>Ga0306926_10004931_pt1 | contig 14104 bp, 13 predicted proteins | sample flu12Cox44000178_FD_203759 | JGI IMG/M metagenome (GOLD analysis project Ga0306926, IMG submission 203759) | Lab enrichment of tropical soil microbial communities from Luquillo Experimental Forest, Puerto Rico - flux8day.12C.oxic.44.000.178 (v2)... | ecosystem: Environmental > Terrestrial >...
CGCCCGATGCATACGATCTTTCTCGGTTCGACGGGAGCGAGCAACCGCACGTCGCGAACCGCCACCGAACGTCCCGTTTCCTTCCACTTGGACCACGGCGGCGCATCGATCTCGCGCACCACATCAGTGTCGAGAAAACCGTAGCAAGCCGCAGACTCGCCCGTCGCAACCGGAACAAATCGGCAGAATTTCACGGACCAAAGTGTAACAGGTCAGCGGTGAGCGTGGGTCTCCTGCGAGGCGCTCTGGCGCACTCGCCACACGAGCGAAGCCATCCACGCTACCGTCGCAGCAATCAAATAAAACAGCACGCCGAACATCAACACCTCCGTTGGCGTGCGAATCCCGGAGAGCCCGGTGAAGAAGATGCACAGCAGCCTGTACACGAAGCTAAGCATCGCCCAGCCCACCACTCCGCACAGCAACAGCAACCGTGGTGCTCCCCGGTACCGCAGAATCGGAAGCAACCCGAACAGCCCGAGGATCGTCGTCGCGGCAAGATTACGCTCGCGGCCGAATAGTTCGAGGAACGGCGCGCGGTTGGCTAAAATCACCCAGGCCGTAAATACAGATGCCAGCGCCAGACCGACGTACACTCCGGTACGAACCGCTCCGTGCACGGCTGCCTCGGCGTGTCGCCCCTCGGTCGTGGTCTTGCCCCAGAGCACTGCGCCGCCCTCCCATTCGGCTAATAACCCGGATTTACGGCAATGGTTGCGTCAAGTCGGCGAGCGCAGGTTCGGAAGGACCGCTTTCATTTCCGGCGCGGTCTACGGCGGTCACGACGTACCAGTACTTTCGTCCGGCCTGCGCAGAGTCGTCGCGGAAAGCTGGAGAGAGCAACAACTGTGCCTCAAGGGCCTGCCCGAGTTCTCCCTCCCTCTCCGAACGATAGACGCGATAACCGGCCAGATCGGTTTCAAGGTTTATGGACCAGGACAGGTCCACCAATCTGCCGCCGTTCGGGCCAGGCAGCACCGCGGCGACCACGTTTTGCGGGGTTGCGGGGGGGAAAGTGTCTTTCGGAGTGACGATCGCGGGTACAGAATCGTCGGACTCGACGGCCTTGCCGTCAGCCGTGATCACGCTGCGCACCAAATACACGTAGGTCTTCCCAAAATCAAACAGCCGGTCGTCGTAGGAGTTGCTCGCGACCTCGGCGAGTAACGCGAGAGGACTTGCCCACTTCGCTTCGGAGAGATCCTTCGCGGCAGGAATGGCCTGCGTGGCATCGAGCTCACCTCGGTAGATGTGGTATCCGGTAATCGTCGGTGCGTTGCTGCCCGGGACGAGCTCGGGGACCGGCCAGGACAGCTTAATGGCGTTCTGTGTAACTTGGCTATCCACTGCCGAGATTTTTTCCGGCACTGGCACCACGGTTGCCGTTACGGTGTTGGAGTCAGCCGAGTCTTTATCTTTCGCGGCACGCGTTCGCACGCGATACGCCAGCGTCATGCCGGGATGCGCACGCAGCTCCTCGGCCGAAATCGGATCAATGAATTGAATTTTCCCGTCCGCGGTGTAGTCGTGCGCCAGCTCACCGGGAATGGTGTACACCAGGCGGAACGACTTGTCGTCGGGCTTACCGCCCGGTTTCAGCACGCCGCGGAAGATCTCCGTTGCGGGAGGCTGAGCCAGCCGTTGGCCGGTGGTGGTATGCCCCGGCATGGTGAAAACCAGCGCGACACCGTTGCCCTGTTGGTGTGCCGCCAAATCGCTAATTGCCGTGGGAACTGGCGGTGAAAGCGGCTGCGGTTCGCCCGGAGCGCCGCAGCCGCCCGGAAACAGAAGCAAACTGAGAAAAATGACGAGAGCGCTAGGCTGGCTCGAAGTCTTGGCTGAGCGGCTCCTCACCGAAATCGACGCTCCCATGTTTCGCGTTTGGTCTTTCGTATTTCGGTTCTACAGAATGTAGCGGCTCAAGTCCTGGTTCTTCACGATATCCGCGAGTTGCTTGTTCACGTAGGTCGCGTCCACTTTCACCGTCTTTTTCTTCAGGTCCGGCGCTTCGAAAGAAAGGTCGTCCAAGACCTTTTCGAGAATCGTATGCAGCCGACGTGCACCGATGTTTTCTGTTTGTTCGTTCACCGTGGTGGCGAATTTCGCGATGGTCTCCACGGCATCGTCCGTGAAATTCAGCTTCAGTCCTTCCGTTTCCAACAGGGCGATGTACTGCTTGATCAGGGCGTTCTTAGGCTCGGTCAGGATGCGCACGAAGTCCTCTTCCTTCAGCGACTGCAACTCCACGCGAATCGGCAGGCGGCCCTGCAGTTCCGGGATGAGGTCGGAAGGCTTGGTCACGTGAAATGCTCCCGCCGCAACGAACAGGATGTGGTCGGTGCGAATCATGCCGTAGCGGGTGTTGACCGTCGTTCCTTCGATGATCGGCAGGATGTCCCGCTGCACGCCCTCGCGGCTCACGTCCGGCCCGTGCCCGGATTCCCGTCCCGCCACCTTGTCGATCTCGTCGATAAAAATAATTCCCATCTGCTCGGCGCGTTCCACGGCAATTCGGGTCACCTGGTCCATGTCCACCAGTTTGCCTTCTTCTTCCTGTATCAGGTATTCGAAGGCGTCGGACACGCTCATCTTGCGTTTTTTCTTCTGCTGGCCGAACATCCCGCTCAGCATCTCTTTGAAGTTGACGTCCATCTCCTCGATGCCCTGATTGGAGATGACTTCAAACGACGGCATCATGCGCTCGCGCACTTCGAGGTCCACCATGCGCTGGTCGAGCTTTCCCTCGCGGAGCTGTGCGCGCAGCTTTTCGCGGGTGCGCTGATTCTGTTCGCGCTGCGCCGTCACATCGGTTTCTGGAGTTCCGGGGGCCGGCGGCGGGGGTGGGGGCAGCAGCAAGTCCAGCACGCGCTCTTCGGCGGCCTGCTCGGCGCGCTCCGCCACCTCATCCAGCTTTTCTTCCCGCACCATGTCGATCGACATCTCCACCAGGTCGCGGACCATGGACTCAACATCGCGCCCCACGTAGCCCACTTCGGTGTACTTCGATGCTTCCACTTTGACGAACGGACAGCCCGCCAGCCGCGCCAGCCGCCGTGCAATTTCCGTTTTTCCGACGCCTGTCGGCCCGATCATCAGAATGTTTTTCGGCAAGATATCATCGGCCAGCTCGGGGGGCAGCTTCTGCCGCCGCACGCGGTTCCGCAGCGCTACCGCCACGGCGCGCTTGGCCGCCGCCTGCCCGACGATGTATTTATCGAGCTCCGCCACAATCTCGCGCGGCGTCATGTCATCCAAGGCAGGGAGGAACTCTTCGCCCTCGGGCTGCGCTCCATTCGCCCCGCCCTGCACCAGAATCAGTTCTTTTTCAGTCTTGCTGGCCATAAAAAGTCTTCTCGACCTGTCCTCGTTCCTTGCTATTGCCCATGTTCATTCTCTGTCGTACGCGACGCGTTGCCAACCGCAGCGGAGTCCGCGGAGCGGGGGAGGGGCGCCTCGCACGGGCCCGTCTCTCTAGCCCAACTCTTCCACCGTGAAGTTGGCATTGGTGTAGATGCAAATCTCGCTCGCGATCCGCATCGCCTCCATCGCCAGGTCCTTGGCATTCAACTTGGAGTGTTTCATCATCGCGCGTGCCGCCGCAAGCGCATACGATCCGCCGGACCCGATGGCCACCAGTCCGTCGTCCGGCTCAATCACGTCGCCGTTGCCGGAAAGAATGAACGTGCCCTTGGCGTCGGCCACGATCAGCAGCGCTTCCAAATGGCGCAGCGCGCGGTCTTTCCGCCACTCTTTTGCCAGTTCCACCGCGGCCTTTTGCAGATTCCCTGAAAACTCCTGCAGCTTCCCCTCGAACCGTTCGAACAGCGAGATCGCGTCCGCCGTCGAACCCGCGAATCCCGCAATCACTTTGTCCTGATACAGCCGTCGCGTCTTGCGCGCCGAGTGCTTCATGACGTGATCGCCCATGGTGACCTGTCCGTCGGCGATCAGCACCACTCTCCCGTCCTTGCGCACGCACAAAACCGTCGTTCCGTGCAAAACATCCTCCCACTGCGCACTATTCCGCCTCTTTGGCATTCCCCCATTATACGCCGGGGCCTGACCACCAACCAAAATACGCGAAGGTCATGCGCGGAAAGGGCTAGTCCGGCGGCTGCCAGAGCTCGGCGCGCTTTTCCTGCGGCTCCGTAAACCAGCCGATCGGCCGTAGTCATAGTCCTCGCGCTACGGATTGACCGGCACGCCCGCGGCCGTCCGCTTCTCTAGGTCTCCATCCAGATCATCTCCCGCGAAATTCAGCACGGCCGGCTGGAGACGCCGGCAGGTAGTCAGACCCTTTCGGGAAGAACCAAACGGTGAGGTGCGCACGCTGGCTTTGCTGCAGAAAAGAAAAGCATTCGTAGGGTTCCGAGGCCAGACCCAGATGCCGCTCATACCGCGGACAGCGCGTTCTTCCGCGTTGCCTGCCGGTTCTTCACCCTACTTCTTTCCGGCCAGCATGGTTGCATTCCGGTGCGCAATGGCCTCAATCGAAATCATCGGATTCACCCCCGATGCGCTCGGAAACGACGCCCCATCCATGACATACAAATTCTTCACTTCCCACAACTCCCCGTCCGGGCTTGCCGCCGCACCTTCCGGAGAATCTCCCATCCTAGCCGTCCCCATGATGTGGAATGAAAACAGCGCCAGCTGCGCGTTTCCCCAGCCCGCTTGATCCATTTCGCGCACAAATTCCCGGAGCGAGCCACTCTTCCCCGGCTCATAGGAGCACAGCTTGGCATGCGGAGAGTAGATGCGCCGCGCACCCGCCGCCTGCAAGATTTCTGCCGCGCCTCGGAATCCCTTCTGCATGTGCCGGCGGTCGTAATCCGAAAGGGAATAGCTGGTCTCCGGATGCCCCTGCCGGTCCGTGGTCACTCGTCCCTCGCCGCGATCCCGCACCAGCACGCCTACCGCCGAAGTGCGCGGCAGGTCCGCCATCCGGCGGCGAAAGTCTTCCGGCTCGCGCCAGGGCATCACCGCCATCGCAATCACCGGCTGCAGCGCCGTGGTCTCATACTTCACGCCGTAATTGGCCGTCAGAAACCGGTGTTGATCCGAATAGATCGCCTGCATCGTCCCTTCCCACGGAAGAATCTCCTCGTCAAACACCCCGCACACGTGCGAAACCGGATGCAGATGCAGATGTCGCCCGATGTGCCGGTTCTCCAGTCCCGAACGCAGCAGCAGGGCCGGCGTTTGAATCGCTCCGCACGCCACAATTACGCTTTTCGATTTCACCACCACGCGGTGGCCGCTCTTGGTTCGCGCCTCCACTCCCGTCGCCACCCCGCGTTCTACCCGCACGCGCTCCGCGCGCGTCTCCACCACAAATTTCGCTCCATGCTTCTGCGCGTCCGCGAGCCAGGTCTTCGCCGTGGACTGCTTGGCTCCGACCGCGCAGCCGTATCCGCAATACCCGCACACGTGGCCCTGCTCGCAGCCAACGACGTTCCGCGGCATGGCTTCCACATGCCAGCCAAGTTGCCGCAAGCCGCGCTCCAGCACCTGTTCGCGCCGCGAAACGCGGTTATGGTCGCGGTTTACGCTCAGGCGCTGGCACACCGCGTCCAAACTCCGATCGTACTCCGCGCCCCGCGCCCACTCCACGCCTTCATCCGCCCACTGTTCGCGAATATCGTCGGGCGTTCGAAACGACGTCGTATAGTTCACGACCGTCCCGCCGCCCAGGCACTCCCCGGCCAGCATTCCCACGCTGTGATCGCGCGTCGAGGAGAAGCCGCACTCCGCGTAAAGGCGTTCGAAACTCTGGAGCGCCGCCCCGTCAAAATCCGCGTCGTCGTAATACCCGCCCATCTCGAGGACGATCACTTCTTTTCCGGCCGCGGCCAGCACCCCCGCCGCCACTCCCCCTCCCGCGCCCGAACCAACCACGCACACGTCACACTTCAGCGTGCACTCCTGCTGCGGCGTGGTCACCTCTAACGTGCGCGGCTGGTCCGGCCGCTGCACGCCAATCGGCCCCGGATACCCCATCTTTTCCCAAACCGCGCTGCGCTGGCCCGGTGGGCCTGGCAGCATCACGTACAAAAATCCCACGGCTTTGCGCAGCGCCTGAAACGCAGCGCGCCGCAGGGGCACACTGCTATCCGCCCAGGAAAGCAATAACCGGCGTTTGTCTTCTTCGGAGAGCTCAGAAAACCGCGTGAATCGCCCCACCTCCAAGAAGGAATGCAGGCTCGAGTCCCAAAGATCGAGCAGGTTCAGGAACTCCCAGCGGTGCTCCACTCGCGGATTGAAATCGAGCGCTCTGGCCAGCGCGTCGGGCACTCCCAGCTCGACAGCCGACGGCCATCCCGGCGCGGCCGGCAGAAACACATCGCAAATGGAGCACAGCGCTCGGTACTGTCGCGGCGTCAGTTCCATGTCCGCTCCATGCCGGGGGCGAGTCTACCAGCTTCGCGTCCTCTTTGTAGCCCTCACCTTTGCCGGCAGCAGTTCGCCGTGGGTTGGGTTAAGCTGGGCGGGAGCCGTGCCGATTCTTATCCCTTGGCGGAGCGCCAGCGCTTTGCCCGAGAGTCCATGGTGGTCGGACGGGAGGACGCTGCCGTGCCCAAGCAGATTTTGACCCTGGCCATCATCCTTGATCTGGCCCTCGCCGCCCATGGGGGAGCTTTGCCGCAAGACATTCCTGCCGCCATTCAAGCCCCCGCTGACCAGCAGCTTTATCTCCAGCTGCACGGGCAAGGCCATCAGATTTACGTATGCAAGAACGAGTCTGCGCAAGTCGTCTGGGCGCTCAAGGCTCCGGAAGCTCAGCTCTCCGATAGCAAGGGAAAGCCCTTTGGCAGACACTTCGCAGGTCCGACGTGGCAATCGAACGACGGCAGCAGCGTCACCGCGGCGGTTCGGGCGAAGGTGGAGTCGGACGACGTCGCTGCCATTCCCTGGCTTCTGCTGGACGTTCAGAGCCACCAGGGTGGTGGTATTCTCGCGCGCGCCAAGACCATCCAGCGCATCAACACCAAGGGCGGCAGGCCGCCCGGTGCGGGGTGCGATGCCGACCATCTGAACCAGGAGGTACGGGTTCCCTACTCCGCCGACTACAACTTCTACGCGGCCAAGTAGCGGCCGCGCTTCGCTGCTGCGCCTTCCGCGACATTCTTGCCGCCGACGAATCCGCTTGCTCACTGCGCCCATCCGTTATTACTATCCGAACGCCCTTCCACCACCGAGGTGTTTCCGTGAACCGTTTACTCCGACTGCTCTTCGCTCTGGCCATCATCGGCTCAGCCGCAAAAACCGCCACCGCGCAGGAGTGGTCGCAACCCTGGGCCCGCGAACGCATCGCCAAATCTCCTCGCCATAGCGAGTGGGTGACGGTCAAGAACGGCGACCGCAGCGTCGCGACGCTCATCGTCTACCCCGAATCGAAGGACAAGCGGCCGGTCGTCCTGGTCATTCATGAAATCTTCGGCTTGAGCGACTGGGCCCAGGAACTTGCCGACGAAGTGGCCGCGGCAGGCTACATCGCCGTCGCGCCCGATCTGCTGAGCGGCATGGGACCAAACGGCGGCCGCACCAAAGATTTCGCGGCTGGCGGAGTCATGGAAGCGATCGGCAGGCTGCCTCCCGACCAGGTCACCGGTGATCTCAATGCAGCCGCCGATTACGCCCTCAAACTCCCCGCTGCGAACGGCAAACTTTTCGTGGCCGGCTTCTGCTGGGGCGGCGGACAGACTTTCCGCTTTGCCACCAACCGCCGCGATCTTTCGGGCGCATTCGTTTTCTATGGCCCTCCACCGGCCAAGGAAGATATGTCCCGCATCAAAGCGCCTGTCTACGGCTTCTACGCAGGCAACGACGCCCGCATCGACGCCACCATTCCCGATACCACCGCCGCCATGAAAGCCGCGGGAAAAACCTACGACCCCGTCACCTACGACGGCGCAGGCCACGGGTTTATGCGCGCCGGCGAAAATCCCGACGATAGCAATCCCGCCAACAAAACCGCTCGCGAGCAAGCCTGGGCTCGCTGGGAATCCCTGTTGGCGAAATGATTCTGGTTGCCGAACTAAGACCGCTTCAGGCGGGGAAACTCCGGCTCCCCGAATCAAGAGAAGCCCACCAGCTCATGTCCAGGTTCTTCGACGAGCGCCTCGGCAGATAGCGGATCGCTTGCTTGGCGAGGCAGTTGACAGACTTTCCGGTTCGATTTGGCGGGCTTGGCGGGAGCTGGTTGCTGTTCTCGATCGCGGTCGAGCGGGGCGCCGGACGGAAACCGCGGCTAATCGTTTGCCTGTGCCGCTTTCTTCTTGTCGGCCCGGCTGCCCACTTCCCGGAACCGCTGCTCCAGCGCGGCTTTGCTGAAAAAATCCGCCGGCAGGTTGGGATTGTACTTGCAGGTGTCGAAAAACGCCTGCAGGATCCGTCGACCGTTGCGAGTGCGCACGATTTGGAACGCTGTCTCGACTCCGTCGAGCGGATGATAGTTCGCGTACGAGGTGACTTCCTCGATGCGGTCGTGGTTCTCGGGGTCCGGCTCGATCACCACGAACCGCACCATCAGATGATTCTCCCGCAGCACCGCCACGCGATACGTCCATTCCTTCTGGTCGGTCAGCTCGACCCAGTCGACCGGCCGCATGTCGATCAGGTCTTCTCCGCCGTAGCGGAACATCAACCCCGGTTCCTTCAGCCGGAAGCGGAAAAGATAGTGGGGGTCCTTACGGAGCTGTTCCTGAAAGGCCTGCAGCTGCGGGTAGGTTTGCTCGCTCACTCCGTCGTGATCGAGCGTCCAGCCGTCGTCGCCGCTGAAGCTGTCGATGATGTTGCCCTTTTTCCCGTAATCGATGCGGTGGTTGTCCGGAAAGCGCCAGTAATCTTTGAACTCCATGTAGGAAGTCAGGTCGCTGTTGTGCCCGAACTGCGAGAAGCGTCCGCTGCATTCCGATTCGCGGGCGTTCAGGTAGGCCGCGCCGCCCATGGCATTGAACAGCTGCGCCAGGATCTGCCTGGCCTTAGTCGCACTCGCTTCCGGCATCATGGTGTCGGGATTTTGCGCGCGCCCGTGCGGCGCCGGCAGCAGAGCCGCAGCCAGCAACAGAGCGCCCGCGATTTTGCAGGTCTTCCGCACGGCCAATTCGGTGCTCCAGACAAAGCTTATCCGCAAAGAACCGCCCCCCCGTTTACATTGATGATTTCGCCAGTCATGAAGTTGGCCAGATCCGAAGCCAAAAACAGGATCGGCCCGGCAACCTCCTCCGCCGTGGCCGCGCGTTTCAGCGGAATCGCAGCCGCGGCCATCTTTTGACCGGCTTTGGTCTCGAGCACCGGGTTGGACATGTCCGTAGCCACCCATCCCGGCGCCACACTGTTGACCAGAATCCCGTGCCGCGCCAATTCCGTCGCCAGCCCTTTGGTGAACGCGATAATACCGCCCTTGCTTGCTCCATAATGCGTATGAAACGATTCGCCGCGCTGTCCCGCCGTGGAGCTGATGGGAATGATCTTTCCCGACTTCTGCTTGATCATCTGCGGCACGGCGAAATGAATCACCGAGTAGACGCTGGTCAGATTGACGCGCACCATCTCATCCCACTGCCGTTCCGTCATTTTTTCGATGGGCAGGTCTTCCAGGTTCCATACGCCTGCGTTGGCCACGAGAATGTCGATTCTTCCAAGCCGTGCGATGGCTTGCTCCACCAATTTCCGGTTGTCGGAGTGCCTACCGACGTCGGCTTTGAAAGCTTCGACCCGCGTTCCGTGTTTGCCGGCATCGGTTGCGATGTGTTTCGCCGCTTCCTTGGCTTGGTTATAGCTGAACACCACGTCCGCGCCGGCTTGTGCGAAGAGCTTTACCGTAGCCGCGCCGATTCCGCGCGAGCCTCCGGTAATCAGTGCAGCCTTCCCTGCCAAAGAAATCATGATTCCCCCAATGCAGTAAGAAAAACCGTCGTCCGCGTAGCGGCTTCAAGGAGACGCTATCGAGCGCACAAAACGTCCGCAACCCGCGGCCAAGCGATCCGTCTCCGCATGACGGCTCGAGGTGAGAGGCGCCGGCTTTCGCCTTGACCGCTCAACGCTTCGCCGCCGCTTCCATTCTGGCGCGGCGCGCTGCGCTCACAAAATCTCGAAACAGGTTCTCGGCAAACGCATCTTCCGGCATGCGTTCGGGATGCCACTGCACGCCGATCACCCAATCGACCGGCGACTCCAGTTCCACACCCTCCACGATTCCGTCGCCGCTCGCGGCCGTGATCCGCAGCTTCTCGCCCGGCCGGCGAATCGACTGATGGTGGCTGCTGTTGATCCGTACCTCCGCCGCGCCGGCAAGCTTTTCGAGCTGGCTGCCCGGGACCAGCCTGGCAAGGTGCTCAAGGTCGCCCTGGCTCGCGCCCGCGGCCAGATCGGTCTTGCCGTGCCGATCCGCTCGCGGCTTCTCGGATGGAATGTCCTGAACCAGCGTGCCGCCCTGGTGCACGTTCAAGATCTGGCATCCGTAGCAGATGGCCAACACCGGCTTGTGCGCCGCCAAGGCATGTTGCAAGAGCTTGCTGTCGGTGCGGTCGCGATCGGCATCGAGCTTACTGGTTTTCTCGTGGCGGGCTTCGCCGTAGCGCGCCGGGTCGACGTCTGCCGGGCTGCCCGGCAGGACAAAGGCATCGAGTTCGGCCGCCCGGCGCTCCAGCTCGCGGTCGTCCCATGCGAGCGAAACGTGCTGCGGTTCGCCGCCCGCCCGGCGCACCGCCTGAAAGTAATGGTCGAGCTTCTCGACATTGCTCTGCCGCTCTTCTTCCCGGGTGCGCCAGGGGATGCCGACACGCGGTCTTTGCTGAATTTCCAGGGGCATGGAAGCAAAAATCCTAGCATCGGCGGCCCAACAGCGGCAACCACTGCTGATCTCCGTAATAAGATATGTGCTTTCAATTACTTAGGGACGAGTACGGAGAGACAAAACTCTTCGCGCTGGAAGAAGTGCGGCAGCTCGGCCAGGCGAATCCGGAGTTGCTCGGGGGAGCTGGCGCGCACCGTAACATGGCCCACCTTGCGTCCGGGACGGAGGGCTTTGCCGTAAACATGCAGGTGCGCGTCGGGCATAGCCAGGAGTTCGGAAGGTTCGGGCAGCTCGCCAATCAGGTTGAGCATGGCGGCACAGCCGAGCATGCGCGTTTCCCCAAGCGGCAGGCCGGCTACGGCGCGCAGATGGCTTTCAAACTGGCTGGTGACCGCGCCTTCGATCGACCAGTGGCCGGAGTTGTGGACGCGGGGAGCGATTTCGTTGGCGAAAAGGTGGCCATCCAATTCAAAAAGCTCGACGGCCAACACGCCGACGTAATCGAGGGCGTCGAGGATGCGCCGTGCGGCGAGTTCTGCCTGTTGCTGCAGCGCCGCGCTGAGGCGCGGAGCGGGAGCGAGCGAGAGGCGCAGGATGCCTCCGCGATGGTGATTCTCGACCAGCGGGTAGAAGGCGGTTTCGCCGGAGCGGCCGCGCACGGCGATGACGGAAAGCTCACGCGCGAAGCTCATGAATTTTTCGAGGATGAGGGGCGCATCGGGAAACTGCTCTTCGAGACGGGCGACATCCTCGCGGGTCCGCAGTACCCACTGCCCTTTGCCGTCGTAGCCGAAGCGCCGCGTTTTCAAAACCGCCGGGAGACCGAGCTTGCGCACGGCATGGCCGAGTTCCCCGGCGGAATTCACGACCGCGAATTCGGTGGAAGGAATATGCAATTTCTGGAACAGAGTTTTTTCGTTCAGACGGTCCTGTGCGGCTTCGAGCGCCTGAGGCGGCGGGTAAACGGGCAATCTGCGCGCCAGATGGCGCGCCGCCTCTACCGGGACGTTTTCGAATTCGTAAGTGACCAGCGCCAGGCCGTGGGCAAATTTGTCCAGCGCTTCAGAATCCGTGTATTCGGCGGTGACGCGCGGAGCGATGCGGCCTACCGGCGCCTGCGGCGATGGATCGAGAAAACGAAAGTGAAAATCGAGCGGATAGCCAGCCAGCGCCAGCATGTAGCCCAACTGGCCCCCGCCTAGAATCCCGACGGTCACTTGCGCTTTCCTTTTTTGCGGGCGGAATGCGAGCCCGCCGCCAACCTGGCAGGATCGGGAACCGCCAGGACTTTCTTAGTCTGCGTGCTGCGGAACTTGCGAAGCGCTTCGCGGATGGCGGGATATTTGTTGCCGAGTGATGCCGCGGCGAGCAGCGCGGCATTGACCGCTCCCGCCTTGCCGATGGCCAGGGCGCCGACGGGGATTCCGCCGGGCATCTGGGCGATGGACAGAAGCGAGTCCAGTCCTTTCAGCGCTTTCGACTCGACGGGCACGCCCAATACGGGAAGAACGGTTTTGGCGGCAGTCATCCCGGGCAAGTGAGCGGCGCCTCCGGCTCCCGCGATGATGACTTCGATGCCGCGCTTTTCAGCCTCGGACGCGTAGGAAAAGAGAAGATCGGGCGTGCGATGGGCAGACACGACCCGGGTTTCATAGGGGACGCCGAGCGCGGCGAGCGTATCCGCAGCCTGCTTCATGGTCTCCCAATCCGAACTGGAGCCCATGATGACGCCGACGAGCGGCTTCGGTTGTGGGGATTTCAGGGACATGAGCGGGACAAGTTTATCGCGCAGGGCAGTGGTTTGGAAAATGCCGATTCGACCGAGTGCCGGCGCGGAGCCGGAAAAGCTCTCTACCGTCCGGCGGCTTGCTCGCCCCGCAGGACGAGGCAGGTGGAGTTGGACTTGGCGATGAGCTTGCCTCTTTCGTCGGTGACGTCACATTCGACGTAGCCTACGGTGCGGCCCCGCTGTACCACTCGTCCCTCGGCGCGAAGGCGGGCTTCGCGAACCGGACGAAGGTAGTTGATTTTCAATTCGACGGTAGTGAAAGACTCGCCGGGACCCAAAGTGCTGGCAAAGGCGAAACCCATGGCGGTATCCGCGATGTCGCAGAGAACACCGCCGTGCAGCGTTCCCATGGGATTGAAGTGCTGCGGCCCGGACTCGATGACGACCACGGCGCGGCCGTCACCGGCCGCGGTAACAGCGAAGCCGATCAGGTCCGCGATGGGCGCCTGGTGCTTCATCATACGCCCGAACAGTGCGCTCTCGCCCGCGCTGGTGGCTGGTTCCGACATCGCCTGGTCCTCCCATGGTCCCCGTTAGATGCAGCGTGTGGAAATTCGGGAACAACCCTTATGCCCTAACCGGCAGCCTCGGAACTTCCGCGCAACCGGCCGCGCAGCTGGCCGATGAGGTACAGCGAGCCGGTGATGACAATCGCGTCGTCCGGCGCCGACCGCGCGAGTGCGGCGTCGAGAGCCCGGTCGGCGTCGGGAATGATCTCGAACCCGGCGGCGTGATGCCCGGCGATGGCCGCCAGCTCCTTGGCGGAGAGGGCACGCGTGGTTTGCGGTGCGGTGAAGATGACCTGCGCGGCGTGCGGGAAAAGGCTGCCGGCGATCTCGTCCACGGCTTTGTCCCGCAGCACGCCGAAAAGCATGAACACTCTTTTCCCTGCGAGATTTTCCGCGAGGAAAGCAGCCAGTTGGCGCGCGGCGGAGGGATTGTGCGCCCCATCGAGGTAGATGGCGGGACGAGAATGAATTTTTTCGATGCGCCCGGGCCAAACGGCGGCGGCGATTCCCCGTTCGATCGCCTGCTCGTCGATCGGGAATCCTCGCGAACGCAAAACTTGCGAAGCGGCGACCGCAGTGAGCGCATTTTCGAGCTGAAACCGCCCGGCGAGCTGCGGCGCAAGATGAATGATGCGGCCGGATTGCTTTTCCCTGACGTCAGCGCGTACGCATCCCTCTTCTGTCCATAACGACTCGATCCGAAAGGCTTCGGCGGTCTCGATCACCGGCGACTCCCGGCTGTGCGCAGTTTTCAGCAGCACTTCGCGAGCTTCTTCGCGCTGCTCAGCCATGACCACAGGAACTTTCGGTTTGATGATTCCGGCTTTCTCTCCGGAGATTTCCGGGAGCGAATGGCCTAGAAAATCCTCGTGGTCGAATTCGATGCGCGTGATTATGGAGATTTCCGGGGTGATGATGTTGGTCGAATCCAGTCGGCCACCCAAGCCGGTTTCGAAAACGGCAAAGTCCACACCGGCTTCCGCAAAATGAAGAAAAGCCATGGCC
>Ga0306926_10004940_pt1 | contig 14095 bp, 15 predicted proteins | sample flu12Cox44000178_FD_203759 | JGI IMG/M metagenome (GOLD analysis project Ga0306926, IMG submission 203759) | Lab enrichment of tropical soil microbial communities from Luquillo Experimental Forest, Puerto Rico - flux8day.12C.oxic.44.000.178 (v2)... | ecosystem: Environmental > Terrestrial >...
CGCCCGCATGTACATCAGCACCCACACCGTCGCTCATCACCTCCGCCAGGCCTTCCGCAAGCTCAGCATCGCCTCGCGTGTCGAGCTCACCCGCATCGTCATCGAGCGGGCCGCGGACGGCTCCTGAGCCTGCCCGGAATGCTTAGCGACGTTGACGATGCGGGTTGCCCGCGCGCGGCAAATCTGAGCACAGCCCGACTTCAGATGCAGCAGCCGTCCCGACGAGCGGGATCGCTGTCAATGTCCGCCCTCCGCGGACCTGGTCACAGCTGAGCCGACGCGCTCTTCCCGGTGCTGTCGTTAGGCCCGACGCCACACCCGCCGCCGCCCGAATGGACATTCTCGATCCGGTAGGGCGGCGACATGCTCAAGTCCTGGACCTGGCGGGAATTCCAGGCGCTGCCAGGCGGAGACCGTCACCGTGGACGTCCACTGCGTGACCCGCCGGTTCCGGTTGACGCCGAGGACGGTTACACCGTCGAACGGTCCTACTCCATCGCTTCGGCCGACGGCGAGCCGACCACGGTCACAGTAGAGGGGCTCGATGACGGTGAGATCTCGCCTACCTCGGCATGCGGTGCAGTCGGCCCGGTCGCCTACCTGCGCGGGCCGGGGACTATGGTCCGCTGCCGCAACTGCTCAGACATGCTCATGGTCATCCCGCAGATCCGGCGCATGAACTGCGTCGACCTCCGCGGCCTGACCGCGCTTGACCGTCGTCGGCGGCCGACCTTGCCGGGTAGCGCTCTTGTTCGCTCAGGCCGCCCCACACCCCGTGGGCCTGATGTGTCCGCAGCGCAAACGCCAGGCATTCACGCCGGACTCGGCACCCTGCGCAAATAGCCTTCGCCTCCGCCTCCTGTGCCATGGACTGGCCGGACGATGAGATCGGAAAGAACAGATCGGGATCGGCAGACCGGCAGGCGGCCATGGAGCGCCACTGGTCCTCAGGAACCAGCAGATCCGCGACCTGGCGACTGGTGTGCGACATGAGCTCAGCGTCGGCCGATCGCCAGCCGCCCACATCACCAGAACCAGCCGTTTCGGCATGACGATCGTGACCCGCCTGAAGCTGCTCCGCGCCCCCTGGATGCTTCCGTGCGCGGGACATCTTCCGCAAAATGCAGTCCCGGCCGCCTCCCCTTCGCGGCCAGATCGCGTTCTCACAGGTCAACAGGCATCATAGCCGCAAAGGCGCTGCCCCGATTTGGTTGTCTGCCTTGACGATGTGCAGCGGTAGGGCCCAGTCGATGCTCAGCTCCCGAGCGGACCTGCGGTGAGCCTGTATGACGTGAGCATCATCGGCACCGGGCCCATCGGGCAGACCGTCGCGGGCCGAGCTGATCCGCGGGCACGGGCGGCTGGACGGCCACCGGCGGGTCGCCGTGGCGACTCCTGATAGCGGGACGATGGCGCTGACCGCTCGGCATGCGGTCGCGATCTGCACCAGCAGCCGCCCGGCCTTGCCGGAGTTGGCCGGGCTGGCCGAGGCCCGGCCCTGGTCTCCGATGAGTGAGATTGTGGTGATGGCCTCATCTACCAGGGGCTTCCGCGTCGTCGGTGGTTTGACGCCGCCAAGTGATCAAACCGACTATCCGATTTAAAGATGTCGGGTCACCTAGCGGTCGGCAAGCATGCGCGCATGGCAGTTAGACCGATGTTGCCCAGCCCGCCGCTTCCGAGCCCGCGCGCGGTGCGCTTTCAACCAGGCCCGCTGGCCGGCCACTACCCGGCGGCGGCGGCGATGGTCGTCCTGTTCTTGACCCCGTACCTGGGCCTGTCGTCCGCCTTGCAGCCGGTCGCGCCGATCATCGCCTCACAGTTGCACATGAGCCTGCAGACGGTGAACCTGACGTCGGGTTTGGCCAATGCCGGCTATGCGGCCGGGACGGTGGTGGCGGTGCAGTTCTCCCAGCTCCTGCCCCAACGGCGGATGCTGCTGGTTTACGGCACCACGCTGGTGGCTGGCTCGGCGCTCGCAGCGGCCGCGACCAGCCCGGCGATGTTCATCGCAGGGCACGTGCTGCAGGGTTTGAGCACCGGCCTGCTGCTGATCGCCGCGGCGCCTCCGCTGTTCCTGGGTTATCCAGCGAACAAGCTGCGCTGGACGGTGATGATCTTGGACATGTGCATCTTCGGCGCGGTCGCGGCAGGCCCGCTGATCGGCGGCGCCCAGGCGTCGTTCCATGCCTGGCGACCGCTGTTCTGGGGTGTCGCCGGCGTCGCCGTGGTAGCGCTGGTGCTGTCGTTGCTGACCTTCGAGGACGCCCCTCCGGCTAACCCAAGCGCCCCTCGGGATCCGGCCGCGATCGGGCTGGCCGCGGCCGGCTCGGTTGCGGCGTTCTGGGGTGCCTCGGAGCTGCTCACACACCGGTTCCTGGATCCCGTCGCGGCGATCCCACTGCTCGGCGGGGTGGCGCTGATCACACTCTTGCTGGTCTACCAATACCGCGCCAGGCGTCCGCTGCTGACGGTGCGCAACCTCAACAGCACCATCCCGCTGAGCGGGATCGTGGTCGTGGTCTGCGCGGCGGCCGCCTCGGTGGCGGCGGTCACTCTGACCGGCACGGTGCTCGCACCGCATTACACGCCACTGCACCTGGGCTTGCTTTACGTTCCCGAGCTTGGCGGGGCTGTGATCGCCGCGATCGCGTTCGGGGTGGTAATCAGCAGGCGGCTGCTTCACTACTTCGTCCTGGCTGGAGTGGTCTGTCTGGCCACCGGGATCCTGGTGCTCCACGCCGCTGTCCCGCCCACGGCCGGGCTCGCGCTGACCGGTTCAGCGCTCGTCGGCGTCGGCGTCGGCGCCTCGGTGACCCCGGCGTTGTTCCTGATCGGGTTCTCGGTGCGGTCGCCCAGCATCCAGCGGGTGTTCTCCATCTCGGAGATGCTGCGTGCGGTAGCTGCGTTCGTGGTCGCGCCGGTCCTCCTGCACTTTGCTGTGACGCGGACCAGCCTGCCAACCCAGGCCATGAGCACCGCCTTGTGGATCTGCTTCGGTCTCGCGATCGGTGGGGCGCTGGCCGGCGTCCTGTTCTACCTGCTCGGCGGGGTGCGCCCGTCTACTCCGGCACTGGTTCGGTGGATGGGCGGCCGGGAGCCGGGCTGGGAGTCCCCGCCGCTGCTCGCCGCGGTCCGCCATGGCACAACCAAGCATGTCCTGGGCCGGACACCGGCCCGCGCAGGAACCGAACATGGCGGCGGGCGGATCGCAGCGTCACTGACCAGCCTTCCCCATCGGCACGCGGTCCACGGACGCGGCTACCACATCGGCCCGGTAGTGTTCGCCTACGACGGTTCGGACCGGGCCAAAACCGCGATAGCAGAGGCCGGCCGACAACTGCCAGCCAAGCGAGACGCGCTGGTTCTCACCGTTTGGAAAACATTCAACGTCGGGTTCCTCCCGGAGCCCGGGGCGAGGTTCGACGCAGCATGCGCCGACGAGGTGAAGCAGGCCGCCGAGCAAACCGCCACGCACGGAGCCTCGCTCGCCGAGGCGGCAGGATTCCGGGCCCAGGCCAGCGCAGTCGAGGGAACACCGACCTGGAAGGCAATCATAGATACGGCCGACGATCACCAGGCAAGCCTCATCGTCCTCGGTTCCCGCGGCCGTGCCGGGCTCGGGCTCGTAGCGGGAAGCGTTGCCGGGGCCGTCGCGTCCCGTTCGCTGCGGCCTGTGCTTATCGTGCGCGACCACGACGGAGCCGGCGCCCTGACCCCGGAAACCTCAGCGTCGGCCGCTGCGTCCGAGGCTGTCCACAACGAAGCCCTGAAATGACGGCACCAGGCTCGGCCGGATCGGCGCTCCGTAGCGATCACGCTCAAGCCGGTCCAAACCTTTATGTGCCGATCCGTAGCGCCGTGCAAGTGGTGCCACACGGACGCTGGTCAGTGCTCTTCCCAGCGGTCATGCCGACGCCGAAACGTCGATTAGCAGATCGCTGATCGAGTTGCCGTCCAGCGCCGCCCAGCATGGGCTCGGCGTGCCGTTCTCCCAGCGGCTCGCATCGTCAAGGCAGCTAATGCCTGCGGTCAACGTGGGTTGATCCCCGGCTCGAAGGGCGGATTCTCCTATGGTCCTCGGCCATACGAGGCCATTAACCATGAACGCAGATCTTCGATTGCCGGCTCACCGAGCTGAACTCCGCCACGGGTTAGGGTGGCCAGGCCGCTCGCAGTAGCAAGCTTCCTCGCGGATCAGCAGGATTGGAGCTCCGGGACGATTCAGGATCGGCCGTGTTGCGCGGCACGCGGCATACCTCGCTGCGCCGCTTCCTTCCATCGACCCACGCCCATACTGCGCTGTCCGCCGCGGCGCCCCGTAGGTACGGCCGAAGCAGACGGAGCAGGCGGAGTCTGCGCGGGGCGGAACGGGCTCGTGACCGATAGCGGATCTGACGATGTGCGGCCGGGGCGCAGCGGCCAGGCTGGCCGGTGAGCAAGCAGCAGGCTTGCCCCCTGCGCACTCAGCCGAAAGGAACGTGAAATGAGCATGAACTGGCTACATGGCCTGCACCACCATGCGGACCAGCCCGACCAGCCGCAGGCCATGCCCGTGTTCGAGGGACAGAAGCTGGTGGTGGTTGGCGGCAGCAGCGGGATGGGGCGCCAGACCGCCGAGGACGTCGTGGCCGCCGGAGGCAGCGCTGTCATCATCGGCCAGGACCCCGGCAAGGTCGAGGAGACCGTCCAGACACTGATAAGGGACGGCAAGGCCTGGGGCATCACCGCCGATCTGGCCGACCGGGACCAGGTCGAGCGGGTCCGCCAGCAACTGGCCGCCGAGCACGCCGACGCCACCCTGCTGGTCAACGCGGCCGGGTTCTTCATCCCCAAGCCGTTCCTAGATCACGACGGCGCGTTCTACGACGCCTACCTCGAGCTGGACCGGGCCATCTTCTTCCTCACCCAGACCGTGGCCCGCGGCATGGTCGATGGCGGCCGGGGTGGGTCCATCGTCAACGTTGGCAGCATGTGGGCGCATCAGGCCATCGCGGCCACCCCGTCGTCGGCGTACTCGGTGGCCAAGGCGGGGTTGCACGCGCTGACCCGCAACCTGGCCATGGAGCTGGCTCCGCACCACATCCGTGTCAACGCGGTCGCCCCCGCTGTGGTGGCCACCCCGATCTACGAGCGGTTCGTCCCGGCAGACAAGCTGGAGGAGACCCTGCATAGCTTCGACGGTTTCCACCTGATCGGCCGGGTCGGCACCGCCCGCGACCTGGCCAACACCATCACCTTCTTGCTTTCCCCGGCCACCAGCTGGGTCACCGGCGCCATCTGGGACGTCGACGGCGGCGTCATGGCTGGACGCAACTGACCACCGCAGCCCGCCCGTACGTCGGCCCGACCACCCGGCGCACGGGCCCCGTCCCATCGATGACGACCATGGGAGAACGAGATGACAGTGGTGTGGGACCAGGTAAGCCGCACTGATGTAGTGCGCGCGATACGGGAATACGACCGGCCGGGGCCGCAAGGATTCTTCTCGGCGCATGGTTTCGCCCCTACCACGACGTACGAGCTGGTCTGGGACGGACGCCGGTACCCCCCGAAGGCAATCCTGGGCACCGCATATGAATTCGCCACTAGCCAACGCCTGGCCTCCGGTGACTTCGAGGGCGGCAAGAACGGCGCCGTCAAAGTGCTCGGAAAGCTGGGATTCACCATCCAGCCGCGCCGACCAGCCGGGTGAGAAACGTCGCTACCGACGTGCCCATGATCACCGCACCGCGCGCGGTCATCGACATCGTGCTGGAAGTGGTGCGTGAAGTCGAGGAAAGGAAGAACTGTCATGACTGATATCGCCTACCGCACCGCGGACGTGGATGGCCTGACGGTGTTCTACCGGGAGGCTGGAGCATCTGACGCACCCACGCTGGTGCTCCTGCACGGTTTCCCGTCCGGGAGCCACATGTTCCGCGACCTGATCCCGCTGCTCGCCGACCGGTTTCACATCGTCGCTCCTGACCTGCCTGGCTTCGGCAAGTCGGACATGCCCGCACGAGGTGACTTCGACTACACCTTCGAGCACCTCACCGACGTCATCGACCGGCTGACCGAAATACTCGGCCTCGATCGCTTCGCGCTGTACGTATTCGACTACGGCGCGCCAGTCGGGTTCCGGATCGCTACCCGGCACCCCGAGCGCATCACCGCGATCATCTCCCAGAACGGCAACGCATACGAGGAGGGGCTGAGCGACGGCTGGAACCCTGTCCAGGCGTACTGGAAGGACCCCTCGGAGGCCAACCGGGAAGCGATCCGCATGTTCATAGAGCCGCAGACGACAATCTGGCAGTACACGCACGGTGTTCCCGACAAGACGCGGGTCAGCCCGGACGGCTACGGGCTCGACAACTACTACCTCGGTCGCAACGGCGCGGATGAGATCCAGCTCGACCTGTTTCTCGACTACGCAAGCAACGTGGCGCTTTACCCGGTGTTCCAGGAATACTTCCGCACCAGCAGGCCGCCTCTGCTCGCGGTGTGGGGCAGGAACGATCCGTTCTTCCTGCCAGCCGGGGCCGAGGCCTTTAAGCGCGACATCCCCAACGCCGACGTTCGTTTCGTCGACACCGGTCACTTTGCCCTGGAGAGCCACGCCGAAGAGATCGCAACCGCGATCGCCGAGTTCCTCACCCGGTAAACGTCACCACAGCATGCGGCGTCCAGATCGCACGTGCCCTGGACCGTGAATCGCTCCGGGTTTGGTGGAGGCTCGACCGGAGGAACTCGCCGCATTTGAAGGGTCGCTCGGTCCTGCCCAGGGCCGCTGAGGCGATCGACCACCGCGCCCTGCCGGTGCGCGAGTGGCGGGTGGCACAGCTCACCCGGCTCGAGGTCCCGTTGTCGCTGGCCCAGGCCGACGCGGACTGCGTCGACTGGCACCGGGCGCCCAGCTGGTGCACCGCGGCGCCCGCGGCGCGTCAGCGGGGGACGAACGAATGTTGCGGGCCCGCTAGGACCGGCATACCCTCGGCCTGGTTTGCTATTTCAAGGCGTCCAGCAGCTCCTGGCAGGCCCGCTCGCAGCGCCGGCAGGCCTGCTCGCAGACCCGGCAGTGCTCGTAGTGCGCATGCCGCTTGCACTCATCACCGCAGCTCTTGCAGATGACCACGCATGCCTCCAGCAGCGGCCTGGTGGCGCCGGGGTCGTATTCCGCCAAGCGGCTGATAACCCCGCCGGTGGCGGTGCAGACATCGGTGCAGTCCAGGCACAGCCGGATGCACTTGGCCATCTCGGCCAGGTTCTGCTCGCTCAAGTCAGCGTCGGTGTCGGCGGTGCAGGCCTGGGCACAGTCGCTGATCGCGTCGATGGCGGCGGCCAGTACGCCGGCGTCGACGTTTACGCTACGTGGATAGCTGTCCAACATCTGGCGGGCGTCGCTCATAACCCCTCCTCGTAGAGCGATATGGCAAGCGGCTAGATGCCATTTCCAGTGCAGAGCGCCCGACCTCGCACTGATCAACGGGATCGGCTGGGCTGCCGTAGCTCATAGCGGCGGTGCTGGTGTGAACGCAGCCGGCAGCGGGGTTCCGAACTGGGGCGACTCCACTTCTACGATGTCGGCCCGCATGGGCCTTAGGTTGTTCAGGAGCTCGTCCTGTTCGGCTTTCCCGACTTTGAAGTCGTTCAAGGTCGCGACGAAGTCTTCCATGAAGGCATCCCACTCACCGCTCGTCACCCCCATGTCGGTATGCGCCTGCCTCATGCTGAGCCCGGTGTAGGTGCAAGGTCCGCCGGTATCCTGACACAGCTGGTCGACGAACTCCTTCGTCAGCCGGTCCAGGTTGGTCCGGGCGAACTTCTAATTGATGCGGTCGTCCTTCGCAGCGCGCTCTTCAAAGGCGCGGGCGACTGCCGTGATGGCCTCGACTCCGCCGAGTCGCTCGTACAGGGAACGCTCCACCGCTTCCACCTCCCGCTGTCGTTGCGGGTGACCTTGGGCTAGCTCGTAAGGGCCTGCCTCCGGCCTCCCAGCTCAGTGACACTGGCTCAGTGTCACTGCGGCCCGAGCCGTCCACATCGTCAGAATGGCTAATCCTTACAGCCCATAGCGCGAGCTCGGACCAGCGGTGTGGAGGTGTGCAGCCGACGTGGGGAGCATGACGTCCGGGTTGAGTTAGCCAGCGAGTTTTTTCGAAAGAGTGCCCCGCGCGCTTCGGGTCATCTCTGGGTGTTGCTGGTGCTGACCGCCCGGGCGCGCTAGCGCAGGCGCAGGTCGCCAGGCCCATAGGTGCCGCTTTGAAGGGCCGCGAAGCAGGCGCGGAGCGGATCCCCGGGGACTCCTGCGGCTGTGTACCTGGGCAAGTTCGGCCAGTGCGTCCGCTGGCTGTCGGCTGGCGGGCTGCCGGCGCAGCAGCACGACGGTGCCGGCGCCCGCGACGGCGACGACGAGGTTGACGTACAGGCACCAGCGCCAGGCCAGGTACGCGTCAGCAGCCCGCCGAGCAGCAGACCGACCGCCCCGCCGGCACCGGCGATGGCGCCGCATGTTCGCGGCCAATCCCGAGCTCGGGGCCCTGCGCACAGTGCGGATGGCGGCGGCGGGTGCGCGAAGGCGCGGCCATGATCGCGGCTGACACCGGCAGCGCCCCCGACGCCATCGTCCCCCGGTTCGCCGCGGCCGCAGCCGCCGCGATCGCGATGGAGATCGAGGACACCGAGCCCGGCCCGGACGGATGAAGCGAACGCCCGGTTCAAACCTCCTGGTCATGAACTGCGCGGGCTTCTGGTGCCTACTGTCTGTCGTCCGGACGCTACCGAGTGGTAATGTCGGGCGGCGTCCTGTCCCCGCTCAGCCGCAGCCAACTCCACGCGGTGCCACAGCGTAGACATGGTCTGGGCAACCGCGCCGAGCGATCGCTGCTCGGCCCCACGATCGCGTATGAGGTGGGCGGTGCGGTCAGATTGCGCTGCGCAGCCCACTGGTGTTGGATTCCCGTCAGCTTTCCTGCGGTGGTACAACGAAGGTTCCAGGGCGGCGGGACCCGACAGCGAGAAATGCGGTTCCGAAGAACAACTCGGTCCAGGAGAGATCGGCCAGTTCTTCCTGTATGGCTGCGCGAATCACCTCCCACGGACGGCGCATGATCCACTCATCGACGGAGGCGAACGGCCGCACAATTGCGGTTCCGAGCTTCGCTAGCCACCCAGGCGTGTTGCCGGGAACCTTGAGATCCAGCACGACCCACCGTCCGCCTCCGGAAAGGGCCTTGGCGCCGTGGGCGATGACCTCTGCGCACTCGGGCACCTGCGTCATGGCGTACGTGGAAAGGATCGCGTTGACCCCGGCTGGGAAGTCGAAGCCGGCCGCGTCGGCTTGCACGAGGCTGACATTGCGCCAGCCGTTCGTCGCTATCCGATCCTGGGCACGGGCGAGCATCGCGTCGGTCAGATCGACGCCGACGATCCGGCCGCCGGGACCGACAACCTTCTCAAGCAGCCGGAAGTTCAGACCTGTGCCACATGCCATGTCGACCACGGTGTCACCCGGGCGAAGGCCGAGCGCATTTAGGGCCTGGAGGCGCTGCGTCCGCTGGGGATAGCCGGGTACGGGGTAGAGCCGGGAGGTGATGTCGTAGTGCTTCGCCTTCTTGCGGTATGTCTCGATCAGGCGCTCTTGCGTCCGGCCGGTCTGGGTCACGGTGTGCTCCTCGAGCTCGGCAGCGTCGCGGTAGAGCCGCGCTGCCCCATTTAGGACTCCGCGCCTTCCTGCGCAGCGGACTCGACAGCAGCCTTGATCGCCACCATCTCAATATCGCTTACGCGCTGGATTCTGCCTTTGAGCATGCCGGCGGGGATCGCGCGCATGATGCCCGCGAGGTCGACCTCGATCCACATCATGGCGTCGGTCTGCCTGTCGTCCGCCGACTCGAGTTCCATTCCCCAGCGAGCCGCGGAAGTACCCATTGGCCCGGCGAACGCCACGTGGTGGGGCGCCTCGACAACGGTCACCCCCTGGCTCCGGCGCCGAGTCAGCCCGAGTATCGCCTTCGCCCGCTGCTCCACCTGCGAGCCGGGTTCAAGCGGACCTCCTCCGCGGACCCAGCCTTCCAGAACCGTTGGCGCCCACTCCGGCCAGCGTCCGACGTCACAGACGTACGCCCACACCTCAGGGACGCTGCTGGCGATTGTTATGCGGCTCTCGGTTCTGAATGTCATCGGGCGGCCTTTCTAGAGTGGATGTGCACTCCGGGCGGCACAGGCTTACTACGCCCGTCGGCGGTCAGCGCGTTCGCTATCTCCTGCGTGGTCTGTTCCCAGCCGCGCAGGGTCGACTGCCGCTGTCGTGCGGCGGCCTGTAGCCGGTCTCGGTGGCGCTCATCGCCCAGCCAGTCGGCGAGCGCGGCGGCGAGGGCAACCGGATCGCCGGGAGGGATCAGCTGGCCGGGGCGGGTGCCATCGGCGGTGGAGCCGAGCGCTTCGGGCAGCCCGCCGACGGCGGCAGCTATGACGGGCAGGCCGTGGGCGAGCGCTTCGGTGACGGTCATGCCGTAGGTCTCCGAGCGGGACGGCGCGACGAGCAGGTCGGCGGTGGTATACGCGTGGCTGAGCGCCGCGCCGGTCAAGACGCCGCTGAGCCGGACGCGGTGGTCGTAGCCGAGGCGCATGATCCGGGTCTGCAATTGCGCGACGAAGCCCGGGTCGCGGTCGAGCGATCCCGCCAGCACGCAATGCCAGTCCCGGTCGGCGAGGTCGGCGAGTGCCTCGACGAGGAGGTCCTGCCCCTTGTGGGGACTCAGGACTCCGACGCAGATCAGGTGGCCGCGGACGGGCCGGGCCGGGACAGCGACCCGATCGACGCCCGGCCGGGCGATGTGCACCCGGCAGGCCGGGATCGCGTATCGGGTCAGGACCTGTCGGCGGGTCCATGCGCTGGTAACGACCACGCCTGCGGCCGCGCGGAGCACCACCCGTTCCGAGCGCTCCGCGCTGGCATGATGGTGCGTGTCGAGGACGGTGGCCAGTGGCATGTGCAGCAGCACTGTCATTCGAATCCGCCCGGTGTGCGGCAGCAGCTGCACGGCGGTCGGCGAGGCGATGAGCCCGTCGATCAGGACGGTCTCACCGTCAGGGATGGCGGAAACGATGCGGGCCAGATCGGCGCGGGCGGCCGAGCCGGGTACCGGCCACGCCGCGGCGACGGTCGCGACCAGGACCTCCCAGCCGGCCTCGGCCAGTCCGGCGCAGACCCGCCGGTCATAGATGTTGCCGCCGGTAGGCTGGCCGGGATCGTCGAACCCAGCGGGGGCTATTACGTGGACCCGCACGGTGCCCTCAAGAGCGCCTGCCGCACCGAGCTAGCCTCCCCCTTGCTGAGCTGAACCATACCCGCCGCCGATCCGTCATACGTGACACAAGGTAATACGTGGGGACAGCGGGCCTGGTTCGACCCGAGACAGGAGTAACGAGCACCATTGCTGACGGCGCTAGAGCGGGCCTGGTCGGCTGCCTTCCCCGTGGAGGAGTATGTCGGCCAGGAAAGCCTCACGCGGGCGGCCGAAGTCCGCAGACTGGCTCGCCAGGCCGGGTCGGTTCCGGCGTCTCGGTGCTCGAGCTGTGCTGCGGGGTGGCCGGCCCCGGCCGGATGATCACGGCGGAGTCAGGATGCCACTACCCGGGTGTCGATCAGTCCGCCAGCGCGCTGGCCACCGCCCGGCAGCTGGCCGGGAATCTTCCCTGCCGTTTCGAGCAAGCTCACCTCCCGCCTCTGCCCGAGGGCCGCTTCGAGGTGGTATTCCTGCTGGAGACGATGCTGGCCTTCCCCGACAAGGATGCCTTGGGGGGGGAGGTGGCGCGCGTGCTAGAGCCGGGCGGGCGTTTCGCTTTCACGGTCAAGGAGGGCCGCCCGCTCACCCAGCACGAGCGGACGCGGATGCCCGCCGCCGATACGGTCTGGCCCATCGAGTTGGCGGAATTGACGGGTGTGCTGCGCAACGCGGGGTTGACGTGAGCTGGCGGCAGGAGTACAGCTCCTCCCATCACGCGATAGCGGCGGCGCTGCTTCGCTGTTACCGAGCTGATTCACCTCAGATCGCCGGGCAGATCGGGACGCAGGCCACCGCCGAGTTGATCACGGCCCATGAGCTGTGGAGTGGCTGGCTCGGCGGCGGTCAGGTGCGCAAGTTCGCGATGGTAGCCGAGAAGCAATGACTAGCTTCGATGAAGCGTCGATGACCTCGGAGTATGCCCGCTACCTGGCCGCGAAGACGACTGTGGATGACCGGGCGCTTAACCGCCACGTGCTGGCCGGGTTGCGTCGCATTATGCCTGCGGGAGCGCCGCGGGTACTGGAGGTCGGCGCCGGCCTGGGGACCATGGTGGCCCGTTTGCTGGACTGGGGCGTCGTCGGCGCCGGCGAGTACATCCTGCTGGATGCGGATCGGCAGCTGCTGGATTGTTCTCGGCGATGGCTGTGCGATTGGGCGGCCGCGCGCGGCCTGCGCAGTGACCTGCTGCCGGATGGGCTGCAGGTGGGCGATCTGCGGGTGCGCCTGGTGCACGCCGAGCTCGGCAGTTACCTGGAGGCCGCTGACGGGGCGCTGGCCGATGTGCTGATCGCCAACGCGGTCCTGGACCTGGTGGACGTTCCGGCCGTCCTGCCCGGACTGTTGCGGCTCCTGGTCCCCGGCGGCGCCTACTGGTTCACGATCAACTACGACGGCGAGACCATCTTCGAGCCGGGCCATCCGCTCGACGGCCAGGTCATGCGGGCGTACCACCGTGACATGGACGAGCGCATCCGCGACGGCCGGCCGGCCGGGGAAAGCCGGACGGGCCGCCGCCTGTTCCACAACCTGTGGTCTGCGGGGGCGCCCGCGCTGGCGGCGGGGTCGTCGGACTGGGTCCTAAGCGTCGGCCCGGATGGGAACTACCCGGCTGACGAGGCTTACTTTCTGCGCAGCATCCTTAACACGATCCAGAACGCGTTGCTGAACCGTCAGCACGGGGTGGAACCGGCAGACCTAGCTGACTGGCTGGCCGTGCGCGGTCGGCAACTGGACGCGGGCGAGCTAGTCTACATCGCCCACCAGCTTGACTTTGCGGGGCGCTCGCCCGGCTAGCGCTCTGCCAGTGCCCGGCGACGACGGCCAGCCCTGCTGGTCGCCGTCGGCCCCCTTGCTGGCGGAGGCACAAGCGACCGGGCTGCTCCCGGACTACGACAAGTGCCAGGCCTGCATCGCAGGCGTGCACAGCGCCTTCCGGTCAAGAAGCTGATCGTCCTACCGGCCGATGCCGGGCGGACGTGCTGCCCACACGGCATCGGGCTCGGGAGCCGACTGCGCGCTCAGGCCTGAGGCGACGGGTAAGCACCAGGGCGCATGCGGTGGCCGCGATAAACACGAGCAGGGTGAGCACGTAGTAGTTGCCGACGATCAATTCCAGCCCACGCCAGGTGAACTCGACCGCCCCGTTGTTGCCCTGGTTCGGCGCGAGAAGCAGCAACCCGCGCGGCAGCAACTGGGCCTTAGGGTCGTAACCGCCCCGGTTGCCAATAGGCACGGGCCACCAGCCAAACAAGCCCACCACCAGCGCGACGCCGAGGATGCGGTAGCCGAGGCGGCGTGTCCCGTACGCGGCGAGGACAAGTGCCGGTATCACGTAAACGTAGTGGTGCGACCAGGTGACCGGGGACACCAGCAGGCCGGCCGCGGCGCACGCAATCAGGCCGAGTAGCTCGCGGCCACGCCGGCTCGCCAGTATCGAGGTGGCGAGGCCGGCGATGCCGACGACGACCGCCGCGACCAGCCAGTACGCGTGCGCGTCGGGCCCGGCGTGGGTAAGGCGCAGTATGACGCCGTTAAGGGACTGGTTGTCCAGGTGAAAGTGTTTGCTCGGCCGGAAGAACTGCCCGCCCCAGTAGATCGCGGAGGCACGTGGCAGCAGGGCGAAACCAAGTCCCACCGTGACCGCGAAGGTCAGCGCGCCGACCGCCGCGGCCCTTACTCGCCGCGTAAACAGCAGGTACGGAATGAAGATCAACGGCGTGAGCTTGATCCCCGCCGCCAGCCCGATTCCGATGCCCTTACCCTTGATGCGGTCCGGCAGCGCGAGATCGCCCACCACTACTGCCAGCAGCACGAGATTG
>Ga0306926_10004942_pt1 | contig 14091 bp, 20 predicted proteins | sample flu12Cox44000178_FD_203759 | JGI IMG/M metagenome (GOLD analysis project Ga0306926, IMG submission 203759) | Lab enrichment of tropical soil microbial communities from Luquillo Experimental Forest, Puerto Rico - flux8day.12C.oxic.44.000.178 (v2)... | ecosystem: Environmental > Terrestrial >...
ACGACGTAGTCGGCTTCCAGACCGAGGGCGACGTTCAGAATTTTGTTCGCTATCTGATTTCCGAATTCGATCAGATGCGGAAAACCCGAATGTTCGAGTCGGTTGGCCGCCACGTCACCCTGAACGTAAATGGTCAGGAGACGCTGATCGGCAGTTTCCCGGTTGGTATCGAGCCGCGTACATTCGAGCGACTGGCGCGACGTAATGAGCAGTCTCCATTGGTGAAGAATCTTATTGCGAGCCTGGGTGGCCGCAATCTCGTGATCGGAGTCGATCGCCTCGACTATTCCAAGGGGCTCGTCCAGCGGCTCGACGCCTTCGATATCTTTCTAGCAAACCACAGCGAGTGGCTCGGCAAGTTGACCTATCTACAGATCACGCCAACAAACCGTGCCGAAATTCCCGAATATTCCGAACTACAAGAGGCCTTGGAATCTGCGGCTGGCCGCATCAACGGAAAATACGGCGAAGTATCATGGACTCCGATCCGCTATGTGAACCGCGTATACAGTCGGTCGGTGCTCGCAGGACTCTATCGAACGGCGCGCGTCGGCCTCGTAACGCCATTGCGCGACGGTATGAATCTTGTTGCGAAAGAATACGTCGCTGCTCAGGATCCGGATGATCCGGGCGTCCTTATCCTGTCGCGGTTCACCGGCGCCGCGATCGAGTTGCGGAGCGCCCTGCTGGTCAATCCCTATGACGCCGAATCAGTCGCTAACGCTCTGTTGCAAGCGCTCGCCATGCCACTCGAGGAACGACGCGCTCGACACGAGGTGTTATACGCTAACGTCTGCGCATACGACGTCGATCAGTGGCAACGAGAATTCTTGTCGGTCTTAGGGGGAGTACGGGAACATGAGAGACTCCAGTCCAACGCATCTAATGGCGGACTCACGAACCTAGAGACTGGCGGTGCGCGTTTGGCGCCGAGTTACCGAAATTGAGAACACAGCGCACATAAATTGGGGCAGAGGTGGTGTGCGATCAATTGCAATCGTTATAGACCAATGGAGTGCCCATAACACCGGTTTTTCCTCCCGGGATCACCCATAGCGCCATCGCCGCCTCACCCGATTCGGCAGTTGTAATTTTTATGTCAGTAACAGTCTCTCCGCGGGCGCCAAGCACGTTTCTCGCCACGCGTTTAAGGCGGCCAAGCAAGTCTTCGTAATTTGGACCAAAAACTACGAGTTCCGGCAGTGCGTCCACGAAAACGAACCACCATCCGTCGAGTTTGGATTGTTCGACCCGCAACGGGTATCGGCGAAATTCCGGCATGATACTCATCCTCCTCGCCGCTTGTATCTCGTCCTCGAATTTTTCTTAGCCTCACGACTTTGGCTGAATGTTGCCAAAACACGGACTTCGGCATGCTATGTTGTGGCTTTGCAGCAATATTGTTAATTGAATAACAATTTCCCGCCTCTGCGCGCGGATTGGTCCCGCTCGCAACTCCCCCGGCTCACTCTTTTTCCAAAGTATCCGCGTAAAAACTGTCCGGTAACCCTTTCTCGGGCAACCTAGTGGCATTAGCCGGAAGGAACATGCCGATGACTTTGATGATCTTGATGGTTTTCGAAATCTCAGTCGCGATGGCGATCGGTTTCGTGCTCGGCCGGATTTGGCAAATCCGGTCTGACTTGGAGCAGCAACGCGCCGGCGATTTTGCGGCGCCACCAATCGCCCGCATTACGCGTCCTTGATCTCTTGCCCTCGGACGGTGCGCTAGAGACCGTACCCAATCCGAGCCAATTTTGACGCAGATGTGCGGCGATGTCCGCTATTGACCCAAAGCGGACATGGGCCACAGCGTTTTACTCTGATGCACACGGCTGTTTCCGATTGTGATAGGGTTCGCCCATGGGCCAATGGAATGACGGATGAGGCGACGGTACTTTATCGCACTCGTTAAAGGCGCGAGCATCTGACCGCTCGCGCCCAACAGATGCAAGGATGGCAAATGCAAAAGGCAGCGCTCAAAGCAAACGATGCCAGCAACACTGATCTTGAAATGCTATTGGAGTTAAATCGAAACTACGTGCGGTCCGCATTGGAGTCGGATGTACGCTGGTACGCTGAGAATCTTTCTGAGGACTTCTACATTACCGCCCCGGACGGCGTCCTGTTGAATCGCGAAGCGTTTCTCAAGCGCATCGCCAACCCATATCCGGGCACGCACGCCGAGCCGGTGGATGTGATGGTGCGGATTCTGGGCGACGTCGCAATCATACATTCCGGTTACCGGGATACGAGGCTCACCGGTGAACCGTCATATGGACGTTACACGGACATTTACGAGCGGCGGAACGGCCGATGGTTTTGTGTCGCTGCGCACTTCATGCGCTTTCCGTCCCCGCCAAAAACGGAAGAATAGTGCTGCATCGTAAAGGCGATTTTTGAGTCCATCCCGTTCGGATGGCCTCTTTTTCTCATCATGAAAAATGCAGGCGATGCTCAATCCGGGCAAATGGAAGTACGAAGATCGGGTAGGACTGATAATCGCGGCCGTAGTTGGTGCTTTGCTTGGCATCGTTACGGGCTACGTGGCTGGAAAGCCACTGCTCGGCATACTTATCTGGGCACTCATTGGCGCGGTCGTTGTCGGCGGAGCGGTCTATTGTTATCGGGCTTTTCGTTAGCTGCTCATGCCCAGCCCTCGTCGCTTCCCTCCACCATGAATAGTTGAAGACGAGGCAGCATGCTTTATGATCGCAATTTGGAGCGCCATTTATGAAACTAAAGCTCGTTGCCGCCATTTCCGCTCTTGCAATACCGGCGCTTGCTTACGCGCAACAGAGTGGTCCGCAGCCAAAAGCACCGAAGCGAACAAAGGCGGATGCTCAAAACGTCGTCCAGATAATCACCAGCGATAAAGTGAAAATGCAGGCCTATTGCGATTTAAACCAGCTCGAAGATCAGGTCAAAGCCGTTCAGCAAAACACCGATACTAAAATGGTCGAGACGCTCACCAAACAAGCCGAAGCGCTGATCGACAAGCTCGGTCCCGAATACTTCAAATTGATGGACGGATTGGAGAAAGTCGATCCGAAATCCAGTGAAGCCAAGGAATTTATGTCTATACTTTCAGAGCTTGATAAGAGATGCACCAAGTAAGGCGTTTCGATGAGCCTTGGCGTGCCCGCCCCCCTGTTTCGCGTGTTGCAAATCCCTGCTGTAATTACAATCAAAGTGACGCACTCTTCGGCTTGCGAGCGAGTAGGCCAACAACTGGAGCTTTCCAATCCTAGGGATGTCGCTCGGCGCTTTCACAATTTTGCATGTCATTATAACCCTGGTCGCAATAGGGAGTGGACTGAATTGTTGTGGGTGGGATGTTCGCTTCGCATAGGTTGCCAGTCACGACCGCACTGTTTCTCTTGACCACGGCGCTGACTAGCGTGACCGGATTCCTCTTTCCCATCCACGGCCTCACACCGGCTTTGCGTGTCGGCATTTTGGCTTGCGCGATCCTGGCGGTCGCACTGTTTGCTTTATACAAAGAGCACCTAGCAGGCGCATGGCGCTGGATCTACGTGATTACTGCTGTCGCGTCGCTCTATTTGAACGTTTTTGTTCTTGTCGTGCAGAGCTTCGTGAAAGTTTCAGCTCTCACTGCGTTGGCTCCGACGCAGTCTGAACCACCGTTCGCGACCACGCAGGCCGTCGTGTTGGCGATTTTCATCCTGATTGCCCTCATCGCCGTAATTAAATTCCGGCCCACTATGGGTTAACCGATTTGTGGATGTCCCTTTTGGCACAAAGCGGACATGAGCGACTCAGGGTTGCTGCCATGTAAACTGACATTAATCGGCTGGGCGGCGATCCGACGGGTGTGACAATTCCCACCGCGCAGCCGCCAATCCTCCTCTCACGAAGAATAGTTCGAGGGAGATTGTGACAGCAATTTCATGCCAGTAGCGTCGCTCTGCGACCGATGAACGAAAAATAGACCCGACGCACGAAAAGTCGAACGTGACTACTCAAAGAATAATTTGAGCGCGTTTTGGAACGGGCAGAGCTGGCAGGCGTTTTAACGGCACAACCCGCGCGATGTTCCGTGGGGCTTTAGAAAACTCCACAGGTAACTTTGGTACTCCCGGCGACGGATGCCGGGCGACGTCTCTGCCGCACGACGGCAGGGATTTGCGCATTCAACGACGGCAGCCAAAATTGCGGGAGGGATTCCATGGGTTCCGAACAGAACATTGTTGAAGCTTGCAGCGACTTGCTGGAGCGCAAGTCGAAAGTACTAATAACCTGTTGCTGGATCGGTGCCACGGCCTCGTTGATGGCGCGTCTGCCCCGAAAGCTTCGCCGACGACGACCCGCGCCGCGCAGCAGTCGCGATGCCGGTGGCGGCTACATCGAGGGCCAGAACGTGGCCATTGAATAACGCTGGGCGGAGGGCCAGCCGATAAAGTTCCGCGACGTGAAGCGCGGACTCTTCCTGGACGATCTGCAAGCTCAATTCCGCCATCTCGTCGTCGAGAGCTGCGCCGGATACGACGAGCAATGTCGTCGCGGCCGGTAGCATCGTCCGTATACGCGTCCAAGGTTTGCCATGCCCATCGCAAGGTGTGGCCGAGATCAAGCCGCCGCTGTTCAAGCTCGGTCGTCATGCCTTCGCCTTCCTCGCCGCCTTCGGCTTGGGCAGATCGTGCAGGTGATATCGGTCGCCGCCGATAGCGATATACCGACTGGCGAGCTCCACGATGCGCTTGGAAATATCCAAACGCTGCTCGTCGTCGCTCGTCGCATCGTGCGCCGCCTGAGCCTCCTTAAGCGCCTTTTTCAAGTGTTCGCGTTCAACGCGGGTTTCGTCGGCGTGCATGTCTTTCGTCCTTTCAAACTCGCTGAGAATGCGAGCGGCATGCGTTAGGCGTTGGATGTCGATCATGTGCCGTAGCTCTCGCTTGAGCCTGATGCGTCGAGCAACCCGCTTGCGGTAGACGTATCCAAACGGCATGTCGGTCACGTCCCATGCTTGTCCTTCACCTCGTCCTTAGCGATGCGGACGTGGTGTGCGATGTCGAGCGCCGTCTGGGCGTCGGCGGCAGTCTTACTTTGATAGGCGGTGACCTTTGAATTCAGGTCGCTGATACGTTCTGAATCTTTTGACATTTAGGAAAGCTTTCGGTTGGGGTTCGGGTCGTCGAAGGCGCTGCCCCCCGGCGCATCACGACGACGGCGCGGCTCGGGACCGTTGCCAACGCCGTACGACATGGGCGACGTAACATGCGGCAGCATGTCATAGACTCCGGGTTGGTCGCGCTTGAGCGGTGCGGTGATCCGGTGCGGGCCAATAACTGCGGCGTGGAAGTCGGACGGCACGTCGTCGCGATACTGCACGGGTGGCGGCGGCGGTGGCGGCTCGACTGGCTCGGGTGCTGGTGTGGCAGCACGCACCTTGGCTTCCAGCTCTAAATCGGGATGGCGCTGGCGCGGTTCATTCTCGAACGGCTCAAACGAAACTTCGCTTAGCTGGCCGCAGTGCGGGCAGCGTCCGCGCACCGTTTCGACAACGTTTATTCGGATTTCCGGCGTGTCTTGCTTCGGCAAGAATTGGCGCAGCACCTCCTCCAGCTTCAGCAGGTGGTCCGGATTGATACTGTCGCCTGCTAGCAGCCGTATCTGTATGTTCTCGCGGGCCAGGCGCAGCGTTGCGACATGCCGTGCTTGTTCGCTATCCGGCTTGCAGCCCAGATCGTCGCAGACGGCCTTTAGAAGCCGTTTAAAGCGCTCCGGCTCGACAGCGGGCCGCCTACTCATGGCCTACCTCGTCATAGCCTAATATCTGCTCGATTGTGGGCCCTGGTGGCTGCCACATGGCCTGCAGTTGCGCCAGCAAGCGCCGGAACGCATTTGCGGCCCGTATTCGCAGGGTAAGGTTTCGGCTGCGTTCAGCGGCGTCTTCAAGGCGCGCTAGAACTGGCAGCGAGTCGTCCGGGAAATGCGGATATTTGACCGCCAGCTTGGCGACCCTTGCCGACAGCCTTTCTTGCTTGGCCTTGTAAATTGTATTGCCTCGGCCGACGCGCCCGTGTGCGTCCCGATTATCCGCAGGCAACGTACTGGTATGAGAACTGTCCAAAACAGCGCCTCCGGCAGCGCGCGAACCCGCGCCTTTAGGCCAGAGACGCCATCCCTTGGCAGACCAGTTTTACGGTGCTTTGCGTGGCTATGCAATGACGGCGACGACACCCCGTCCGCAACGCCACTTCGCGTCAAAAGTGCAATAGCTACGCTGATTACTAGACATGTCGGCGGGCTGTTTGTTGGGGTTTAGCCGGGTTCGGAACGACAACAGAAACGGGTGCCGAACGCCGTGCTTACTAATTGCTTACTACGAAATTGCGGCCTGCGATCCGCGCGAGGCGATACAACCTAATGGTGCGGGAAAATATTAGTAACGCAGTATAGGCGCGGCGGGGTGGCGTTTCCGATACGCGGTAACACGCTGTAGCACCGGCAGATAATCAGCAGCACGATTTCACGCATCGCCGTGACCGTTGGCCCGGCGCCAGCGATGCTGCAATTTGCATCAGATTGAATATACGGGGAGAATTCGAGTGACGGAGACCGAGCGCGTGACAATCACGATCAGGACCAGCCGGGAATTGCACCGCTGGCTCATAGCGCAAGCCAAGAAGAACAAGCGCAGCCTCAATCAACAAATCGAATGGCTGCTGACGCAAAGCCGCGAAGCCGACGAGCCCGCGGCGCTGCTCGATGAGCTGCGCAGGCTGTTGGCGGAGGTGCGTAAGAAATAACACAGCCCGCAGACCGTAGGATTGTTCGGGGATACCCGTCCTTAGATCGGCGGTAGCTGGCGAAGCTTTGCAAGCGTTTCCGAGCTGAGGCCATGGGTATAGCCCCATAATATCCACTCGACCTGTGGTTTGCGGGACATTGCGGGACATTCAACCGGAAGTAGAGTATGTCCGGGACACTGCGGGACATTGCGGGACATTTTTTGCAAGAAGTGCCCATTTTTGGCTCATTTAAAATGTCCCACCCATGTCCCGGGACACGGGACATTAGGCCTATAAGGCCTAATGTCCCGCTGTCCCGTTTACTGTCCCACTAGCCACAGCCATTGCACCCCAGACACCTCGCGGACCGCGACCAATTCGCGGCCCTGTGCGGTAAGCAATGCGCGCTGAAACGCCTTGCGTTTGGCTTCCGCATTTTCGGCAACGGACTGCTTGTAGAACTCGGCGCGAACGATTTCCGTTTGTACCGCCAGCACTGTCGCACCATCCGCATACGGCAGTATCCGTTCGCCAGCGGTGACTAGCAGTGTCATTAGAACTTTGCGTAATAAGCGAACCGACTGCGGCCACTTGCCTGACTGTTCACCAGACGGCGGCGGTACAGCAGAGCTAAAGTCGATAGTAAGGCTGGTAATACGTTCGCCGTCTTCGTCCTGGCCGAGGTCACAAACCCTAACTGTAAACGGATGCTCGACACCGGCCGGACCATTGCGGCGCTTACGTACCGCCAGCCGGGGTGCTGTCACTTCGCCGCTCAATGTCTTGTCGGCTAGCAGTGCTAGTACAACGTCGGCTGCGGCTTCTTTGGCACTACTGCCACGGGTACCCGTCTCAACAGCCTTACCAAAGTGATCGACACCGAGAACAAATGCGCCAGTCTCGCGCGAGATTGCACCCAGCGCAGCCATCAGCTTTGCATTGATAGCCGAATCGTTTTCGTCACCGGACTTGCCGTATTGTGCGGCGCCGATAACGGTGTCGAATACAATCAACGCTAGCGGCAGCTGGTATAGCTCCTGCGCATCTGCGGCGGCGGACTTGGCGGTAGCGATAACGTCGGCGACGCTGTCGGCATCTAATAAGCGGATATTGTCGGCGCAGTTGAAGATAGGTAAATCGCGGTTGCCGTGCTCGACCTCGGATACCGCTTCCAGCCGCATAGCGAATTCGCCAACGCCTTCGTTGATAAACATCAGCGTAGCGCCTTGCCGCTTAACAGCATGTCCGGCAAATGGCTGTGATGTGCCTATAGCACCCGCAAGCTTGATTGCGACAAAGCTCTTATAAGTGCCGGTTCTGTCCCGACAGCAGCCCGACACCAGTTTCCGGCAATAGGTTTTTGACAAGGTGCTTGGGTATTACCCTGCCACTTATCTCACGGTGTCGCTGATAGCTTAGTACCGTTGGTTCGTGAGGGGTGTTGTCGGCATCGCGCAGTTTGTCGATATTGCTACGGCCATTCGTACGTAAATCGACAACAATGCCGTTACCGCCGCCTAGCTCGGCTGGTGTGATAAATTCGTCGCTCATTTTGCCAGCCCTCGCTTGCGCAGCTCGCGGCCAGCAATGCTGTCGACAATTTTGAACACTTCGCCGGCGGGTAGCGGTGGGCTGCAATGCGTTGCGTTCCACGCCTGCACCAGTTCAAGCACCATGCCACCGTCGACATACCGGCACAGCAAATATCCGGCTATGCGGGACAAAGTATCGTTGCGCTTACCTTCGCCTACGCTATCGCGGGTGAAGCTGTGCCAGTCCGTTTCAGACCGCGTTCCATTGCCGTTGCGCTTCGGCACGGCAATACGGTCGAGCAGCCACTGCGGCGCATCGACAAATGTAGCGCCGCTGTCGACACTCCACGCATAGGCGCGGCCGGAAGGGTGAATTGAAGGTGGTGCTAGGACGTACCCACCAGTGCCGCGCACGTCGATACCAGCGGCAATGCGGCTAGCCGAATTGGCAATCGGCGCATCCGGCATTTTGAAATATAGATGACGGCCGCGCGCTGTCAGAACTTCAACGGTATTCGGAAGCGAACCAGATTCGGCTTCAAGCTTGCGTAGATTGTCGTCACCGTCTTCGCCGTCAATATCTAGGACGAACACCCCAGACGGCGTGCCAGTGGCCAGTCCAATGTTGAAGTTGTCGACACCCCACCAGCCCTTGATAACGTTGTGGTCAGTCGTGGCACCTTTGACACCATTATGGATTGCCGGTTCCTTGCCGCGAATTTTACATGGGAACACCGGCATATTTCGTTTGGCCAAGGCCAGTGCTGCGCGTAGCATGAGTTATGCGCGGGTGCCGTTAACACCCGCGCCTCCTTGTTATCGATCAGAATGGAATTTCCGTATCGTCCATGTCAGCGCCGGGGTCTTCACACTCCGGTGCTGACATTACTTCCGCCCTCAGCGTCTCCACGTCGATATCGTCGATCGGCTTTGGCTTCGTTTTTGCCTTCACCGGCTTGTCGGGTGTGTCCGGACTGGTGATCCGGATACAGTCCTTCATTTCACCGGCCAGTGGCGTGCGGTCCGGATAGACTTTGATCTTGAAGTCGATCCAGTTTTCACTATTGGCTTCGCCGGTAACGTCGACCACGCTGTTCCAGTTGGTGACGTTTAAGGGCAGCTGTTTGCCAGTGCCCTTAAAGTGCAAGACCATTTTCTTCTGTTTCTTGCCTTGCAAGTCCGTCAGTTCTTCAAATTCCGCCTCAATGATCTGAAGAATGCACGCCTTACCTTTAAGGTCTGCGGCTTTCAGAAACCGTGACGGAAATGCTTCTTCTTTAGTTGCCATTGCATGTTCCTTTCATTTGCTTTGGCATGTCGGCAGCACTACCCGGCCGACGCGGGTTACTCGCCGTGACGGCGAATGGGGTGGCCCGCTGCGGGCTGTGGGGCAGAACACAGCGGGCCGAACAGCGCAGCGCACGGGGTATGCGCGTGGCGCTGTAAAAAGTGTGGGAACGGGCCTTCGAAAGGCGGAAGCAGCTCGTGCCTCATGTCGACACCCGCCACGTTTGAGACATGCCGGGGAACAGGCTGTCGGCACTAGCGCGGATTTGCGGGTGCGCTTTAATCTGATCGGCTAGAGCTGGATCGACATAGACGCACGCTGGAGTGATCCAGTACTCGGCGCGGTTCCGGGTATTTGTCTGAACCATGCGTGCGCCGTGGCGGCGTAGCAGGTCCATTGCTCTGTTAAGCGTTAGCTTCCGGGGTGTCATGTACCGAGCCCCGGCGCTAAACGGAAAAGGTGCGCGTGTCGGCCACCTTGAACGGGAATGCTAGCTAAATACCGCCTTCGGGCCCGCAGGTGGTCTTTCGTCACCGTTCCACGCGCTGAACGGCAGGAAGCAACCCAGAGGCGGTTAGCTGGATAAAATTTTCTATGGGGGCTTGAAGCGGGGGGCGTTGTGGGATATCTAATGTCATCGTCCGCGCTCCTATCGCGGGTCGTTACAGTCACGGAAGACCGGCAGGGGCTGAAAACCGCCGGTCTTTCTGTTTTTCAGGTCCTAAGTTCGGATGGGTTGGACGACGTGGCGCTTTAGCCACGCTTCGAGAAATTCGATCGGATAGTGAATTTGCCGCGCGAACTTCACGTAAGGCGGACCCTTACCCTGCTGGCGCCACTTGCGAAGCGTGCGCAGACCCACACCGAGGTCTTCGGCGGTCTGACGCTCGTCCGTGTATCCAGCGAGGGGGTCGACGCGCTTGCGCTTCCACGTCAGCGCGTGCTGTTTGGTCTGTCGGCTTTCCATTGTCGTCCTCCAGGTGCCGCAAAAAACTTCCAGCAACCTAGAGAGCGCAATAGCGGATTAAAGAGCTATCTATTTTGGGTTTTCCGCCAGCGCAGTATCCTCGTCGTCGACCTTCGCTAGTAGCCCTTTCTCTTTCACTTAAACGGCTTAAACGACAACAACCTCGCCAAATATTCGACCGGCGCCGTTGATGCCACGGCGGCCATATCTTGCAGTCCCTGCTCTTGCCAGCACCGCCAGCAGGCAGTGAGGTGGTGTCGTAGATCGCGACTGGTGTCGGCGAAGATCTGCGAAAGCAGATGCCATTGAGCCTTGCGCTCTGTCGTCAGTTTGATGCCTTCTGCCATAAGCAGGGCGCCCGCCAAAACGACGGCGCTTTGCGCCCGTGTGTTGGCCGGCTGACCGCCCGGGCGACTACAACTTATCAACATTAACTCCGCCCTAAGAATGTTACGCTTGATGACGGACGCTTCAGCCAGCGGGGGCAATTCACTATGCATTGACGGATCGAGCGCGGCATGGCTGGCCCGCAACTCACGCAGCGCATCGACGTAGCGCGTCAGCCCTGCGCTTTCTCGCTTATGGTCACGTTTGTCGGTCCATCCTTCGACCGAGTCGAGCGCCGTCTGGATTCTCTTGGCCACTCTATCCCGGCGAGCTGGCGGCGGATCAAATAACGCCAGCGCCTTGCCTAGCCGTTTGTCTGGCGCACGCATCATGACCGTTCACCGCGCAGCGGTACGACAGCGGCCCCCTTCCCTTTCCCGGTAATGACGGTGGTGATCTTCTCGGCGGCTTCACGCACCGGATCGTCGCTCAAATGTGCATAACGCTCCGTTGTTCTTGACTGCGTGTGGCCTAACAGACGGCCGATGATCGGAAGGCTTAGGCCGCCGCCGGCGCCGACGCTGGCAAAACTATGTCTCAGATCATAAAGGCGTGCGTCCTTGCCGAGGCCGGTCTCTTTGCGAACGAAGTCCCACACCCGCGACAGCACTGTTAGGTGCTGTCCCGGCACGTCGCCGGAGAACACCCATTTGCCTTTGCGCTTCTTCCGTAGCTGCTCGACCAATTCGATCGCGGCCGGCGACAGCGGCAGCTTATGGACCTTGCGTTGTTTGGTGTGTGCACTCGGTTTGATCCAGTAGCCGGGTTCTCGATCGAACTCTTCCCAGCCCGCCTTCATGGCCTCGATCGGCCGCGCACCGGTCAGCATTATGAGACGAACGCAGTCTGCAGCTCCGCCGCGATATCGCGCCAACGCGTCGCTGATCGCCGTCAGTTCGGATTGAGAGAAGAAGCGTTCCTTGGCCTCTTCGCGGTTTTTTGAAACACCCTTGCACGGATTACCTTGCGCCGCGTTGCGCCACGGCAGCGTCTCGCCAGCCAACGGCACCAGCGCCAGCGAGAACATTTTCGAACAGATCGCCAAGACACGGTTGGCGCGCACCGGGCGGCCTGACTCGGTGATCCGGCGGTGCATGTCAGCAATATCGCCGCCGTGTATTTCGGTCACCTTGGTATGCTTGCCAAGCTTGTCGCCAATCTCGGCCAGCATCTTGTTCTCGTCGCGCAGCCGCACCGCGGCTAGGGTCTTTGTCGGTAGGTGGTCGGCGATGTAGCGGTCGATCAGGTCTTGAATGGTCGGCGCGGTCCGACGTGCGCGCTTGTCACCCGCCGGGTCAAAACCCCGGTCGATCTCCTTGCGTAGCTTCTTTGCTTCCTCTCTGGCGGCCTCGGCAGACCAGCGCGGAAACGGACCGATGGTATAGCGGCGCTGTCGGCCGTTTAGGCGGTAGTCGACGAAGAACGACTTGCTCCCACCCGCATAGGATCTAACACCGAAGCCAGTGGCCTTCGGATCGTCGTCCCACCACATTTCCTCGCCGGTAAGCTTGGCCACGAACTTGTTCGTTAGCCGCACCGGATGCTTCGGCTTGTCCCCCATTTCGGTCCCCCCGCGTCAACCGTCCGTCAACGTCGCGACGTATCGCGATGTGCCACACAATGCCGCGAGATACCGCTGGACGCAACAACAAACCGCTTAAATTACGGGGACAAGCTGAGGCTGTCGGGAAAAGCGCGTCAACGTCAACGGCTTGGCCAAACGGTTAAAGGCGGTTTTGTAAACCGTTGGTCGGGAGTTCAAATCTCTCACCCGGCACCAACAAAATCAGGCACTTATCCCAAGCTCGATCAAGACAACTCTGATGCTGGTCAGCACAGTGGTCAGCATACGGTTGGGATGGTTGCGCGTGGCCACGAGTGGGCCGAGGTTCTCTCCTTCCACCCTTAGGGGATCAGCTTTAGCGGGTGCCGTGCCTGTGACGAAGATCACAGCGCACTCCCCGGATTACTGCTTTGCTTTGAATGCACCGTCCTCCCCGGCGGTGCGTCATGACTACTCCTCGAAGAACTTAGGGCCGCTGACTGGCGGCCCTCTTTCTTTGCAGGTGCGCGGAGAGCAGTGTTGTGGCTTTGCGCTAGGCCAGGAAAGTCAAACGGCCGAACATCAGTCCGGCCGCTTGGCGATTTGGCAATGTTTCTACTTCGATTTCTTTTGCGTGCTCTTCTTCTTCTTTGCCATGGCGCTACTCCTTGACGTTTGATGCACCCCTACCCCCTTCAAAACAGTGGCGCATTACAAATGAACGCCGAATGAACCAATTGGGGCAGCAAAGCCGTGGCTAATCTGCGCGTAGGTCGCTGCCGCTGTCACTAGTGGGTCAGGAAATTCCTCTCCCTCATCATTGTCCTGCCGTCTTGCGCTGCTATCGCCCAACCGTTGCCGTTGCCCCGAGTGATGCTGCAATGCGTTGGGCTCTTTGGGTGTTGCTGTTGGCCTTGTGTTTGGCCTTGGCGTTGGTCTTGGCGCTAACCTAAACGCTGTCGGTGCGCTTGGCGCGAGGGCACTGGCCGACTTGAGCAAGCCTGTGATGTCGAAGCGCGAGCAATTTCGCCTTTGCTCCCTGAGCCTGACCGAAGCCGAGGCCAATCCCATTCCCACGAACGAAGAACTTGAGTGGATCGCGGTGAGGTGGCGGGCGCGTTACGCAGAGCCGAAGTGGGGCACGCCCTAACCGCAGCGTCACTTATCTCGTCGAGATCGATCTACGCGCTGGCGCAATTCGCTCTTTTTGGCGTCGAACCAAAGACCAATGAGGCGGAGGGCGCGCCAGTTGAAAGGCCGATTGGCTAACAAGACGTAGACAAAATTGAGAGCCAAGAAGGTCAATACCCCGCACGCGAGCAAAAACTGGGGATCGGTGGCTGGCTCTGGATCGGTAGCCACGATGTAGCCGAGCCACGCAAAGAGCACTGCGTTTCCGACCAATAAGATGATACGCAAAAGGCCCGACATAGCCCAAGATTAACACGCTATAGCTTGACGCTGACATGCCCTCCTCCCCTCGTCGCTTCCCGCCACCGTAGTCTTTCGAAGACTAGGCAGCCTGCTTTATGATCGCAATTTGGAGAGCCATTTTATGAAACTAAAGCTCGTTGCCGCCATTTCCGCTCTTGCAATACCGGCGCTTGCTCACGCTCAAC
>Ga0306926_10004945_pt1 | contig 14087 bp, 13 predicted proteins | sample flu12Cox44000178_FD_203759 | JGI IMG/M metagenome (GOLD analysis project Ga0306926, IMG submission 203759) | Lab enrichment of tropical soil microbial communities from Luquillo Experimental Forest, Puerto Rico - flux8day.12C.oxic.44.000.178 (v2)... | ecosystem: Environmental > Terrestrial >...
TTTTCTCGGCATCCTTCAGCATGTCGATCAGCATCTTGGTCGCGCGCAAATTGGCGCGGGCCGATTCGTTGACCACCTGAGTGACGACCGCCTCGCGCTTGGTGATCTCTCGGCGCTCTCCGTCGATGGTCACGACCACCTTCTCGTTGAGCGCATCGACCAGCCGCGCCGGCAAGTTTTTCGGGCGCGGTCCGCGGGTTGCCGGATTGGCCTTTCTTGAATCGGCTGTGCACCGGCGGCTTGCCGCGGCCGACCTCGTAATCGCGCTTGTTCTCGGACGTCTTGTTCGCGGACATGGGGGGCCGTTGCTATCTTTGTCATCCCACATGGCGGGGGCGACACCGCCGCCCGCTTGTCGATGCCGAGCCGGCATCCGGCGGTCTTTGCGTTTCCCTGCCGGTTCCCTGCCACGCGTCGGGTTTTTGCCGAGCGTCGGTCCTACAGCTTTGAGGTTACATCACTTTTTGTATGCCCGGTAGCCGAAAAAAATTCCCCGGGGTTTCCTGTGTCTGCAGGGAAGGGAGAGGTGCTAGCTCGCCCTTTTCCGGCTCATCGACGGCGGTGCGGCCACCGGCTCGGCTGCCGCGGGTTCCTTCTTCTTGCGACCGCCTGCCACCGGCAATAGCAACGGGGCCTGGCGCCGGTCGGGAGCGGGCTTGCTCGCGGCCGCTTGCTTCGGCTCCGCTCCGGCGTCCTGAGCGAGGCTGCGCTTCAGGGCATCCATCAGATTGATGACCTTGGGCGGCTCGGCGACCTCACGCGGCGCTCTCCCAGCCCTTTGGTCTTAGCATCTACCAGCTCGCGCAGCGCGTCCTGGTAGCGGTCGCGGAACGTCCCCGGGTCGAATGCCCCCGAGCGGCGTTCGATGATCGTCTCGGCGATCGCCACCATGTCAGGGTCGGCCTCGCCTTTAGGCTTGGCGCCGAACTCGGGCGGGCAAACCTCGTCGGCCGACCGGACCTCGACATCACCAGGCCGCCGTCGCGCGGTTCGACCAGCACCAGCCGCTCCCGGCTCGAGAGCGTGACCTGCCCGAGCCCGACCTTGTTCGTCTTGGCTATCGCCTCGCCGATGACCCGAAACGTCTCGGCCGCAATCTCGCCGTCGGGATGAACGTAATAGGGTTGTCGAGATAGATCGGATCGACCTCATCCCGGGCGATGAAGCGTTCGAGATCGATGATCTTCGACGATTCGGTCTGCAGGTCTTTCACGTCGTCGTCGGTGATCGTGACATAGCGCCCGCGCTCGTACTCGTATCCCTTGACGATCTGATCATCTGATCGCGGTCGACAGGATCGCCAGTCTGCGCCCACACGGTTGCCGGTGTCGGCATTCAGCTGGTTGAATCGGACGCGTTTGGCCTCGGTTGTCGCGGGGACCAGCTAGACCCGACAGGTCACCAGAGACAGGCGCAGAAATCCGTTCCAGATTGCGCGCGGCATGCCGGAGCACCAGGCCGACCGATTTCTGCCCGCGTATTGCGCCCTTTAGTTAGGTAGAGGGCATGCCCGCTATGTCAATGATAGGAGTCGATGGCACGCCTGTCGTCGGCTGTTATCCTGAAGACTCGGTTTGGTGTTTGCTACGCAATTTAACTTAGATAGCGTCGAGCCAACGGACAGCCATTATTGCGCCGGTAGATATCTCTGCATCGCGCCCTGAACCGCTTTGAGTGCCTGCGCAAATCCATTCAAGTAGAATTCATAGATCCTAGGTGTATTCGAATGTGTCAAAGTGAACTGCACCTTGCCGCCTTCGACGTAAAGGATCATATCGTTCGCGGCAAGCATATTGAGGGTACAGCTATTCCCGCTGATATACTTGCAACCCAATTCCGCTTGATGCGTGTCGGGAATTATCGGGGTCGTCGAGTGCGGATTCGGTCGAAAAGTAATGTCAAGATGGTAGAAAATCTTCGTGTTTTGCCAGTCTGTGCGTTGATCGCCGATGAGTTGCGCGATCACCGGCTGACTTGTGGTGTAGACGAAGAGCGTATAGGTCAGACGGGATGTTGATAAAGGCTCTTGCTCTTTGACGATGCTGTAGAGACCGCAGCCCATCCGCTGCTCAACGTTATTACATTCCGCGGTCCACGCCCCGTACCTTTCCTGAAAACCCGTTTCCGCCTCTGCCGTTGACAAAACTCCCAATAGCATTCCCATCGCCAATGCGATGCCGTTTGTTGACCAAGGCTTCATTGCGACTCTTTCGGCTGAGTTAAATGCGATCGCCAATCCGGAAAATGGCACGAGTCGAAAAATCCTTTTATTTTCCGGCGGTCATTGTCATCAGCGCTCAAGCCGTAGATGAAGAATTCGTAGTTTTCCTTCGAGGGCCGCCAACGATCAACCAGCCGGTGGAGATCCAGTTCCCGCAGAAATTGCCGCTGATGCTCTTCAGTGTCAAACTGATAGCCCACCGTCGCGGCAGAGGCAACTTGCTCTGCTACTAGGCCAGCAGATGTAACGGGTATTAGGAACGACGCAACATATGTATCGCTTTGTACCTGAAACCGCTGAAACCATGGAGCGATGTCCAGATCCCGGAAACCACCTAAGGGACGGTTGGGATCGTACGGCAGCATTGTCATGAGTAGATGGGCTTTTGTCGCGAGAATTGGGGGGTTGTTGATGTTGTCGCGTGTCATCGATACAACCAAGACAAGCCCCTTATCGCCGCACGAAAACAGCACCCCTATCGGGCCATCAAGTTCTTCCTTTTCGGCTTTGAGATACAAGCCCTTGCCATCGGGGAAGCTATCTATGGTCCAGGAAGTCGGGAGGGCACCATCATTGACGATGCCTAATTTCCGCAGGTCAGGAAGGCCCACAACGAGATAATTCTCAGGGTTAACCCGCGACATCATCGTCAAGAATTCTGGTTGGATGCCCATTTCCTTGAGATATGCCGCGATCGTGCCTGAATATACTTGCGCTATTTGCGCTGGATTCTTCAGTTCTCCATCGAAATAGAACTGATGGATGCCGTATCTTGACGCTTGATCCAAAGATCGAAATTGAGCACCCATGTATACGAACGTACATGAACTGATACATTCCCCCGCGAGGGTCGGCGCTCCCTCCTTTTTTCCGCTTGTTATATCAGCAATATCTGGATTTTCAATCCCCACGTTCGCTTGGAATTTGTGGGCGCGTAGCAACCTTCCAAACGCGAAGCCGGCATCCAGATCACCGCCCGGCGAGTTCAGAATAATGTACGATCGATCGCGTGTCTTATGCTCCTTAAGGAAAGCGGCGAACCGCGTCGCCACATCACTGTCAATCTCGCGATCGGCAAAGATTATACCAAGGTAACCAATAGAAAATTTCATGGGGTTTTTGTATTCGGCTCCGACCGGCGACGCTGCCACCACCAGAGCAAACAATAGCACAAGCAAAACGCGCATCACGCCTCCAGGATTGAACGGCATTTCCCAGATAGACGAGCTAATCTGCACACGTTTAGAGGTAGAGTAGCTCAAACGGTAACTTCCGTGGAGCGCAGACGTGCCGGACCACGTGAAGCAGCGCTACTTCCAAGGGCCATCTTCCGGTCGCGTAGCCCCGGAATCATGCGCAGCGGGTTGGGGGTTAATGTCTTGGACATGCGATGTTTCAACAAGCATCGTCGAACGACTCGGCTTCGCCGCAGCGGTTGACGTTGGCGTCGAAGATGGGGGCCGCTCTGCAGAAAATTCCATACAAGCTGTCCGGGAGGAACCCGCGTCGGTCGTTTTATCGGAGGCGCTAATCTATCGTACACCGGTCTTTCTGGCGGAGGCGATTGATGAATGACGCACCGGTGATCGCGCCCAGTTCCGAGACGGTTCTCGGCGAGGTGAAAAGGACCGGCGTGACGCACGTCGTCTGGCTGCCGGACAGCGAGACCAACTGGCTTTACTAGCTCATGAAGGGCGAGTCGTCCCTGCGCCTCGTCGGCGTCAGCCGCGAAGGGCATGCCTGCTCGATCGCTGGCGGATTGGGGCGATCGATTGCGACAACGAATAGGTCGAATGGTACTTTATGTTCAGCGAGCGCTTGCTCGGCCAGATCGTCGTAATTCGTCGTTATGATGGCCATTGGCTTTTGCTGCTCTGTCCGCGCCAGAAGTTTGTGCAGGGCGTTTGGGAGACTGCGGTTCTGCTTGTCCGCCAAATACGCGCGCAGCGGAGGGTGGTGACTGGGTCGGGGGACAACTCGGCGCGGGTGTGGGATCTGCCGGGTGCAACCCCCGTCACCGCCGTGCTCGAAGGCCATCGCGGCGCGGTCGGGAGCCTGGCGTTCAGCCCGGACGGGAAGCGGGTGGTGACCGGGTCCGCTGACAGCTCGGCGCGGGTGTGGGTGACGCCGCCGCTAGAGGAGTTGATTCCGCTTGCCCGCGCAGCTTTGACCCGCTGCCTCACCATTGCCCAACGCGACGAACTCGGGCTCCCGGTCCTTCCCGGCGCGGGACAGGACCGCGAACACATCGACCCGCCACCCTGCCCGTGCGCCGGCGCCCCGGCTTGCCAACGCGAAAGTCCGCCCTATATACGGCAGGCCGTTAGAAAACATCAATTATGAATCTGGCATTCTGCGAGATGTTCTTCGAATCGTCAAAATTTCCCGGATAAGGCGTCCGAGCCGCGTCCAACCAGATTCTGAACTTATTGATTTATAAAAAACAAATACCGCCGATCACGCCCGGACACGCGATTTTCTCCCTGAGACCCGGGTAAATCCGGGAATTTCGAGAGGTATCTTCCTCCCTGCTCGGGGTTGCGAAAACGCAGATCGGTCGAGGGTCAGCTCGCCCTTTTCCGGCCCCTTTGCGCCGGTGCAGCCACCGTCTCGGCCGTCGGAGTTTCCTTCTTCTTGCGGCCGCCCGCGACCGGCAGCAGAAGCGGCGCCTGGCGGCGATCGGGAGCGGATTTCGAACGCGCGGGCTTGCTCGCGGCCGCTTGCTTTGGCTCCGCTCCAGCTTCCTGCGCGAGGCTGCGCTTCAGGGCGTCCATCAGATTGATGACCTTGGGTGGCTCGCCGACCTCACGCGGCGCGCGCTCTAGCCCTTTGGTCTTGGCATCTACCAGCTCGCGCAGCGCATCCTGGTAGCGGTCGCGGAATGTCCCCGGGTCGAATTTGGCCGCCCGGCGCTCGATGATCGTCTCGGCAATTGCTACCATGTCGGGATCGGACTCGCCCTTCGGATTGGCGCCGAATTCCGGGGGGCGAACCTCGTCGGCCGAGCGCACGGTGGACATCACCAGACCGCCGTCGCGCGGCTCGACCAGCACCAGGCGCTCCCGACTGGAGAGCGTGACATGCCCGAGCCCGACCTTGTTCGTCTTGGCCATCGCCTCGCCGATGACCCGAAAGGTCTCGGCCGCAATCTCGCCGTCGGGATGAACGTAATAGGGGCTGTCGAGATAGATCGGATCGACCTCGTCGCGCTCGACGAAGCGGTCGAGATCGATGATCTTCGACGATTCGATCTGCAGATCCTTCAGCTCGTCGTCGGTGATCGTGACATAGCGCCCGCGCTCATACTCGTATCCCTTGACGATCTGATCGCGGTCGACGGGATCCCCGGTCTTGGAATCGACGAGCTGTTGCGCGACCCTGTTACCGGTCTCGGCATTCAACTGGTTGAAGCGGACGCGCTTGGCCTCTGTCGTCGCCGGGACCAGGTAGACCGGGCAGGTCACCAGAGACAGGCGCAAAAACCCGTTCCAGCTTGCGCGCGGCATGTCGACCTCCTGTTTTGTCGCGTAGACCGGGCAAATTTTAACGGATCAATACCTCAGATCGTTCCCCGCCGCTACGGCCCCGATCACGCCCCTATTTGGCGCCGCACGGCCGCGCTTATCGACTGGCGGAGCTTGCCGATTTCGGCCCACGGATCGGTATCGAGTGCCGCGAGGCGCTGCCGGACGGTGGCGACCGTAAATCCCTCGGGCCGCACGCCGTTCTCGACCTCTTCCCAGAACAGCGGGGTCGACACCGTCGCACCCGGCCGCGCTCGCGGTGAATAGGCGCCGATCGCCGTGGCGCCGCGGCTGTTGCGCAGATAATCGATATAGATGCGGCCATGCCGCGCCCGTTTGGCCTGGTTTGCCGTAAACCTCTCGGGGGATTGCGCGACAAAGCTGTCGGCAACCCATTTGGTGAAGGCCTTGGCCTCGTCCCAGCCGAGCTTGGGCTGGAGTGGCACGACGACGTGCAAGCCCTTGCCGCCGGTCGTCTTGGCAAAGCTCTCTAGGCCGATCGCCCGCAGCGCGTCGCGGATATCGATCGCCGCTTCGGTGACCCGCGGCCATGCCAGGCCCTCGTCCGGGTCGAGGTCAAAGGTGATCCGATCGGGGGTCTCGAGCTTGTCGACACCGGCACCCGAGGGGTGGAGCTCGATCACGTTCATCTGGACCAGCCCGATCAGCCCCGCCAGGTCTTCGATGACGGGATAGGCCACCGTCTCATCGTCCTCGGTGATGTCGATATGGCCGATCGCCTCGGGGGCACCCTTGCCGAGATGTTTCTGATAAAAGCACGGCTTGCCCTGGCCGCCGGGGCAGCGCACCAGGGTCAATGGCCGATGCGCGAGATGCGGCACCACCCATTTGGCCGCCGCCTGGTAGTAGCGCGCCAGATCGAGCTTGGTCAGCGCCTCCCCGGGATAGAGCACGCGCTCGGGGTGGGTCAGCCGCACCCCCTCGAACATCATGCTGCCGTCGCGGGCGCGGGGAGCGATTTCGGGGTCGGCGGAGCTCGGCCTCATATGTATCGCCGAACGCTCGACCGCGCGCGCCATGCTCGGATCATACATGACCTCCCGCGCGCTCTTGTCCTCGCGCAACCCTTGGAACGAGGCGTGGCGCAGGATCTGATCGGCGGTCCAGCCGGCGAATTCCACCTCGGCGACGAGAGCCGGCCGCACCCAATGGACGCCCTTCCGCGGCGCCTCTTTGGGCGGGGTGACCGGAGGGGCCTTGACGACCAGAGCGTCGAGCTTTTTGCGCAGATCGGCGAGACGCTCGGCGCTAAAGCCGGTGCCGACGCGTCCTGCATACCGCAATGTTCCCGATGGATTGTAGTAACCGGCGAGAAGGGCGCCAAAGCCCTCCCGCTTGCCTTCGGGGTCGGTGAAGCCGATGACGACGATTTCCTCGCGATTGCGGCATTTGACCTTGAGCCAAGCGCCGCCGCGTCCCGGGCGGTAGGGCGCGTCGCGGCGCTTCGAGACGATGCCTTCGAGGCCGAGGCTGCTCGCCTGGCGAAGAACGGCCGGACCTTGGCCCGCTTGGTGGTCGCTGTAGCGCAATATCCCCTCAGTGTCCGGCGGGATGATGTCGGCGAGTGCCGCCTTGCGGTCTTCGAGCGTTGCACCGGTCAGGTCCCAGCCGTCGCGGTGAAGAAGGTCGAAGGCGAAGAAATTTAAGGCTCCGGTCTTGCCGCTGGCGATCGCATCTTGCAGGCCGGAGAAATTCGTCGTCCCGTCCGAGGCGAGATGGACGAGCTCCCCATCGATCAGCGCCGTGTCCACCGGCAGCTGCCCGAAGGCGCGAGCAAGTTCGGCAAATTTGGCGGTCCAGTCGAGCCCGCTGCGAGTGATCAGCCGGACCTCGCCGTGCTCGATATCGGCGAATAGGCGATAACCGTCGTATTTGATCTCGTGCAGCCATTCGGGGCCGGCCGGCGCCGCGGTAACCGGGGTGGCGAGCTGCGGCTTCAGATTGCCGGGCATCCGGCCCTTTCGCGCACCGCGGATGCGGTCGGGTGGGTGTCTGGGGGTCGCCTCGCCCTTTCTGGAGTTCCACACACGGTCGCGGTCCTCGGCGATCGCTTCGAGCGAGCGGCCGGTCTCGACACTGAGCGGGTTGTCCATGACGACGGCATCGCCGCTATGCGGCACCGCCGCCTCGTCGCGCTCCTTGACGAGCAGCCAGTTCGGGCGCCGTTCGCGGGCGGCCTTGCCGCCCATCCGCACCAGCGCCCAGTTGCCGTGCAATTTTTTGCCATGTAGCTCGAATTTGAGCATGCCCTTAGCATGCGCCGCCGCCGGATCGGGGTCGGCCGGGATCCAGGTGCCGCGGTCCCACAGCAGCACCGTGCCGCCGCCATATTGTCCTTCGGGAATGATCCCCTCAAACCCGCCATAATCGAGCGGGTGGTCCTCGACCTCGACGGCGAGCCGCTTCTCGCCGGGATCGAGGCTCGGGCCTTTTGGCACCGCCCAGCTCTTCAACACACCATCGAGCTCGAGACGAAAATCGAAATGCAGGCGTCGCGCCTTGTGTTCCTGAATGACAAAAGCGAGCGGCGCCGTGGCCTTCTTGCGCGCCGGCGCTTTACCCGCCGGCTCCGGTGTCTTCCGGAAATCGCGCTTGCGCCGGTACTCTTCGAGCGCCATGCGGCCTGCTTACTCCGCCGCCAGCGCCGCGCTCTTTGGCTCCGTGTTGAGCTCGCGCAGGCGCGGCAGGACCTCCTTGGCGAAGAGGGTGATGTTGGCGACCGTGTCCGCGTGTTCGAGAAAGCCGCCCTGGCCGAACATCAACAAATTGCCAAAACCGCCGACGCTGTCGCTCAGCGCCTTGATCTGATCGTAGACGTCGTCCGGGGTCCCAGCGAAGCAGGTGCCGCTTTCGATCAGCTGGTCGATCGTTGCGGTGGTCTGGTCGACGGGATTGCCGTGGCGGTCCCGGACAAAGCCGCCGCGCCTGCCGCCGGCTTTGAGCATCGCGATATTGGCGGCGAGCGAGTTGTAACCGGGTGGATTGGTAAACGGCTCCGCCACGACCGGGGAGGTCCGCACATAATCGGTGGCGAGATTGGCGCGGCGGCGCCCCTCTTCACGCGTGCTGCCGACGCCGACCACCCCGGCATAGGCGAAACGGTCGGGGCCGGCGGTCCAGCCCAATTCCCGCGCCCGTTGGCGGTAGGCCTCGAACATCGGCCCGGCGGCCGACAGCGACAGCAGAGTGCCGACGACATGGCCACGCTCCGCCGCCATCCGGCCGGTCTCGACGCTCAAACCGGTCATCCACACCGGTGGGGTCGGCTGCTGCAGCGGCCGCGGCCAGATGTTGACATTGCGGTAGTGAAAGAACTCGCCCTCCCAACTGAATGGGCCGTCGGTCGTCGACATCGCCTTCAAGATCAGATCGTGCGCCTCCCAATAGCGCCGCATCAGATTGGCCGGGTTGCTGTTTGCCGGCGCGATCTCGTAAGGCGCGCCCTTGACGAGGCCCATCTCGAGCCTGCCGCCCGACAACACGTCGAGCCACGCCATCTCCTCGGCGACGCGCACCGGGTCGGGCCGGTTGGCGATCGGCGTGCCGAGCGACAACAGCCGCGCGCGCTTGGTCTCGCGGGCGATGATCGCCAGCGCCATCGGCACCGAAATGGTCAGGCAGGTCGAGGTGCTGTGGTGCTCGTTGACCATGATGTCGAGACCGACCTCGTCGCACAGCGCGAATTCGTCGAGGTAGCGGTTCAGCAATTGGTGGCCGATCTGCGGATCGTAATTACTGTTGGGCAACACGACCCGCAACGAGCCGCGCCGCAGCCCTTCCTCCCAGGCCGGATGGTAGGCCATTTCCGAGAAATACCAGACGCGCATGGCGGGCCTCCTGCTATCGGTTGCCGTCGACAAAGGCGGCGAGCTTGTCGACAAACGCCCCGGGTTGCTCCCAGTGCGGGAAGTGGCCGGCGCCGGCGATCAACTCGAGCCGGGCATTGGGGATCGCCCGGCGCCAGTTCTCACCATAGGCCGGGGTGCCAATCCGGTCTTCCGCACCCCACAGCAGCAAGGTTGGCCGGTCGATCCGATGCAGCCAGCGCTTGAGCCGCGGGTTGTGCATGTAGGGCTTCCAGCCGTAGAGGGCGAAAGCCTCGCGACCGCGCACGATGGCGGCGAGCTCGCTGTCGGAAAGTGCCGTGAAATCGACCTCGCCTTTGGCCGAGTCGGCCCAGGCGAGCTTCAGGTATTCGGCGAGAGGGAGCGCGTGCATGTCAGTGATGTCGCGCTGGTCGCGGCCGGAGAATTTGACGCCGAGCGGGTCGACCAGCACCAAACGGGAGAAGCGGGCGGTCGAACGCACCATGATCTCGGTCGCGACCCAGCCACCAAAACAGGCGCCGACCAGGACCGCATCCTCGAGCCCGAGCTCGGCCGCAAGATCGAGGTAGAGATAGGCGAGATCGTCGACCATGCCCATGCCGTCGAGCAGCGGCGAGTTCCCCCAACCCGGATGCCAGGGTGCAATGACCCGATAACGGTGAGCCAGGAGGTCGAGCCACGGCCGCTCTGGCGCTAGCCCCTCCCCGGCGTGCAGAAACAGCAAGGGACGGCCCTGGCCGCGTTCGACCACCTCGAGGGATGTGCCGGCGACAGACAGCGTCCTGATCATTCGGCTATCATCGCAGAGAGATCCCGGAAGTTCCAGGCGGGGCTCGCCGGGGCAAACGCCAACGCGGCAGGCTGGCCGCTCGACGTCCCAAGCCTCGACATGCTGCTCCGCGTCCGCTCGATCACCTATCTCGCCACGAGGATCAACGGCTACGAGCTCGTCGATCCGCACGGGCAGGATTTGCCGCCATTCTCCGCCGGTGCCCACATATCGGTGCGGTTCGCGAAGGAGATCGTGCGGGATTTTTCGCTGTGGAACGACCCGGCCGAGCGCACGCGCTATTGCATCGCCGTGCTGCGTGAGGGGTGGGCCTCCTCCCGGCTGCACGAGAAAATCCGGGTTGGCGCCCTGGTCGCGGGGTCGGCGCCGCGCAACAACTTCCCGCTCGCCGTGGCAGCCGAGCGCTATCTGTTGATCGCCGGCGGCATCGGCATTACCCCGATCATGGCGATGATCGCGGAATTGCGCCGGCGGCGCGCCGAGTTCCAGGTGCATTACTGCACCCGCTCGCCCGATGAGACCGCGTTCCTCGACGATCTTGCGGTGCTCGCCGCGCTGGGTCGCATTCAATTCCACCACGACGGCGGCGACCCGGCGAGGGGGCTCGACATCATCGCGACATTGCGCGAATGCCGACCGGGCACGCACCTATATTGTTGTGGTCCAACCGGCATGATGGCGGCCGCGACGTCGGCGTCGGCTCATTGGCCGGCGGGGACCGTGCATTTCGAGTTCTTTGCGGGGCCGAACGCCGTCGCCCCGATGGTCCCCGAGTAGAAGGGCGGCGTTGTCCTCAGACTTTCAGCACCTCGGCGTTCGGAGCGGCCTCCAACTCGCAAGCGTTCACCGTCATCGCCAGCATGCTGTAGTAGCCGATGGCGCCGCTCAGCTGGATGAAGCCGTCATCGCCAAAGCGCCGCCGCAGCGATGCCGCGCTCGCCTGGTCGATGCGATGCTTGCGCAGGAGCTGCCGGGTAAAGTCAACAATCTCGGCGTCTTCTGGCGGGATGCCGCGCGAATGGTTCTCGCGGATTGCCGTGATCGTCGCCTCCGGCACGCCGAGCCGCCGGGCGCCGCCCGCCTGCGCTCCCCACACATAGACCGCCTCAAACTCGCGCGCGACCGTCATCGCGGCGAGCACCCGCACCCGCATGTCGAGCGAGCCTTCGAAGCGGACATACGCGCCGAGATGCGCGACGCGGCCGGCCAGCTCCGGGGAGTGCAGGAACATCGTGAACGGCCCCTGAACCGCGCCGCGGCTCTGGACGATCGAATCGAAAACCGCGCGGTGCTCGGCCGCGACCTGATCCTTGCTCGTGATGGGAGGGAGTCGCGCCATGATGATATCCTCCTGCAACGTGAAGTACGCTGAGGCACGATCGTCACATGCTCTGCGAGGTGAATGCGCGCCCTTCATCATTGCCAATTTCCGGCACGTCGCCGACGGTCTGCAGGAAGGCCAGTTCGCGATTGGCGAGCGCAAGCGGGCTGCCAGCCTCGACGAACTCGATCCGATCTATCGGCAGCTGCTCGACCGGCGAATCACCCAGACGCTCGGTATCACCGGCCCCGACGGTCGGCCCAGCTTGACCCCGATGTGGTTTGACTATGAGGGCGACGAGATCCTGGTGAACACCGCCGCGCATCGCGCCAAATGCGAATGGATCCGCAAGAACTCGCGGATGACCAGTCTGCTGGTCAATCCCGACAACGCCTACCACTGGGTTCAGATCAAGCACACGGTGGCGAAGGAGCTCCGGGAGGGGGAGCCCGGAGGGGAATTCGTCACCAAGCAGCTCGACCGGATCTGGACCAAATATACCGGCAATTCGACCCCTTACGGGCTGCGTGATCCCAAGATCGACGAAAAGCGGGTGCTGTTCGTCTGCCGGATCGACCGCATTGCTACATTCGGGAAGCCCTAGCCCGAAAAGAACCCTTGCTGCCTCCGAGGTCGGGACCGGACCCCGATACCGGTCGGCTTCACCCTAAGCGAACCGCTGGGCGATGTGGGCGTAAAGGGCGCGCAATGCGGTCGCCTCTGCACCTTCGGGGCGGCCGGGGCGGCTCTGCGGGTTCCACGCCATCACGTCGAGATGCGCCCAGGGGATGTCGGGCTCGACAAATTCCTGGAGATACAATGCCGCGGTGACCGCACCAGCATGCGGCGATTCCGAGACGTTGTTGAGGTCGGCGATCTTGCTGTCGATCATTTTGCGGTAGGGGCGCCACAGCGGCATCCGCCACATCGGGTCTTCCTCGGTCCCGGCAGCCTCGAGCAGTCCCTCGGCCAGCGCCTCGTTGTTGCAGAAGAGTGCTGCCAATTCGGGGCCGAGCGCCACTCGCGCCGCTCCGGTCAAGGTCGCCATGTCGATCAGCAATGCTGGTTTTTCGGTCGCTGCCTCGGCCAGCGCGTCGCACAGGATCAGGCGGCCTTCGGCGTCGGTATTGCCGATCTCGACGGTCAGCCCTTTGCGGGTGCGGACGATGTCCATCGGGTGCACCGCGTTGCCGGCGACCGCGTTTTCGACCAGCGGCAGCAGCACTCGCAAGCGCACGGGGAGATGCGCGTCCATGATCGCCTGGGCAAGGCCGAGGACGATCGCCGCCCCCGCCATGTCCTTCTTCATCAGCCGCATGCCCGAGGCGGTCTTGAGATCGAGCCCACCGGTGTCAAAGCACACCCCTTTGCCGACCAATGTCACCTTGGGTGCGGTCGCCTCGCCCCAGACGATGTCGACGAGACGCGGCGGCTGAGCGGCGGCCCGGCCGACGGCGTGGATCGTCGGAAAATTCTCGGCGAGGAGTTCGTCGCCGACAATCACCCGATGCTTGGCACCCGCGGCTTTGGCGACGCACACAGCCTCGGCCGCTAGCTCGGCCGGTCCGAGGTCCCCGGCCGGCGTGTTGGCGAGGTCGCGGGCGAGGAACACGCCGCGGGCGAGCCGCTCGACCCGGCCGCGATCGGCTCCGTCGGGCCATACGAGCGCGGTTGCGGTCCTTTTCGTGACGCGGTAGCGCGTAAAGGCATAGGTCGCGAGCGCCCAACCGAGAGCCAGTTGCGTCGGGTCGGCGCCGTCGGGCGCCGTCTCGATCGTGTAGCTCCCCTCGGGTAGCGCGTCCGGCAGCCCGGCCAGCGTCCACATCCCGGCGGCGGGGCCGCTCTCCTCGCCGAGCCCGACCACGACCCGGGCGAGCCGCCCGTTGTCGGCGGGAACCAGCGCGGGCTTCCCTTGCTCGGCGGAAAAACCGATCGCGGTCAGCCAGTTGCGCTCGCGCTCCGGGGCCTCGGCGAGCCAGGCGGGGAGCCGATCCTTGCTCAGAACGGCGACCGGGATCGCGCCGGCAGTTTCGTCAATCAGCGAGAAGGCCATGTCGATACTCTTGCAGTCCGGTTGTTCCGGCGCAGAATGCCGACGCCCCGCCGGCTTGCAAAGAGGAACCGTGCGTCGGGCTGCGAAGCTGCTCCAACCGCGGCGGCGTTGTGTGCCGGCCCGATTGTCGCCACACTTGACGTCCCTTCGCTTGTGACGAGCACCTTATGGCCGATTTCGCGATCTATCTAGGGAACAAAAATTACTCTTCGTGGTCGCTGCGGCCCTGGCTTGTGCTGAAGCAGACCGGGGTTCCTTTCGACGAGATCGTCATCCCGCTCTACGAGGCGACGAGCAAGGCAACGATCATGAAATATTCGCCTTCGGGAA
>Ga0306926_10004947_pt1 | contig 14086 bp, 17 predicted proteins | sample flu12Cox44000178_FD_203759 | JGI IMG/M metagenome (GOLD analysis project Ga0306926, IMG submission 203759) | Lab enrichment of tropical soil microbial communities from Luquillo Experimental Forest, Puerto Rico - flux8day.12C.oxic.44.000.178 (v2)... | ecosystem: Environmental > Terrestrial >...
CTTGGCCGGGCAGAGGCATCGGTTGCGCTGCTCCGACAATCGCTAGAACGCAATCCCAGTTATGGCAGCGCGCGGCTCTTCCTGATCGCGGCGCTCTCCTTGAGCAGCCAGCGTGGCGAAGCGGCAAGATGCGCGGCGTCATTTCAGAAGATGTATCCCTATTACCCCGCCAGTGCCTTCGAGCAGCTTTGGGTGAGCCGCTCGGCGTCCGCAACCTATCGCACACAAATCCTTCCACTGTTTCAGAGAATCCGCGAGTTCGGTGTGGCAACCTGAGCGCCGCGGATCCCAGCGTCCAGGGATCGGTCTCCCAGGCCTTGCCTCACTGCTGACGCGGAGCGCGTGCGGATCGCGAAGCGCTCTCCGCCGCATCGCCGAGCAACCGTCCATATTCGAATAAAAATTTTCGAAAAGGCGATTTTCTGACGCTGGGTTGGACGCAGTGCTGACTGCTCAAGGTTAATCTGATCAGCGGTTGAGTGGCGATTGCGATCGCCTTTAGCACTGGCAATCATGCTTGACCCTCACTGCTAGAAGGAACTTCAAATGCTTAATCTGATCAAATGCTACGTCCGTGACGAGCGCGGTGCGACTGTCACCGAATATGCGATGCTTATCGTCTTCGTCGCTCTTGCTCTCGCCGCTACCGCGCAAACATTCTACAATAATGTCGACGGGCTGTTCACTAAGATTGGCACCACCCTCACCGGTATCACAATGCCAACCCCCTAGTCGCCATGTGCCGTGGCGGTCGGCGACTGTTGACTCGTCTCCGACCTGCCACTCCAGTGTGATCGCCGCTAGGGAGTTGGAACAGTGCAGACCGCCGATCTGATAGTCGGAATCGCTATCCTAACCATCATCGCCTATGGTGATGTACGCAGGCGTCGTATTCCCAATGCGCTGTCTCTTGCCGTCGCTGCACTCGGCCTGATCCGCATCCTCCTCGCCGACGATCAAGTCACCGCCGGTTACACACTCGCGGCCGGAGCCGCGATCCTAGTCGTCGCATTTTTCCTGTTCTGGCGTGGGGTCATCGGAGGCGGCGATGCGAAATTGCTTCCGGCCATGGCGTTGTTCATTGGATATAGCAATCTGGTCGATTTTCTTTTCCTGATGAGCCTTTGCGGGGGAGCACTTGCGCTCGGCATCATGGCGCGAGAAAGGTTTGGCGCGCGGCGCCTGCCCTCGCCCGTAAGCGGACTATCGGGGGAGACTGCCGCAAGTATAGCCGCGTCGACGCGATCGACAGTGCCGTACGGCTTGGCGATCGCCGTAGCGGGCGTTATCACTCTGATACTGGACGGCTCTCTTACGAGGTGAATAGCCATGTCCGCCAAGACGATCCTAGTCGTACTTTTTTTAATTTCTCTTGGCGTAGTCGTGCTTCTCGGTCTTCGTGCACTGCCGGAGCGAAGTAGTACTGATGTGACGGCGGACGAAGTGCTGGTCGCCGCAATGGCTTTGCCCCAGGGGACACTGCTGCGCGCCAAAGACGTAATCTGGCGGCAAGTCCTCAGCGCGGCTAAGTCGGATCATATTGTGCACTCGGCAACTGAAGCTGGTAACCTCAATACCGAGCGAGATCAGCAAATGCGCGCCGAAGTGTACGGTGCGGCGTTGCGTAATGGTGTCGAGGCTGGCGAGCCGATCAGTCGCGGCGCCATTGTCAAGCCCGGGGATCGCGATTTTCTTCAGGTCGTATTGTTGCCTGGGGCGCGGGCGATCGCAATCCCAGTCGCAACAAGTGGGGCCAGCACCGGGATTTTGTATCCCGGCGACCACGTTGACGTCGTCCTTACCCAGACGTTCAAGAACGACCCGCCTTTGACCCGCCGTTCGGTCGGCGAGACGGTGGTCGAGGACCTGCGCGTCTTGGCAATCGATGCAGGCGACCCAAAGACGACCGCATCAGGGAACAGTTTCGGCCGGACCGTGACATTGGAAGTGACACCTGAACAGGCCGAACGGATTAATGTGGCCGTCGAACTCGGGAAGCTGGCTCTGACTCTGCGAAGCGTTACTGCAACTGAGGGAGTTGTTGGTCCCGCGCCGGCGGGGTGGGCGACCACGAGAACCATCAGACCAATTTGGGCTGGGGACGTTTCGCCGGCCTTGGGCGCCGCTATGGCCCCCGAGAAAGCGAGCGCGGCTGAGCAGCCCGCAGTTGAGATAATTCGTGGAACCAAGGCAGTCGCAGTGAAGGCCCAGTGACCGGCCGCGTCTGGTAACTGCGGAGTTGAAGCACCTCCAGATGCGCTGAATAATGAACGCTGTTCAACTGCTGAGGAGCTCTCTGCAGAGCCCGGCGCCGATCGAAAAGGCGAAGCCAACCTCGGCACGAGTTCAATTGATGGCCTTCCTTTTGGATGGGCAGACCGAAGCCGCGCTGAATAAGTGCCTAGCGAACCTCTCGATTTCTTCTAAAGCCATCAAACGCGGCGGGATTGCAAGGGCTATCAAATTTCTGAGCGTCGAACGCTCCCCGGAAACCATTATCGTCGACATCAGCAGCGTCGATATGGCGGCCTCGCATGTACACGAGCTCGCCGAGCTCTGCGAGCCCGGCGTCACAGTGGTCGCAATCGGCGACCGGAATGATGTGGGGCTCTACCGTGACTTGATGCTGGCGGGGGTCGCCGAGTACATCGTCAAGCCGGTGACAACTCAATTGCTCGCAAAGGTGCTGTCGTCGACACAGAGGACGGTCGAGGGCAGCCCGATCAGTCGAAAGCTAGGAAAAGTCGTGGCTGCAGTCGGGGCACGAGGGGGTGTCGGTACGACGACATTGGCAATCAACTTGGCATGGTACCTCGCTAATCGGCAGAACCGCCGGGTCCTACTTCTCGACCTCGATCTGCAAACCGGTGACTGCGCCTTGGCGCTGAACCTCGAACCGACACCGGGGCTGCGCGAAGCCCTTTCCAACCCGGCGCGCATTGACAACGTCTTTCTCGAACGCTCTGTAGCAATCCATAGCGACCGCCTCTTCGTGTTAAGTGCCGAAGAACCGTTGCGCGCCAACGGAGAATTCACTGCCGAAGCCGTCGAAACCCTCGTCGGAGTGTTGCGCAGGCAATTTCACTACATCATCGCAGATGTGCCCCGGATTCCTGCACCGGCCTTTACGCGAGCGCTCGATATCGCAGACATTCGGGTGATTGTTGCGGACCAGACACTGCGTTCGGTCCGCGACACAATTCGCTTGCGCGATACATTACGGGAAAGCAATGCTGCGCATCGTGACCTCCTCGTGGTCAATCGCAGTGGCGAGGGCGGCCGCCTGGCAATGACCCTCGATGAAATGGCCAAGGTTCAGCTGCGTCCGGAGGCTGTGATCCCGTTTCGCCCAAAGCTGTTTAGCGCCCCGGGTCTGGCCCGGAACAATGCGCTGACCGAGACGATCGCAGCCCTGGCGGCAGAGATCTCGGGACGAAAGCCTGAGAAAAACCGGTGGTGGAGGAGGTTTGGTAAATGATGACAACCGGCTTTGGACGCCGCATGACCGAGGCTCGGCACCCGAGTTTTGTGCTAGTCGGCGATGAGCAGTCAGAGATTTCCTCCCCCGTCGCGGATCTGGCCTCACTGAGTGAGCTGAAGGATCGGATTCGCACAGTGTTGCTGACAAGAATCGATCCGACCGTCGCAGGCCGTATTCCGCGTGCTGCATTGCGCGTGGAAATCGCCAAGCTGGTGAACGAGATCGCGACCGAGGAGCGTGTACAGCTCAACAAGCTCGAGGAGATGACACTCGCCGCCGATCTCAGCGACGACATGGTCGGGCTCGGGCCGCTCGAGCCGTTTCTCGACGACGACGACATTACAGATATATTGGCGAATGGCCCGTTAGACATCTATGTCGAACGCAACGGAAAGCTGGAAAGGACCGGAACACGGTTTCGCGACGCTCAGCATCTGGTAAATATCGCCCAGCGGATAGCGACCGGCGTCGGCCGGCGCATCGATGAATCCAGCCCCATGGTCGATGCGCGGCTTGCCGACGGCAGCCGCGTCAATATTGTATTGCCCCCGCTCGTGCTCAATGGCGGGACGATCTCGATCCGCAAATTCCCCAAGCGCAGCCTCACTCTCGATGCGATGGTTCGGCAGGAAAATTTGTCCGCGGAACTATCCCGCGTGCTGCAGATCGCTGCTCGCTCGCGGATCAACATCCTGATCTCGGGCGGTACGGGCTCCGGTAAGACGACGTTACTAAACGCAATTTCTCAATACATACATTCTGACGAACGCGTAGTCACTGTAGAAGACGCTGTCGAGCTGCGCCTGCAACAGCCCCATGTCGTGCAAATGGAAACGCGCCCCCCTAATATCGAAGGCGTCGGCCAAGTCGCGCAACGAGAACTCGTCCGCAACGCTTTGCGCATGCGGCCCGATCGTATCATTGTCGGCGAGGTGCGCGGTCCCGAGGCATTCGACATGCTCCAAGCGATGAACACGGGACATGATGGGTCAATGTCGACAGTCCACGCCAATTCCCCGCGCGACGCGCTCTACCGCATCGAAAACATGGTGATGATGGCGAACCTCAATCTGCCGCTCAAGGCGATCCGTATGCAGATTGCGAGCGCCCTCAACCTCATCGTGCACGTCGAGCGCATGCGAGATGGGATCCGGCGGGTGCAGAGCGTGGTCGAGGTCGCGGGTATGGAGGGCGATATCATTACTTCTCGGGAGCTCTTCACGTTCCAGTACCATGGCCAACAACAAAACGGACATCTCGAAGGTATTTACGAACCCGCCCGAATGCGCCCCGATTTCATTTCCCGCGCCGAACGCTTCGGGCTCGACAAAGAGCTCCTCGAAGCCCTCGGCATTGGCGGGCCATGAATTGTTAGAGGAAATACTCCTGGCCGCCGGCACGGCGGCTTTGCTCGGCCTAGCCCTCTTATGGGTGTCACGTGTCGAGCGCAGTAGGGCGCAGCGGCAGGCGCGAATGAAAGCTATTGCGAGTGGAGCGTCGCGCGCCGATACGTTGGTCGAGTCGTTGCGCAGACCCTCAGCGCGACGCAGGGCACTACCAACGGCGCTTGCAACAAGGCTCGACTTTGTCCTTGTGGCAACTGGGGGGCGCATTGGGCTGCAGCACCTTGCCGCAACCGCGATCATAGCGGCTATGGGGGGCGGCTTGGTGGCATCGGTCGCGGGATTTCGCACTGTGCTGACGATAGGCCTTAGCGGCGCTGCCGCCCTCGGTGCGCCGGCACTGCTGCTCCAGATTGCGCAAAACCGGTACCAACGGAAATTTCTCGAGGCGTTTCCCGATGCCCTCGATCTGATCGTTCGCGCCGTTGGGGCCGGCCTTCCCGCCCCCGAGGCGATGGAGATAGTGACGCGCGAGATCCGACCTCCTGTCGGCGTCGAGTTCCGACGGATGCTCGACGAAATGCGCATCGGTACCGAGATGGAAGAGGCGCTGCAGAACGCAGCCGAGCGCATCCGCCTCCCGGATTTCCGATTTTTCGTCGTCAGCCTGTTGCTGCAACGACAGACGGGTGGAGGCATCGCCGAGACTCTTTCCAACCTCAGCACCATCATTCGTCAGCGCAAAGCCCTGCGTCAGAAAGCTCGTGCACTGACCGCCGAAGCTCAAGCGTCGGCAGCCGTGGTGACAGCCATGCCATTCATCGCCGGTGCCGGCCTCTTTCTAATCAATCGAGATCTGATGTCCGTTCTGATTTTGGATCCGCGCGGACGTTTTATGCTGGGGTTGGCGATTGTTTGCTTGGCATCAGGGTTCGCTGCAATGAAAGTTCTAATCAAGAAGAATTTGTCGTAGTGAGGTTGCTCTGTGATCGACGGCTCTTCTCAGATGGTAGAGACTCATCGGGCCATTCGCGTCGGCGCAATGCACTTTGGCCCAGGCGCGACTTGGATTTTGATCGCGGCACTCGCACTAACCTTGGTGTCGGCGCTCGGTCTCTGGCGGATAGGGCAATCCGAGGATCGGCAAAAGCGCCTTCTCAATGCCTTGCGGCGGGGTCCAGGGCATCGTCCAGAGCCGTCACGACTACGGCGCCCGACCTGGTTCGAGCAGTTGGGAATTCTAATGGCAGCGACCCGCATCATCGGCTTGGCAGAGCAAAGGAGACTACTGGCTGCTCTCGTCGCTGCTGGGGTCAAAGGACACGGCCGTCTCGCTGCACTCTTGGCGGCAAAAACGTGCAGCGCCGTAGTTTTCGTGCCGCTCTGCTGGCTATTCTTGGAGTGGCGGCACTTCTTCATCGGTTCATCAACGATCAGATGGGCCCTTCTTGTCGGCGCCTTTATGTTGGGCTGGCGGGGCCCTGATGTCGTCCTTTCTCGCCTCGCTGCAAGACGTCGCGCGCGGCTTGAGACGGGCATGCCCGACGCACTCGATCTCCTGGTCATCTGCGCCGAGGCGGGGCTCAGTCTCGACTACGCGATCGCGCAAGTCGGTCGCGTTCTCCGACCCTCTTGCCGTGAGGTGGCCGAGGAATTCGCCGCCACAGCGGCGGAGATGCGGGTCTCGTCCGCCCGCGACCAGGCGCTCGAGAGCCTCGCGCAGCGGGTGGGTATCGCGAGCCTGCGCGGGATCGTCGCCGCGCTCAATCAGTCAATCAAATTCGGTACCCCGCTGGCGGCATCTCTACGGGTCCTCGCGGCCGAAATGCGCGCCGAGCGCTTGGCCCGTATCGAAGAGCGTGCGGCGCGTCTGCCAGTCCTTTTGACGGTACCCCTGATGGGGTTCATTCTGCCCGCCTTGATGTTTGTGATCGGCACACCCTTGGCGCTGCACATCATTGACATGTTGGCAAAGGGTCCTTAATGGGTCCGGGGCCGCTAAAGACGCTGGTCAGCCTGGTGCAATCACTGTTGGGCGCGATCGCGCCCATTCTACATGACGATCGGGGAGTTAGCGCCGCGATCGTGGCCATTGCGCTCCCCAGCCTGATCGGCCTTGGCGCATTGGGGGTCGAAACAGGTGCTTGGTTCACGACCAAATTGCGCAACCAGTCCGCCGCCGATGCAGCGGCCATTTCAGCCGCTTACGAGGTTCTCGCTGGCAAAACCAACGTCATCAATGATCTGGCGCCGGCAGTCGGCGAAGCCGCCGCACGTAACGGCTATAGTGGTAGCATCCCCGTGATCGAATTTCCGTACAGCGATGCCATCGTCGTTAACGGAGTAGCGGTTACATTGCAGCAAACTCAAGAACCAATGCTCGCGGCTATGTTCCTGTCTGGCGTCACGGTGGCTAACAAGGCCGTCGCGGTCATCGAGGTGTTGGACAACCCTTGCATCCTAGCCCTGGGGACAGCGAACACAGGTGTGGAGCTCGCGGCTTCGACCAGCCTGTTCATGCCCAACTGCTCTATCGTCGCAAATTCGGTCAGCGGTACCGCCATCGAGCTTCTGAGCAGCAGCAGTTCGATAACCGCAGCGACTCTCGTCACCGCCGGTGAAATCGCCGTGCAGGGAAACCCGATCGACCCTGCTGCACCACCACCGGAGTTTTCGCTAGGATCACTGGCCGAGATCGGAGCGCCAACCGTCGCCGATCCTTATGCCGGCACGCTCTCGCATAGCTATATAACGGCCGGCATGCCCACAAGCCTGTGCAAACCGACGACGAGCGGCAGTGTAACTGTCTACAAAACGGGAAACTGTAAATTCTCGGGGCTGGACATCAAAACCGGCTACACAGTCGATTTGGCGCCCGGAACCTATTGGGTAACCGGCAATCTGGTCGTTCAGTCGAACGGCCGGCTCGAATGCTCGATTTGCGACCCCGTCAAAGGCACTGGTGTTACGATCATTTTGACCTCGCAGACGAGTAAAATTGGCTATGTGTCCATATCCAATGCAACGTTCGAACTCAATGCCCCAAGCTCGGGACGGTTTGCTGGTGTTGTAATGGTTCAGGATGCCAACGGCTTGCCGTATACGCGGAGCTATAATACCGTTACTGGCGCGGCGGGGGCGACGCTCAGTGGGCTCGTGTATTTCCCAAAAACGTCGATGACGTTCCACGGCAGTCCGAGCACAACCGGACCGAAATGTTTGCTGCTGGTGGTCAGCTCACTAAACGTCGACGCGAGCTCGAACCTAGACATCGGGGGATGCGCGAGTGCCGGTCTCACCAATCTGCCGACGGTTTACACAGTCGCTCTTGCCGAATGATAGCGCCGTGATTTTTAAAGACCGCCAGCGCCACAATCGGGCGTACCCCCGGCGATTGATCGACTGCCGTGGCAGTGTAGCCGCCGAGTTTGCCATCGCGGCGCCGGCAGTCATCGTGATTGCAGTGGGAATTGCTGATTTCGGTTCGCTGGCGACAGAGTCTTCCGAATTGGCGGGTGCGGTGCGCATCGGCGCAGAATATGCGAGGCTTTATCCGCTCGACACGACGGGGATTCAGAAGTCTGTGCAGGACGCAATGCGCTTTGCGTCCGCGTTGAGCTTTCCGGCGAGCTTTCCTCAGAGTTGCGAGTGCGATGACGCCACGCCCATTACATGCGGTGAATCCTGCGCTACGGTCGGGCGCCGAGGTCCCAACCGGGTCTTCATGAGAATTAGTGCAAATTACCCTTTCACTCCACTCGTCCCGTGGCCTGGCATTCCCGCGATCCTGACGGCGACGACAGAAGTGCGGGTGCAATGAGACGGGGTGTGCCTTCTTGGGGCAGCGCCGAAGACGGTTCGGCCGCTGCAGAGGCGGGTGTCATTATGTCAGTATTACTGCTGTTAATCGTGGGCAGTATGGAGTTCGGTCGGGCTTTTTGGATCCACAACACGATGCTTTTCGCGGTAGAGGAAGCGGGCCGCTACGCGATGACATATAAACACGCTGCTGCGGTGGCGTGTCCGACCCAGAGCCAAGCCGCAAATTGTCCTCTTCAGTCAAATACATCAGTTGCCAATTGCTCCGCCGCTCTTGTTCAGCAGCTTCTATCCGCCTATCAAGTTGCCAACATTTCTGTATCTGTCAGTGAAGACACCTCGGCAGTGCCGGAGACGGTCACTGTCTGTGCCAGCTACTCCTTCGACTTTGTCGCACCACAGCTTCTTCCGTATGGGCCTCTCAACCTCACCAGCCAGGTGACCGTTCCGCTTATCTGAGCATCGGGATCAGCCAACCACACGAAGGCAAGAAATGACCACTTTACCAAACGGTACCGGCCAACCGTCGCGAGCAACTGGACCCGCTTTCTTCCCGTGCGGAAAATCCGGCCTTTACGACCTTGTGATGGGTTTGCCGATCCTCGTCTGGTCGACAGGGCTCGCCTTTCTATCGGCAACGGCCCTTCACCGATTTGTCAAGACGGCTGACCCAACCCTTCCGGACCCGGCATATTACGTGAATATTGCCATGCAATTGTCCGTAATCGCCTTTCTTATGCTTCTGGGGGTGACTGTGGTGATACGAAAGCCGCCGGTCGGCAGGATGCGCGGAATGGAGCCGCGGATTTCGGCGCTGACAGGCACCTTTCTGATCATGGCAATCGCTCTTTTTCCTCGCCGTGAGCTTTCTCTGCCGCTGGGCATCGCTTCAACGCTCCTGATACTGACCGGCGAGGGGTTTGCGATTGTGATACTGATGCAGCTTCGCTCCTCATTCAGCATCATGCCCGAGGCCCGGGAGCTGATCACATCGGGCCTATACCGGTTTGTGCGTCATCCGCTTTACCTTGCCGAGGAAGTCGCCGCGGTCGGCAGCGTCATGCAGTTTTTATCGGCCTGGACGGTGATGCTGTTCGTTTTGCACATCGCCTTCCAACTCCGCCGGATCTGGAATGAGGAAGCCGTCCTATCCCAGGTCTTCCCAGAATATAACATGTACAAGGTAAAGACATCGCAAATTTTGCCTAGGATCTATTAAATAATTTTTTGTGGGATACAGTTATGCTCGCTTGAGACGGTTATCTGGAGTCTGCAAGAAGCGGCGATGAGCAACAAAGAGGTCTACAATTCGCCGTCGTAACTCGGCGACCCTGGTGCACAGACCCAGACAGAGGATTCACTTAATCGTCGTGGCTGGGCTTGGCTTGGCCTTGCGGGTTCCCGTTGATGCCCAGCACAAGGCTGGGCAAGGCGATTAGGTTAGGAACGAATCATCTGAATGCATCTGGGCACTAGTCGACCAAGAGCGGGCACGAGGGGCTGACGAATACCGCGCCCGCCTCGCATCTTCGTTGACAGGTATCGGGCTTCTCACGCATATTGTGCGTGCTGCATGTAGGGCGCATCGGCGCAAGGCCGAAGGGGCAATGCCCACCTACGCGACGTCAACCATAATGCGCCCATGCCCAATATTCTGAACCTCAAGAAACAAGCAAAGCTCGTTCTGCGCTGGCATCGCGACCGGTATCACCCGGTTGCAGCGCAGATCAGGACTCTGCCTCGCTTCCGGCACTTAAGTGATCGCGAAGTTTTAGCGGCGGATTTCAAACTGCGCGATGCGCAGGAGCTGGTTGCAAGACAGCTCGGGTTCGAGAACTGGCAGGCGCTCAAGAAAGGAATCGATACTATGTCACGTCAGCCCGACCAGACGCACTCGAAGCCCATCATTCTCGCCACGGCAGCCCAGTTGTTCGTCTCCAACATCAGGGCGTCGTGCGATTTCTTCACGCAGAAGCTCGGGTTCTCGATCGTCTTTGTGTACGGCGAGCCGCCCTTCTATGCGCAGGTTAGACGGGACAAGGGTTTGCTCAACCTCAAATGCGTCGACTATCCGGTCATCGACCCGCAGCTGAGGGACCGGGAGAGCCTACTGTCGGCCGATATGACGGTGGATACGTCTGAGGAGATCAAACGGCTTTTTCTCGAATTTCAGGCTGCCGGCGCTGTCTTTTTCCAGACGCTAAGGACCGAGCCATGGGGTGCCCGAACTTTCATCGTCAAAGACCCTGATGGAAACCTGCTGCTCTTTGCCGGGCCTGCCGATTAATCGTGTCAACAAGTATTGGAGTTCGTTGCGCAAGTTTTGGGCAAATCTTCTTATGGCATGGTTCTTGCTGATCTTTTCGCCTTGTGGGCGCGAAGTTGCGCTACTCGGCGAGGAGGACAGCAATGCACACGGTTACTGAGATCGAAGAAAGGATCCGTCGCCGCTATCATCAGCCAAAGGGGGTCGAACAATTCGGGATCGAGCCGGTGCCACGGGAGCTGAAGACGGTCCGCTGGCACGACATATTTTCGATTATCTTCGGTTTCGCACTCAATCCGGGATCCATGCTGGTCGGCGGCATGGCGGTCGTTTCAGGCTTGTCATTCTGGGGCGCGGTCGGAGCGATCACATCGGGAGTGTTGCTCGCGACGATCGCCTATACGATCACCGCAACCGTCGGGGTCGATTACGGGCTCCCGGGACAAGTCTCGATGCGCATGGTCTACGGCTTGCGCGGCGCGAAATGGGTACCTTCCTTTCTGCGCACGATCGCCTCTACCTACTGGTTCGCCTACCAGACAGTGGCAGGCTCCCTCGCTGTCGTCGCCATCCTCGACCGCTGGACCGGAACGCCGCATTCGCTTGTCACAGTCAGCGTCATTTTTGCCGTTCTGCAGGCGGTCGTCGCCATCATCGGCTACGATTCGCTAAAGCATTTGTCGCGAATTGCACTGCCCTTTAAAATCCTGATCCTGTCGTTTGTTCTGGTATTATTGGGGACGCATAGCGATCCCAATTACGCGCCCTCGGCGGTATTTCACTACGCCGGAAAGCCGGAAGCTGGTTGGCTTCTTTTTGTTACCTGGATGAATGTCGTTGCCGCCGGGTCGCTGACGATGGTCACCGACTCTGCCGATTTCTGCCGCTACACGCGCTCGCGCGTCGATATGTGGTGGGGGACCTTGCTCGGCAAAGTCGGCGGCGGGTGCTTTGCCCATGTCTTGGAGCCTATGGGGCGGCGGCGACGCTCGGCAAGACGGCCAATGTCTTCGAGGTCGCCTCCGGACTTACCACCAGCTGGTTCATCTTGCTGTTGTTTCTGGTCGTGATCGCGCTCGACAATTGGACGATCAATGTTCTCAACCTCTACACGGGCGGATTGTCGCTGTCGAACATGTTCGAAAGACTGGGCCGGTTTTGGACGACGTTGATCATCAGCGTGCTCGGCATCATCCTGTCGGCCAGACCAGATGTTGCCAGTGGCTATACCACCTATGTGGGAATCCTCGGCAATGTCTTCTCTCCGATTGCCGGCGTGCTGATCGCCGATTACCTCTTCGTCAAGCGCATGCGCATCGATCTGGCTGCGCTCTTCGAGACAAACGGGTCGTATTGGTACTGGAAGGGTGTCAACCCTGTTGCGGTGACTTGGACGGCACTCGGTTTTCTCGCCTACATGTTCGTGATCCCCGCCGAATGGATACGGGTACTGGTCACGTTGTTGGCGACCGGTGGCGGCTACTGGGCGACAATGCAATTGCTGTCCCCACATTTCAGCGAGCTTGCTCGCGCCTCGCATCCGGGTGAGCAGCGCGAGGCCGTCGAGGACCTCGATTGGCAACTTGCGGTCCGGTAACGCCGGGGGTCTGCCTCTCACCTGTCCAGACGGAGCTTAAGCAATCGTTTGTAAATCGTGGTTAAGCTCGCTGTGGAGGTGAAGGGAGCGACCGCATGAAAATCCGGGACGTGATGTCCCTCGACGTCGAGATGTTGAGGCCGAACGACACGTTGCAGACCGCGGCGCAATTGATGGCGGATCTCGATGCCGCAGTGCTTCCTGTCGGGGAAGATGATCGGTTGATCGGAATGATCACCGATCGCGACATTGCCATGCGCGTCGCGGCCGAGGGCCGCGATCCGCAACACGTCACCGTGAGCCAGGCCATGTCCCCCGACGTCTTTTATTGCTTCGAAGACGAAAGCGTCGAGGATGTCTCGGACAAGATGGGTGGCTGGTGGGTCCGGCGTATGCCGGTCGTCAACCGGGACAAGTGTCTGATCGGGACCGTTTCGCTTGGCGCTCTGACGCCTTTGCCAACACAGCGTTAGACTAGCCGCTCGCGCGGCCAGGGTAGCTCACCGCCATCCCCGCCCGGACGTCCTGCTGGATGCCATATTGCGGGAACGGATAGCGCAGCCCGTTCTTGGCGAGCGCCTCCATCCCGGCAATAGCCTTGGGTATGTCGTCGGGCGGCAGTGCCATCAACATCTCATCGTCGAGAACCCCACCGTAGCGACGCTCGGCAAAGCATGGAATCGACAGGCTCGGCTGGCGGGTCTTGAGGGCTCGGCCCCAAGAGTCAGCGCAGGCCGACTCGCCGACGACACTCCACTGAAAGCGCTTATAGCCGGCCCATTGCAGCCCATTGATGAAGTACATCATCGCGCCTGGTGTCGCGTAGAACAGCGCGATATCAGGCGGGTCGAGCCGACCGCTGGCTAGGGGTGCCACCGCAAGCGCCTCGAAGCCGCCATCGGGCACGCATTCCATCGCTGCCTGATGCGCACGCGCGTCGTCGGGGGCGCTGTACCAGACGCCGACCATGTGCTCGCCCGAGCGCCACTTCTCATCCTTGGCAAGACCCAGTCCGACAACCGCCCGACATTGGGCTCCGACGAGGTCCTCGCTCGTGACGCCGACGGTCCAGCCGAGCCGGGCCGCCTGCGCAACGATCTGATCGAGCGTGTGTACCGACTTCGGGCAGCGGATCCTGGGGATCGCCTCCATGTCTTCGCGGTGCTCGAAAAGCTTCATGCCGAATGGGATCGCCCGCAGCCGCAGCAGACGCTCTAGGTCGGCAACCAATTTCGTCCAATCGTGTTTCATAACCGTTCTTTCGGCCGGTCTCGCCGAGGGACATTAGCCTTTCTCGGTTTGAGCTTCCTAGAGGGTGTTGCGTGCGTTTTCTCGGCGTCCATCCTGGGCCATTGCTCTACACAAAGGTCTTCCTGCGGCTCGAACCGTTGGGGCTCGAGCTCGTCGCGCAATCGGCGCGACGAGCTGGACACGATGTCCGGCTCATCGATCTGCAAGTCGAGGATCACCGCGCCTATTTTCGCCTGCTGCAGCGCTGGCGGCCCGAGGTGATCGCGTTCTCCTGCAATTACCTGGCGAACGTTCCCGAAATCATTGACCTCGCTAAAGCGACGAAAATG
>Ga0306926_10004948_pt1 | contig 14086 bp, 12 predicted proteins | sample flu12Cox44000178_FD_203759 | JGI IMG/M metagenome (GOLD analysis project Ga0306926, IMG submission 203759) | Lab enrichment of tropical soil microbial communities from Luquillo Experimental Forest, Puerto Rico - flux8day.12C.oxic.44.000.178 (v2)... | ecosystem: Environmental > Terrestrial >...
AGAGGATAATCCCGCCAATGAGCGACTGGAGCAAGGTGACGCGGCCAATCCCGGTGCCGAACGAATGGACGAAGCCGTTCTGGGACGCGGCCAGGCGCGGCGTCTTGGAATTGCAGCGATGCCAGAGCTGCGGTCACTTCCAGCACCCACCCTATGCGACGTGTACCCAATGTGTTGCGACGGACCTGAAGTTCGAAGCCGTACGCGGAGTGGGCGCGATCTACGCCTACACGATCATGTACCACACGGGCGACAAGCGCTTCGCGCCGGCGGTACCCTATGCCAGCATCATCGTCGAGCTCGACGATGCGCCCGGCGCGCTAATGGCCGGCAATTTGTTGGAAGCCGAATATACCGAGGCCAAGGTCGGGCGGCGCGTCGAAATCGTCTTCGAGAAGCTGAACGACGAGATCACCCTGCCGCAATTCCGCCTCGCCCCTTAGGGTCCCGCTCGCCTTCAGGGGGAGAGGGGGGTTGAATGGATGGAGATGCCCAATGTGGGAAAACCGATGCAAAGTGGCGGTCAGCGGCGTGGGCTTTTCCAGAGTCACGCGTTCGGCTGAGCTTCCGCTCGCCGCTCATGCGCTGACGGCCGTTAAGGAGGCGGTCGCCGTCTCGGGGCTGCAATTGTCCGACATCGACGGGCTGGCGACCTACCCGGAACTGCCGGCCACCGGGCATGCGGAGGTCGACGGCATCTCGGTCGTGTCGGTCAACTGCATGATGGCAATGCTGAAACTGCCGAACCTCGCCTGGCACATCCAGGTCGGTACCACCAACATTGGCGGCGCCGTGCAGCAGGCGGTCAACGCCCTGATCGCCGGCGTGTGCAAATACGCAGTGGTATGGCGGGCGATGCACAACCCGCGCGGCACCTACCAGAATCTTCCCAGCGGCGTGGCGGCCGGTGCCGCGCAATTCACCGCACCCTACGGGTTTGGCGGGCCGGGGCAGGGCATGGCGGTGGCCTATACAAGATGGCTTGAGCGGCACAATCAGAACCGCGAAAAGATGGCGACCTTGGCCGTTACGCAGCGCCGCCACACGCAGCACAATCCGCACGCCTATTTCTACGGCACGTCCCTCTCGCGCGAGGATTACCTGAACTCGCGGATGGTGGCATACCCGTTCTGCTTGTTCGATTGCGACATCCCGGTGCAGGGCGCGGTTGCGATCGTATTGACGACAGCCGAGCGGGCGCGGGACCTCAAACCGCCACCGGCCTACCTCGCGGGCTACGGTCAGCGGCTCCACTTCGAGGTGGCGGGGCGCATCGGCAGCCTCGCGGATTACCTGGAGGGGGGCCGCAGCTCGGCGAAATTGACCTGGGAGCGTTCCGGCTTCGGCCCGACGGATGTCGACGTCGCGCAGATCTATGACGGCTTCTCGGCCTCGGTGATCTATGGTCTCGAATCCTACGGCTTCTGCAAGGAAGGCGAGGCGCTCGATTTCATCCAGGACGGCCGCATCGAATTGGACGGCAAATTGCCGCTCAACACCTTTGGCGGCAGCCTCGGCACCGGGCGTATCCACGGCCTATGGCACATCATCGAAGGCGCCCTCCAGGCATCGGGACGCGCAGGCTCACGCCAAGTCAAGGACGCCAATGTGTCGTTTGTCGGCGCCAGCGCCCCGATCGTGACCTGCACAACCTTTATCTTCGTGCGCGAGCCGTACTGAAGACAGGGCAGCTCTGTTACGGTCAGGCTTGCCGCATCAGTGCACTCGTGTCGAATATACACATCTGGTGGGAGGAGACTGAGCGATGGCGGAAGAGCTACAGCGCGTGCAGCAGCAGACCATGCCCGAGGATGGCGGCGGATGGCACCAGGTCAATGCCGGGCCGCATCTCCGTGTAATGTTCCATCCCAACCGGCAATTGCTCGGCCGCGAGCCGGACGGCGTCCTGCGGAAGTCGATTGTAGTGGCCGTCGCGGGGAAGCCCGAACAAGCCCTCCGCTTTGACCCGTTCAGCGTGGGCAGCCACTATCACATCCGTCCGAGCCTGCGGGGCAGGCAGATTCCGCTATGGGTCGAGGAGGGTCAGAAGCCGCTCGACATTGCCCTCAAGTTCTTTGAAAAGCCATTGCGGTTCCGCGGCCTCCTTGCCCAGGCGGAAGAGGATGAAGTGGCCGCGCGGCTGGACGACTCGGACTTGGCCCGCGCTGCGCAGCAGATCCGGGAAATCGACGCCACGGCAAGCTGACGGCTGTTGCGCCTGACGGAACAAACGGGCGCAGCATTACAGCGTAATGGATTAACCTCGTCCGGTTCGTTCGAGAGTATTCATCATTACGGGAGGAAGACAGCAATGGCACAAGTCGGTACAGGCAAGTACACCTACGAGGTCATCCGCGATTTCCTCAAATCGCCCGACGGCGAACCGTTCGGGCTGGTCAGCCGGGTCGCGGCCGACGATCAGGACCGCATCTATGTGTTTCAGCGGCGCGACCCGCCGGTCGTCGTCTTCGACCGCGACGGCAAGCATCTCGCCTCGTGGGGGGCGGGGGATGTGACCGACCCGCATGGGCTGAAGGTAATCGGCGATACGGTCTATACGACCGACCGCTCGGACTCGGTCGCGAAATCGTTCTCGCTCGATGGCAAGGTTAAGCTGGCGCTCGGCACTAAGGGTCAGCATTCGGATACCGGCAAGGTCACCAACTGGCTCGTCGAGCGCGCGGCTGGCCCGTTCAACCATCCGACCGAGATGCTGCCACATCCGAATGGCGACATCTACATCACCGACGGCTATCGCAACGCGCGCGTCCACCGCTTTTCGGCGGATGGCAAGCTCAAGGCCTCATGGGGTGCACCGGGCAGCGCGCCGGGCCAGTTCCATCTGCCGCATTCGATCGCGCTCGACGACAAAGGCAATCTCCTCGTCGCGGATCGCTCGAACCGGCGCATTCAGATCTTCACGCCGGATGGCGACTATCTCGGCGAGTGGACCGGAATGGGCGGACCCAACGACATCAGCCGCGGCAAGGACGGCAACTACTACATCGCCGAGCAGGAAGCGGATGGCAACCCGGCCTACTGCACGGTCCGTGCACCCGACGGGACCGTGCTCGTCAAGCTCGAAAGCCGACACGTCCACGGCATCGGCGTCGACTCGCGCGGCGACATCTACGCCGGGCTGACCCAGGAGCGCGGCGTCGACAAATTCGTACGCGTCCGCTGAAGGGCGGCTAAGCTTACCAGCGGCGGATGATCTCGGCTTTTACCGGGTCATCCGCCACCGGGGCCAATCCATTCCACAGACCCTCGGACGTCAGTCGCCTACTTCCCCAAAAGCAAGTTGGAGGTGCCACTGACGGCACCGCCGGCGGTGCCGAGTGCTCCGCCGACGACCGCGCCCACGGGACCGGCACTAGCAGCCCCTTTCTGCCCGCCGGACTGCATCCCAGAGACCGCACCGGATACCGGGTTTCCATACCCTGGCGACTGGGCCGGTGCGGATGCCGTGTTTCCATGCCCCGACGAATGCACCGCATGGCAGGCGTGATTGTAATACTTGTAGCCCGCGGCACAGTGAGTCGTCGCCATTGCCGCACTCGACGCCCCCGCCGCCAAAGCGGCCGAAATGACCGCCAGAACCCTCGCCATTGTTCGCATCGCTACCTCCAAGCATGCCAGGAGCGCCGAGGCGCTCTTCTGGTAAACACTCCAAAATCAAATCGCGTTCCGCGCGTGGTGATGCGGCCTCGAGACAAGCCCGAGTCTACGGAACGGCGGTTATTGCGCGGCCGCCGCCAACGGTTGCTGCGCAGCACTCGCCGGACGATTGGCCTTGAGGAACGCGCGCACGTGGCGCAGCGCGAGCTGGATTTGCTCCGGGTTTGCCTTCCACGGATAGATGCTGACCTGCGCATTGGGCGCCAGATGCGCGCTCTCCAGCGCCACCGCGTAGGGGTGCGCTGGCACGTCGTCGGGCAGTACGAGGATTGGCGTTCGGCAGCTCTTCACGAAGTCGCGCGTCACCGTGAACACAAAGTCGGCGTTCTTGCGGTACATGTTCTCGAGAAAGCTGCCGGCTTGCTGCATCGTGATCTCGGGCCGGCGCTCGCACAGCCCCGGCGCCCAACCCTTGATATTGTTTTGGTAGAACAGGTCGGGCATCGTCGGACGGAAGCCGCTGGGCTGCGCCAGCACGCCGGCAACGACGCGGCCGGGCGCCCGCTTCAGCAGGTTCCAGATGAACGGGCCGCCAATGCAGAAGCCCAGCACCATGAACTCACGAATGCCGAGGTGGTCCATCAGCCCGATATGGTCGTCGGTATAGGCGTCCCACGGCCGGTCGGTCTCGATCGGGCCCGATGACTGGCCGCCATTGGCGTTGCGCAGATCCGCCGCGATGACGCGATACTCGTTCTTGAACTCGTCAAGCGGGTTGAAGGGATGGTTCGCGAGGCCCGCGACCGTCGAGTTGAGCCCGCCGCCCGGAATGACCATCAGCGGGAAGCCGGAACCGGCCTCTTCGTAATGGATGCGCACGTTGCCTTTTTCGTAGACCGGCATGGCAGTTCCTCCTTCAGTAGGGCGGATAAGCGCAGCGCAATCCGCCGGAGATTGGCGGAATATGCTAATGCTCTTCTGCCCTACATTAATGCACTCCTTGGGTAATCCATCACAAAATCCCCATCTAGATATCGGGGGACCGCTCGCGAGCAGTGGCCGCCGACGCAGAGCCCGGGGCCGCGCTCCAGATTGCAGGAGCAGCCATGCTTATTTCCGATGTCTTACGGACCAAGGGCCATCACGTTGAGAGGATACACCCCGCGGATAGCGTCGAGCTTGCGGTCCGCAAGCTGGCTGAGCACCGCATCGGCGCCCTGGTCGTGGAAGACCGGTGGATGAAACCGGTCGGCATCTTCTCCGAGCGGGACTTCATCAAGGCGATAGCCCGAGACGGCGCCTCTGTCCTCGGTTTTCAGGTCCAGCAACTGATGTCCACACCCATCCTCACCTGCCGCTCCTCCGATCGGATCGATGCCGTGCTTGCGACAATGACGACGGCGCGGATCCGTCACTTTCCGGTGATCGATGACAACGAGCTGAAGGGCATCGTCAGCATCGGCGATCTGGTGAAGCACCGCCTCGACGAGAAGGAGTTGGAAGCGAGCGTTCTTCGCGATATCTCGCGCATGCGCGCCTGAACGGCACCGTTGCTCCCCTAGTATACTCGTAACTAAACTGCATGCGAATAAGCAGCCGGAGGGAGCGCGGAAGATGCAGGCGGATTACATCATCATCGGGGCCGGCTCGGCCGGCTGCGTGCTGGCCAACCGGCTGACCGAGGACCCCGGCACGAAGGTACTGCTGATCGAGGCGGGCGGGCGCGACTGGAACCCGCTGATTCACATCCCGGCCGGGTTTTTCAAGATGCTCGACCACGATACGTTGACATGGAAGTTCCGCTCCGAGCCTGATCCCGGCACCTACGGGCGTGCGATCAACTACACGCGCGGCCGGGTCATCGGCGGCTCCTCGTCGATCAATGGCCTCATCTACATTCGCGGCCAACCCGAGGATTACGACCATTGGGCGCAACTCGGCAATCGCGGCTGGTCATGGGATGATTGCCTGCCCTACTTCCGCAGAGCCGAACATTGGGAAGGCGACGGCAGCGCGGTGCGCGGCAAGGAGGGGCCACTTTTTACATCAAAGACCGACCGACCGCCGATCTGTGCCTCCGTGCTCGCGGCCGGCCAGGAGGTCGGGCTCGAATACCGCGAGGATTTGAACGATCTGCCGCCCGGCCACACGGACTGCATCGGCTGGTGCCAGCAGACCCGCGGCGGCCGCCGCCGCGCCAGCGCCGCCCGCACCTATCTGCACCCGGCGTTGAAGCGCCCGAACCTGCAGCTCGTCACCCATGCGCTGGTGCACCGCGTGGTGTTTGACGGCAAGCGCGCTGTCGGTGTCGAATTTTCACGCGGCGGGCCAGGCGGGGCCGTGGAGCGGGCCGATGCGGCGCGCGAGGTCATCCTGTCGGCAGGTGCGATCGGCTCGCCGCATATCCTGCAATTGTCGGGGGTCGGCGATCCCGAGCATCTGGCCAAGATCGGTGTGCCGGTCGCGCATGAATTGCGCGGCGTCGGCAAGAACATGCAAGACCATTATACCGCGCGGGTTTCCTTTCCGGTGGTCGGCGCGCAGACCGCCAATGAGCGTTCCCGCGGTCTGCCACTTGCTGGCGAGGTCATGCGCTGGCTCTTCACCGGCAAGGGCATACTGACCTACAGCCCGTCGATCGTCGCCGCCTCGGTCAAGGTATTGGAGGAATCCGCGACTCCCGACGTGCAGGTGACGTTTGCCCCAGGCAGCTTCAAGGGCGGCCAGATCGGCGCGCTCGAGGAAACACCGGGCCTCAGCGCCGGGGCCTGGCAGATGCGGCCGTTGTCCCGCGGCTATGTCGAGGCCAAATCGAACCGGCCCGGCGACATGCCGGCGATCAACCCGCGCTATTTGTCGGAAGAACCCGACCGGCGCGCCGTCATCGGTGGGTTGCGAATGGCCCGGCGGATCTTCGCCGCACCCGCAATGCAACGCTTTGTGAGCGAGGAAACCCTCCCGGGCTTGCAAGTGCAGACCGACGACGAACTGCTCGACTACGCGCGCCGAAATGGCAGCACCTGCTATCACGCGAGCTGCACCTGCATGATGGGGAGCCACGCGATGGCGGTCGTCGACGACGAGCTCAAGGTGCACGGTCTCGACGGCCTCAGGGTCATCGACGCCTCGGTAATGCCAGCCGTCACGTCGACCAACACCAACGCCCCCACGATCATGATCGCCGAAAAGGGCGCGGCGATGATCAAAGGTGCCGCGCAGCAAAGACTAGCGGCTTAGCGAAAGGCAGGCCGAGCTGAATGCTCCAGTTTGCACCATCCGGGTTCCGCCGTGCTCGGAGCCTCAACTAATTCGGGTGAAGTGTGATCGGCAGAAGCTTGGCCTCAGAAGATATCAGCTCCAGTTTGGGCGGCGGCTGGGTATCAATCCAATGGAACAAATATCGGGGAGTTTGTCCTTCCCGCCAGTTAAGCCGAGCCCCCGGGGCCTCGCTCCGACCCTGTGTCCCGCTTCCCGTTGCATACGCCCGACATCCCTACACATGCCCGGTGTTCCACCCACGCTCGGAGGGCGGAGGACCGCTTTAGTCCGAATCCCAGTACAGTAAGCGGTCCATCTTTGAGAGGAGCGAAGCGAACGCCGCGCCCATGATGCCCACGAGAAACTCGATCGTAGGCAAGCTCATCACGCCGGCAAACAGCGTCGAATATTGAGGAATTGCCCCAGTCGACGCCCCGCATCCTCTAACGATTAGTTATACAGACGCAATGACAAAAAATAAGTAACCAGTGTTGTTGCGCCGTAACTCGGAAGAGACCAGAGGTGGTAGACTCGCCGATAAATGAGGAGACCAGAAACCCGGCCAACGCACACGAGCACCCTGCCAAGAATAACGGCTTAGGAATGATCCAACTCTTGTTCAGCGTGGGTCCGAGCGCCAAGGGAGATGACGTGGGTTAACGCCTAGGCAGGAAGGGTTCCTGACCGCTCTCTCTGAATTCCGAATAGAATCTGATCGTCATGGACCGGTGTAGACTCTCCCGCCTCATGGTGAAACATTGCCTTCGCGAGCCGAAGCATTGCCGGGTCGCTGGTTATATCGATGACTGTCGATGACGTGAGCGCACCTTCAGACAATCTGACCCAAGCGATCACGTACTCCTCCACCTTTCCCGGGGCAGGTCTCGAACCAGCGTACCGCCGGGCGAGGGTGCGGATGGCGAAGCTGCCTGCCGCACCGAAGCCGTATCTGTCGCTCAACAAATGAAACCAGCTCGCGACCCCGTGTTCCGGCGTTCGGTAAATTGTTGTAGCATTACCGTCTTGGTCTGGCTGTGTTGTGCCGACAAACCCTTTGCGTGCGGGCTGCCAGGAGCTAATGTTTAAGGCTCCAGGATTGTTGGTGCGGATAGATTTTGCTCTATGGACCCCATGGTCTGTTGGATCCGCACTAAAGAACCCGCCTGCAACCAATGCGCCGAATGTCGTTCCTGCTGGCGGCGCGACGATAGGCGGCAGCACAGAGAGCGCGCTGGGAAGCCGGCGATAACCATGCGGCGCTACCTGGTCTGCATCGAAATCGACGGCGCATACCCGCTGCGGAGTGCCTTGGTTACCGCCCAGCAGCCGTATCTTGCCGGCTGGAGCGCCTTGCCCCGCCGCTACATCCTCGATAAGCATCCCCACATGGCCGCTGGAGTCCTCAGTCTGCGGCTTCAATACCACGATGGTTCCCGGCAGCCGCTGTTCGGCGGGGGCCTCCTCTCCAAAACGGAGCCAGCTCGAAGCCCTCGCCGGAGTTGATGGCACTGCTGCGGCAGCCGCTGAATCGCCGCAACTCTTCATGCAAAACGTCATAAAGGCGCCGCACCAGGGAACTTCGTCTGCGCTTTCCCCTGTTCCGGCGACCTGGAGGTACTGGGCGATCCGGGCGTTGTTGTCGGCTCCCGGAAACTCGAAGACCCCGCGAAATGACTCTTCCCGGGCAACCATCAGCCACGCTGGGTCGCCGTCTTCGGCATGAAAAAAGCGGATGTCGTCGCGTTGCTGATCGAGGACCACCGCCGCATCCCGATAGCCCTCATCGAGACGCCGGCTGACCTCGGTTAGCACGTCGGTGACGCTCCGCGGCACTCCGGCCTCGGTCGTCACCAGGGGCTGGTCCTCCTCCGCCAGCGAGTCGCTCTGGAAGGGACGGCTCTGATCGCCGGCGAGTAGTGAGGCGGCGACATCCGCCCCGAAGATGTGACCAAAGTAGAGCTGGCCTAAGGTTGCCGGCTTTCCCAGGGCCGCAGCCAGGCGATCGTCGAGTTGCAAGGTCAGCACCGCCGCCATTTCCACCTGGGGACGCCAACGGCGCCGTTCGGCCGGCGTCAAATGAAGGTCGCTCGCCTGCGCATCGGCGATGATCTGATTCCACATTCCTTGGGTGAATTGAAAGGGGCCGATCTTTGAGCTCGTAGCATTGCCGAGCTGTGTGAGCCCCGCCGTCCCGGCCCATGCAACCGCCATCAGATAGTCCCGGTCGGCCCCGCGGGTACGAGCGACATTGTCGACCAACGCACAGAATTCTTCGTTGTCGAGCACAGGCTCGGGCGGCTGAGCCGCATCCGGGCGAAGAGCGGCTTCCCGCATGAACCCAGGCTGCTGCGACGGCCCGTCGGGCGTTGCGACGACCATAACCTTTAGCCACACACCTCCCGGCGTTACGAAATCGCCCTCGACTATGCTGTTCTTTGGAACGGGGGCATGCGCGGTGGTGAGGTCCGCGGCAACAAAAAGCTGGGCGTCATCCGCGATCACGATAAAACGGGGCATGTGCCACTCCTCCCTTGAAAACCTGCGAAGCCGTCAAGAGGCCGCCTACATTTTGATTTTTGCGTACAGGCCCGAATCTAGTTTGTCGCGACCAAATTTTGCTTTCATTGCTTCCCGCACGCCATCCCACCAGTCCTTACCCTCCGGTGGTGTTGCTGGAAGCCCCAAACGATCGCGCAAGTCTTTCATCTGCGTCCGGTCCGTCACCGAAAAGGCTCTGATCGGCTCGCCTGAGGAACTCCTCATATCCTCGGTGTTACCGAGGAAGAAACGCTCGAACGGAGTTTGGAACCCCTGCGGCATCGGTCCGATCGATATCAGCTGATCACGCGTGCTCCGGCCCCCGAACGTGCCAATTTCTTCATTTGGCGGGAAGTTGCTCCCGGGTCGGGCCAGCATCGCCTTCTGGAATTCGGTGATCGCCTGTCTTGTCGTGCTACCCGCCGGGCCAGGGCACCCGCTTGCGGCGACACCCAGCGCCCTCTGAGCGCGCTGGATATCTCCGGCGGTCAGGGACTTCTCATCATCAAAAAGAGTACAGCTTGGAGGCCGCTGCTGAATCGGTGGTGTTGGTTTGGGTGGCACCAGCACCTGCGGCGACAGCGCGAAGGGGCGTCCTACAAGTGTTACCGCCGGTGTGCCCGTCTTTATGTTAGACGCTGGCGTTCCCGGCTGGAGATTCGGGTTTGTGACGGCAAATGGCGAGCCGTTGGCGGCATTGTTGATGTTGGCCTCGATCGCGGCCGGAGAACATTGTGTCAGATAACCCTGCAATCCGATCATCATGTCGGGCCGGGTATTAATGGCGGTAAAATTGTTGGTTCGCTGGGCGAGCCCGTCGAGATAGGCCTGTCTGCCCTGATTGACGATATTGCGGAGGGCAGACGGCTCGACCTGAAACAGCACCGAACCCACCCCCGCGTCGAACAAACTTCCGGCAAGACCAAAAGCGGTGGCCACGATGGCGATCGGTACGCCCCCCACACCAGTAAGCCCCATGATGGCCGAAGTCGTGGCTCCGGTCGCCAAAAGATCCTGCCTTGCGGCCCGTTGCTCGCGGTTGAAGCGAAACAATGCATCCAGGTACTGATCGCAATGCCCGTTGATCAGCTGGATTCCCGCCTTGAAAACCAGCGACCAGCGCGGATCCTGATAGCTCAGCCTTTCGCCGCCGAGCTGGGCTTGGTCCTGGAGAGCTTGGATCAGGTTATCCTGTGCGGCTGCAACGCCGGCAAAGTCGATCTGTTCGACGGTTGGCTGAACGCCCCTCACGCTGACACGACCAGGCTCCAGCTGATCCCGTACCATGCCGCATCCCGCCAGCAGCATCGTTAGCGCGATGCCGCCAAGCAACCTACGGACGGAGAAAACCGTGTCTCCGGGGCGTCGCAGTTCCCTAATGTACGTCGATTTCACCGGCCGGCCTCCCCGTTGGCTTATCCCCTGTTCCCATGTTTCGGGATTATTGTAATATTAACCGTTTTGGATCATTGAAACAAGATAAATCGCGTATCCCGATCATAGGTGACGGGGCTTCCGACTCGTCACGCACGCGCTGGTACACCGCGTCCTGTTCGGCGGCAAGCGCGCGACCGGTGTCGAGTTCTCGCAAGGCGGTAACACGGCACGGGCCGGGGCGGCGCGCGAGGTGATCCTGCGGCGGATGCCCTCGGCTCACCGCACATCCTGCAATTATCCGGGTGTCGGCGACCCCGAGCATCTCGGCGGCATCGGCATGAGTTGCGCGGCGTCGGCAAGAACATGCAGGACCACTATGTCGCGCGCGTCTCCTATCCGGTCGTCGGCCCGCAGACTTCGCACAAGCGCTCGCGCGGCCTGCCGCTTGCCGGCGAGGGCATGCGCTGGCTCCTCACCGGCAAGGGCATGCTGACCTACAGCCCGTCGATCGATGCACCAGCCCAGAAAACAACACCGTTTAATTGCCATAATCGCATGATATACGAAGCAATTCCGGCCGTAGGAGCGACACAAAACGTGATGGCGAATCCTGCATTTTTTGGCGCGATGCGTTTCGGTCTAGTCGCACCTACAACCATTTCGGGAAATTCGACCTGCTCTCATCCTGAAGAAACAGGTCGATCAGGGGCAGTGAGCTCAATGCAAAGTTGTGTAGCCGGGCGCCCCCGCGAGGGTAGGGCGGATAAGCGCAGCGCAATCCGCCGGGAACGGCGGCGGAATACGCTCCGCTATTCCGCCCTACGGGTCTATTGCGCGGCGGCGGCCATTGGGACGTGCGCCTTGAGGAAATTGCGCACACGGTTGATCGTGCGCTCCTTCAGATCCGGGGGCTCACGCCACGGGAAGACGGTGATCTCGGCATTCGGCGCCAGAGAGGCGACATCGACTGAGGTCTGCAGCGGATGCGACGGCGTGTCGTCCGGCAAGACGAGGATCGGTTTGCGGCAATTTTTGATGAAATCGCGCGGCACGCTGAAGAGGAAATCCGGCTGCGCGCGCCATAAGCTGTGGAAATACTTTTCAACCGTGTCCATGGGCACGTCCGGTCGGCGGGTGCGGAACTCGGCCAGCCAATTCTCGTGGCTGTGCCGATACATGACATCCGGATCTTCCGGCCGATGCCCGACAGTCTGGCAGAACACCGCGGCGACGACGCGATCGGGCGCCCGCTGCAGCAGCTTGCCGGCGAAGCAGCCGCCGATGCAGTAGCCCATGTAAAGGAATTCACGGATGCCGAGGTGGTCCATCAGCCCAAGCTGGTCGTCGGCGAACGCGTCCCACGCGTTCTCGACCGGTACCGGGCCGGTCGACTCGCCGCCATTGGCGTTGCGCTGGTCCATCGTAATGCAGTGGAAATCGTTCTTGAGCGCCTCCATTGCATTGAATACCGCGGTCGGCCAATTGCTGACCCGCGAGTTCAAGCCCCCGCCGGGGGTGACCAGCAGTGGGAAGCCGGAGCCGGCCTCCTCGTAACGGATGCGGACGTCGCCCTTCTGGTAAAACGGCATAGCAGTTCCTCCTCCACAATGTGTTGTCCGGCGAAAGCCTTTCGACCCGAGAGTTCAACCCAATTTTCGTATTGGCTCAACCCCGTTGCGCGGGCTTTCTGCTATCCTCTCGGCCATAGCGCATAACAGGGAGAGTGAAGATCATGGCGCATGATCCACGGCTGATCAGACACGAGGACACGATCGAGGACTTGAAACCGGCCATTCCGGATTGGATCAAGAACCTGAAGCGGCCGGCGACGCCATGCGTCGTTCCCGCCTTCGGGCCGCTCGAAGGAATTCGTGTGGTCGGCACCGGCCAGCTGGTGGCGCAGCCCTTTATCGGCACGAAGCTCGCCGAGTTTGGCGCCGAGGTGATCCATGTCGAACGTCCGGGCGGCGACGTGTTCCGCTTTACCGCGCCGCACTTGACCCGCGGTCCGCGTCCCCACGGTTGCGACGAGGCCGAAGTCACCAAGAACAAATTGTCGATGGGTCTCGATCTCAAGCATGCCCGCGGGATCGAGCTCTTGATGGCGCTGTGGAGAATTTCCGACGTTTGGATGGAATCCTCGATGCCGGGGACACTCGAACGCAACGGGATCACCAACGAGCTGGCGCTCTCGGTCAACCCGAGCCTCGTCATCGTGCGGGTCAGCACCTACGGGCAATACGGCAATGAGGAGTATCTCGGCCGCCCGGGCTACGACGCGATCGCGCAAGCCTTTGGCGGCATGATGAACCTCACCGGCGACCCGGCTGGGCCGCCGCAACGGGCCAAGACGTATACTGGCGATTACGTCACCGCGCTGACTGGATGGGCCGCGACGATGATGGCGCTGTGGGAGGTGAAGAAGAGCGGGCGCGGTCAGGTGGTCGACCTCGCGCAATTCGAAGCGGTGGCGCAGACCAATGGCAATACCCTGCCGCTCTACACCGGCGAAGGTGTGGTTTATGGGCATACCGGGAACGCCCCGCCGGGGTTCCAGCCCTACGACACCTTCAAATGCAATGACGGCTGGGTCTATATCGGCGCGCTCGGCGGGCCGATTTATGACCGGGTCCCCAAATTCCTCGGACTGGATCCGGTCGAATACAGCTATGACGCCTGCTCGAAGGACGCGGCGGCGGTCAATTCCGCGAAGGGCCGCGAGCTCGACCGGCGGCTGCGCGAGTATTGCGCGGCGCGCTCGGCGCTCGAGGTCGAAACCGAGGTGAATGCGGCCAAGATCGGCTGCGCGCGGGTGTTCAACACGCGCGACCAATACGAAGACGCCCATTACGCCGCGCGCGAGATGACGGTGCCGGTGCTGGACCGACAGTCGGGGGTGCCTATCCGCGTCTACGGCGTCGTCCCGAAAATGTCGCTGACCCCCGGGCGGATCTGGCGCGGTGCACCGTCGATCGGCGACGATACGACCGATATTCTCGCGCGCATGCTTGGCCTCTCCGAGGGCGCCATCGACAAATTATATGCCGACGGCGTCGTGCATCGCACCGAGCCCTTCACTGAACCGCAGGTCGCCGCCGTCAACCCCTAGGGCGCCGGGTAGCGTTGCTTCCGAGCTCGGCGACGCCGGCGATGTCAGCGCACGGGGTCCAGCACGACCACCGGGATCTCGCGCTCGGTCTTGAGTTGGTAATCGGCGTAGGGCGGCCAGAACTCCAGCGCCTTTTCCCACAGCCGGGCGCGCTCCTCGCCCGTGGCAGTCCTGGCCCGCGCCTTC
>Ga0306926_10004949_pt1 | contig 14085 bp, 12 predicted proteins | sample flu12Cox44000178_FD_203759 | JGI IMG/M metagenome (GOLD analysis project Ga0306926, IMG submission 203759) | Lab enrichment of tropical soil microbial communities from Luquillo Experimental Forest, Puerto Rico - flux8day.12C.oxic.44.000.178 (v2)... | ecosystem: Environmental > Terrestrial >...
GAGGCAGCGCTGGTTGGGCACGCGAGCGTGTCGCAGGCGGTTGTTGTTGCGCGCGCGGATCGTGCGGGGGGTTCGCAGCTTGTTGGCTATGTTGTTTTGGCGGCTGGGGGGCAAGCGGATGCGGCGGGGTTGCGGTCGCATGTTGGGGCGCGGCTTCCCGACTACATGGTGCCGTCAGCGATCGTAGTTTTGGACCGTCTGCCGCTGACGGCGAACGGGAAGCTTGACCGCGGCGCGCTGCTTGCGCCCGAGGTGAGGGCTTCGGTCATGCGTTTGCCGCGCAATCCGCGTGAGGAGTTGCTGTGCGCGCTGTTTGCCGAGGTCTTGGGATTGGAGCGTGTCGGGATTGAGGATGATTTCTTTGCGCTTGGCGGCCATTCGCTGCTGGCGACGCGTCTGATCAGCCGCATCCGTTCGAGCCTTGATGTTGAGCTTTCGATCCGCAGCCTGTTCGAGGCGCCGACGGTAGCTGGGCTGGTCGAACGTCTTGGCGACGGCTCTCCGACCCAGTCCGATCTTGAACCTCTGCTGCCGATTAGACCCCATGGAATCATGCAGCCTCTGTTCTGCATCCACCACGCGGGAGGATTCAGTTGGCCCTATTCAAGGCTCATCAGTCATCTTTCATCGGACTACCCGATCTACGGCTTACAGGCACGCAATCTCACTCAGCCCAGTATGCTGCCCAATACCATTGAGGAAGTGGCTGCAGATTATCTCAACCTTATTCGCGAGATTCAGCCTACGGGACCTTACAACCTGCTTGGCTGGTCCTTTGGCGGCTTAGTGGCTCACGCGATTGCCACTCAGCTCCAGTCCGAAGGGCAAGAGGTCGCACTGCTCGCCCTTCTCGACAGCTATCCGAGCGATCGAGAGCACTCGCTACGCCGTCGTCATCAGGAGCGTGAAAGAGAGGTCCTTTTCGCCGGAGTCGCCGATCCGATACGGACCATGGTGGATACCTTGCGTCACGACGGACATCTGCATTCCATACTCAAGGAACATCACTACGAGGCTATCATCGATGGCTACGAGAACAGTATCCGTCTCATGAGGGCGTTCTTGCCACAGCAGTTTCGTGGCGATATCTTGCTTTTCGTAGCCACGCAGGGCGAAGCCAAGCCATCCCATGAAATCTGGACGCCATATGTCGGCGGTGAGCTCAAGGTCCATCCAGTCGACTGTACCCACGAGGCGATGATGGATCCTCTGCCGGCCGCGCGGATCGGTTGTGTACTTTCCATCGAACTCGATAGGCGGCGGGCGACCACGAGACTCCACGTCAAAGGAGGACCACGTGACTAATCCATTTGAAGACGAAAACGGCATCTACCATGTCCTGATCAATGAAGAAGGGCAGTATTCCCTTTGGCCAAGCTTTATAGATGTCCCCGACGGCTGGACCATCATCCGTAAATCGGACAGCCGTGCCGCTTGCCTCGAATTCATAAATCAAAATTGGACCGATATGCGGCCCAACAGCCTCATCAAAAGTATGAACGAATCAGCCGCAAGCCAGCAACAAAAAAGAAATCCGTCTAAGTCATAGTCATTCCGTGACGTTTCGACTTCATCTACCTCAAGGCACTTCGAACATTTCCAGAAGAGGGCGGTAGCGCTGCAGGCCAAACTATCGACGGCTGCGGCGCTGGCATATCAAGCCGAAAAAGATATTCAGCTCTCTTTGATCGAAAGATCATGCAACGTCGCCCCGCTTTCGAAATGCTCGATGAAAATCTGGCCAATGCTGCGGGTGCAAGCAATCGCCGTGACCGAGGAGACCACAAGTCCCATGAGGGCGCCGGACGGCACGGCGAAAAAAAGCGTTGATGTCGTGACTGCGGCAAATCCAGTGGGCACGGTGCCTCCAACGAGGCCTACGATGATGGCGCGAGCTCGATCACGCTCGAACGGCACGCCATAAAGATCGCTCAGCATCTTCACCATGCGGATGATGATGGTCGTAATGCCAGCAACGCTGGCTACTGGAAGCGGGACAATTCCGCCAACCGCTGAGTAGGCGGCATGGCGCGCTACGATCGCACGCGCTCGTGCTTGGCGTTTCGCCAAATTGGTCTCAGCGAACTTTCGCGCGCCGTGGGTTGGAGGCGCCGTAACGGGCATTGTAGAGACTCGCGTCTCCTCGATCACCTCGCCGACAGGACCGGACCGCGCCGTGATTGCCCCTCCATTTGCCGATTGATTCGACGCCGTCGTGGAGGTGAGCGGGCCTCGCCACTCCCGTGAGCGATCAGCGGCCACGGCCTCACGCATCCCATCGATCGGGTGCATGATTGCGTTAGGAAGTTTTTTCTTACTCACGCTCATGCCGCCCGTTTGATGGCGAGGATGTTGTCGACCTCCGCTGCGATCGCCGCGATGTCGCGCGCAGCGGGTCCAGTGCGGTCGACGAGACTCGGCGTCGCACCCCAGAGTGCGGCTTCCGCATAGACAACACGGTTCGTCAGCTCGCTTTCCAGCAGCGGGAAGCCGGCCGTGGCGAGCTCGGAACGAATGTGCTTGGCAATGACGGACTCACGCGTCGTTTGGGTAAGCAGACAGCGGAAGATCGGCCGCCAGTCGCTCGCACCATTAATGAGCATATTGAGTGTATCGAGCATGCGATCGACATCAAACGGTGAGGGCTTAACCGGGACCAGGACAAAATCGCTTGCAGCGAGACATGTCAGCGTCGTCTCCGAGCGAAAGCCCGGTGTATCAATGATGACGGGACCGCCGGCGACGGCGAGACGGCGTGCCGCTTCGCAGGCGTGCTCAGTCGCGTCCTCGACAACGGGCACCCCGCCGAGCCGCCGTTCGCGCGCGGCGAGGCGTGCGATCGAGCGCTGCGGATCGGCATCGATGATCGTCGGGTGGCGTCCATCAAGATGCCAATGAACCGCAAGGCAGCTTGCGAGCGTGCTTTTGCCGCTGCCGCCCTTCATGGTTGCCACTGTGATGATCGTGCCCATCTCTTGTCGGTTTCCCGGCCGCCAACGCAACGAATCATCCGAATCGATGTTATCGTTTTCTTGAAGAACTGCCTACTGTTGCCAATATTAGGCTGAGAAAGAGGACCGGGCCCCCCTTCAATGCGCCTTTCACGGCGTGGTCGCCGTCCCGGCAAGCTTGCCGTAGGTTGCGAGTCGCGAACGCACACGATCCCAGCTGGATTCGCTCGGAATACCAAACCGCAGCCATGTCGGTTGTTCGCGAAAGGCGCGCACAATGATTCCGGCGGCTCCAAGATGCTGAAATATCTCATGGGCGCGGCGCGAGCGAACCAGCCGGAACAACGCTGTGCCGCCGAGAACCTCGACGTTTGCCTCCGCCAACAGGCGGTCGAGCTTTCCCGCGGCGCTCGCCAGTCGGATGCGAGTGGCGTCGATCCAAGCATGATCTGCAAGGGCCCGTTCGGCGATGGCGATAGCCGGACCGGATACCGCCCACGGGCCCAAGGTCGCATTGAGCTTTGCTGCGAGATCTGGCGCGGCGAGCGCAAAGCCCAGCCTCAGGCCTGGGAGACCGAAGAATTTCCCAAAGGACCGCAGCACGATGATGTTGCCGCGGTGTATTTCGCCCGCCAAGCTGGCCCCTGGCGGCCCGACATCCATGAACGCTTCGTCGACGGCGAGAATGCCACCCCGGGCGCTCAAATCGTGCGACAAAGCCAGCAGCCTCTCTTTCGTGACGATGCGGCCATCCGGATTGTTCGGATTGACGACAACGGCGAGGTCAACCGCGCGCAGCGCATTGATGTCGCGGACATCCATGACGGCATGCCCGGCGAGGGCCGCGGCCCGCGCATGCTCGGAATAGGTCGGCCCGAGAACGCCCGCGCGACCGGGGGGCACGAGCGCTGCCAGCAATGGCAACAGGATCTGGGTGCCCGGCGCACACACCATATGCGCGGCCGATGGAGCCCCGTAGGTTCGTGCCGCGATCTCGCGGAGCCGAACCTGCGCCGCGGAATCGGGCAGTCGCGTGAACACGTTGGCGGCAAGGGGCGGTACGGGATAAGGATAGGGATTGATTCCCGTTGAGAGGTCGATGAAAGGTTGCGGCGCATCGGGAAACAACCGCCGCGCTGCCGCCAGGTCGCCACCATGTTCGAGCGGCGTGGCTTCCGAACGGGAGATCATGGCTGTCGCGCTCACGCTTCTCGCCCTGCTGATCGAGGCTATGGCCGGTTATCCGGATCGCCTGGTGCGATCAATTGGTCATCCCGTGATCTGGATGGGCAGCTTGATCGCGGCACTGGAGCGCCGATGGAACCGCGAAACGGCGGCCCCCGCGCTGCGACGCACGCTCGGAGCTGTCGCCATTGTTCTGCTCGTTGGCATCGTCGGCGTGGCGGCGTTCATCATCGAGCGCGGACTCCTGATTCTTCCGTTCGGCCTGCTCGGTGCCGGGATTCTCGGCAGCACGTTGATCGCCCAGCGAAGTCTGCGCCAACACGTGGCGCGTGTTGCCGACGCGCTCGACAATGCTGGCCTCGCCAGCGGGCGCGAAGCGGTATCGCACATCGTCAGTCGCGACACCAACGCGCTCGACGAAGCAGGTGTTGCCCGTGCGGCAATCGAAAGCCTGGCGGAGAATTTTTCCGACGGGGTGGTTGCGCCTGTCCTCTGGATGATCATCGCTGGGCTCCCCGGTGCGGCAATTTATAAGGCCGTCAACACGGCGGACAGCATGATCGGGCATCGTACCGCGCGTTTCCAGGCCTTCGGTTGGGCGGCTGCACGCTTCGATGACTTGCTCAACCTGCCGGCATCGCGGCTCTCGGCTCTGCTCATCATCGCGGCGGCGGCGGTAACGAAAGGGACTTCGGCATCGGTCGCCTGGCGCGCGGTGCGGCGCGATGCCCGTCACCACCGCTCGCCGAACGCGGGCTACCCGGAAGCGGCAATGGCAGGAGCGCTCGGTCTCGCGCTCGCAGGTCCGCGTATTTATGCCGGCGTCCATGTCGACGACGCTTTCATGGGAAACGGAAGATATGCGGCAAAGACCAACGACATTCGAGCAGCACTCGGACTTTACCTTCGTGCTGACGCGATCTTGATCGGACTTGTCGCCATGCTGGCCGCCGCTCTCATCGCGACAGGCTGAGCAAACGATCGAGATCGATGTGCGCTGAAAGATGCCCCGCGAGCCGATCCAGGGTTTCATCCACCAACGCCTCGTACGCGATCGCTGTCTGACCTATGCCAAAGCGCCGGAGCCACGCAGAGCGTTGTCGATCGTCGGCGAACAGGCCGTGGATGTAAGTTCCGCTAACGCGTCCATCGGCCGAAACCGCCCCCTCCGGCGACCCGTTGGAAAGCCGAGCAAAAGGCCGCGCGCGGTCGGGCCCTTCGGTTAGGCCCATGTGCATCTCATATCCGGAGAAGGGGAGCCCGTCGCTGGTCGTGCCGTGCACCGGCTCGAGGCGCTTGTCTGCGGTCAAAAGCGTCTCGACATCGAGCAGGCCGAGACCATCCGCGGCACCAGCGCGCCCTTCGACTCCGTGCGGATCCCGTACGGCGCGTCCCAGCATCTGATATCCGCCGCATAGTCCTAAAACGCTGCCGCCGCGCCGCACGTGCGCGCCGATGTCGACGTGGAAGCCTGCCTCGTGCAGCACGACCAAATCGGCAATCGTTGCCTTCGCGCCGAGTAAGATGACGAGGTCGGCGTCGCCGGGAAGGGCGTTGCCGGGCCGAACCCGGACGAGATCCACCGTTGGCTCGGCGTCCAATGGGTCGAGATCGTCAAAGTTGGCGACATGCGGCAGGATTGGGACCGCGATCTTGATCCTTGCCTTCGACTTGGCAACTCGGGCGCCGTCGAGTGCGAGAGCGTCCTCCGCGGGCAACAGCCGAGCATCGGGAAAGAACGGCACCAGCCCGAGCGGCTCCCACCCGGTAGCGCGCGCGATCGTCGCCATGCCGTCGGCGAACAGCATCGGATCGCCGCGAAACTTATTGACGAGAAAGCCGCGAATTTGCGCTGCGTCACGTGCGTCGATCACCGTCTTGGTGCCGACCAGGCTGGCGATGACACCGCCGCGATCGATATCGCCGATCAGCACGACCGGCACGTCGGCCGCGCGCGCAAACCCCATATTGGCGATGTCATTCGCGCGTAGATTTACCTCCGACGCGCTGCCGGCACCCTCGACGAGCACGATGTCGGCCTCGCTCTTGAGGCGGGCATAGCTGTCGAGCACAAAGTGCGTCAGATCCGGCTTCATGTGCTGATAGGCAGCGGCCTCGGCGGTCGCGTGAACGCGGCCCTGGACCACGACCTGGGCGCCGATCTCGCTTTGTGGTTTGAGCAGCACCGGATTCATGTGCACGCTTGTGGGCGTGCGCGCGGCTCGCGCCTGCAGCGCTTGCGCACGGCCGATCTCGCCGCCGTCCGCGGTGACCGCCGCGTTGTTGGACATGTTTTGCGGTTTGAACGGGCGGACGCTGAGCCCGCGGTTTGCCAAAGCGCGGGCGAGGCCCGCGACGATCAGCGATTTGCCGACATCCGAGCCCGTGCCCTGGAACATGAGTGCGCGGGCGGCCAAGGTTAAAACTCGATTCCGGCCTGAGCTTTCACGCCGGCAGCGAAATGGTGCTTGACCAGCGTCATCTCGGTCACGAGATCGGCCGCGGCGATCAGCTCCGGCTTGGCGTTGCGGCCGGTGACGGCAACGTGAAGGCCGGGCCTGCGCGCCTTCAACGCGGTGACGACGGAGTGCAGGTCGAGGTAATCATACCGGAGCGCGATATTGAGTTCGTCGAGGATCACGAGGCCGAAGGTCGGATCAGCCATGAGCTCGAGCGCCTTCGCCCATGCACGCTCCGCGGCGGTGATATCGCGCTTGAGGTCCTGCGTCTCCCAGGTGAAGCCCTCGCCCATGGTGTGCCAGGACACTTGGTCGGCGAACGCGGTAAGGGCGTCGCGCTCCGCCGAATGCCATGCGCCTTTGATGAACTGTACGACGCCGACCCGATGGCCGCGTCCGAGCATGCGTAGCGCGAGCCCGAACGCGGCCGTGGATTTCCCCTTGCCGGCGCCGGTGTGGACGATGAGGAGACCTTTCTCGATGGTCTTGCCGGCGACCTCGGCGTCCTGCACCGCTTTGCGCTTCGCCATCTTGGTGCGATGGCGTTCGACCTCAGTCTCATCGGTCGGTTTCATCACGGGCTCCCCTTGATGGTGAGCGGCACTCCAGCGACGACGAGGACGACGCGATCTGCGCGCGCTGCAATCCGTTGGTTGAGCAGGCCTTGCAAGTCGCGGAATCGACGGCCGAGAGCATTATCGGGCACGATGCCGAAGCCGACTTCGTTGGCGACCAGCACGAGCGGCGCTGCGGCTTTCCCCAATACAGCTTCAAGGCGCTCAATCTCCGCCTCGACATCCGCACCCGCAAGCAATGCATTTGAGAGCCACAGCGTCAAGCAATCGACCAGCAAGGGTGTCGTTCCATGGGCGGCGAGCGCCCCGACGACATCGCGCGGCGTTTCGAGCGTTCTCCACCCGGCCCCACGTCGGGCTTGGTGAGCGGCAATGCGTTGCGCCATCTCGGTGTCGCGTGCTTCGGCCGTTGCCACATAAATCCACGGCGCCGGCAAGGCCATAACCAAGCTCTCGGCGTAGCGGCTCTTGCCCGAGCGAGCACCGCCTAGGACGAGCGTGAGGCGGGCGCCGCCGGGCGCAGCGGACGTCGCCAAGACGCCTACGCGCCGGGAATGAGTTGCCCGATCAGGACTGTCAGCCCGACTCCAATGATGGCCGCTCCCGCAAGCCGCGGTGCAAGTTCGGAGACGCCGCCGCTGCGCCGCGCGAACAGCGCGGTTGCGACCGTGAGCGCGCTCTGGACCAGGATGAGGCCCAGAAGGTACGCATGGAGCGGAGATGTCTCGGCGCCGAAAATCGACTCGCCGAAGGCGTAGCCGTGGAAGATGCCTGCAACGGCGAAAAGCACCGTCCAGATCCAGACCGATAGAGCGCGTCCCCGCGCGAGCAGAAAGCCGGCCAGCAGCACTGAGGCCGCAACGACAATCTCGGCTCCGGGAAGGTTGATGCCATTGACATGCAGCACGACGCCGATTGCTGAGGCAACAACGAACAGCGCCGGCAGCGCCAGATTAAGGCCGCCGACACCGACCGCGATTCCCACTGCCAACAAAAAGGCCAGGTGATCCGGGCCGATGACCGGATGGCCGATGCCGGACAAGAGACCTTCAACGAATGTCGAAGGGATCTTGCCACCCATCACGTGATGGGCGAATGCCGACGTTGCGAAGAGAGATAGCGCCGCGACGAGCGCCGTGCGGCAAAGGAGACGTAAAATCATGGCTTCCCTCATCCGCCTTCCACCCGAAGGCGTGGTTGCGGTTGGCATCGTCGACAAGTCTCCTCGCTCGCGGGTCGCTGCTTTCCTCCGCCTTCCCAGAGCATCCGCAGGCTCTGGTGGCTGATCAAGTGAAGCTCGCCGCTTACAGTTGCGGGGGCAGCCGCGGCTTCGGGCAAAGCCCTCACCACGTTCCCTTTTTCGTCCCACCGAGGTGGATATCGACGACCGCAAGACTATAGCCGTCGGGGAATCGACCGCAAGCGGAACGCTGCAGCGGCATTGACAAGGCGCGGATGGCGACCGTTAAGTGGCGGCGATCGACGGTCTCTCACGCGAGAGCGAACAGGGAATGCGGTGCGGGACGAAAGTTCCAAAGCCGTAGCTGCCCCCGCAACTGTAAGCGGCGAGCCCGTGCCACATTGCCACTGGGATAACCCGGGAAGGCGGTGACGGGCGGCGACCCGCGAGCCAGGAGACCTGCCGTTGATTCGGTCGTGGTCCGGGCGGGGTGCCTCGGGGCCGGTCGAGCCGCATCAGCACCCGAGTCGGGGCGATCGCCCTGCGGAGCGGCACGGGTGACCTCTGTCCGGCAGCAAAGCGTGACCGATCCCGCAGTATCCACCGACGCTGCGACCGTCTACGTGTGCATCACCTGCCGACATCCCGGTGGACCGGAGAGCGAACCGCGCCCCGGTGCAATCTTGGCCGCGGCGACGGCGAAAGCTGCCGAAGGCAGCGGCGTCGTGATCAAACCAGTCCGCTGCTTGGCGAATTGCACGCGCGGCTTGAGTGCTGCCGTGCGCTGCAATGGCTGCTGGACCTACGTGTTCGGCGGCCTCGATGTCGCTTGCGGGCCGGCACTCGTCGACGGCGCACGCCTCCTGGCATGCGCGACTGACGGCATGATGCCATGGCGGGGAAGGCCGCAACCGCTCAAGCGCGGGCTCATCGCCCGCGTACCGCCTGTCAACTTCGAGGAACTCGAATGAGCACTTCGTCCGCGCGCGTGCCATGCACCATCGTGACCGGCTTCCTCGGGGCCGGGAAGACGACGCTGATCCGGCACGTCTTGTCCCACGCGAACGGGCGGCGATTGGCCGTGATCGTCAACGAGTTCGGCGACGTCGGCATCGACGGGGAAATTCTCAAGGGGTGCGGCGATGAGGCGTGTCCGCAAGAGAACATCGTCGAACTGGCCAACGGTTGCCTCTGCTGCACAGTTGCCGACGACTTCGTACCTGCGTTGGACACGATCCTGGCGCGAAAACCCTTGGTCGAGCATATCGTGATCGAGACGTCCGGCCTGGCGTTGCCGAAGCCGCTGGTCCAGGCGTTTCACTGGCCGGCGATCAAGAGTCGGGTCACGGTCGACGGCGTCGTCGCCGTGGTCGACGGCGCTGCGCTGGCTGAGGGACGCCTCGCCGCCGACCTTGGTGCGCTCGCGCGCCAGCGCGAAGCCGACGCCGCGCTCGATCATGACGATCCAATCGAGGAGGTTTTCGACGATCAGATTGCCTGCGCCGATCTCGTGGTGCTCAACAAGCGCGACCTGTTGGATCCCCCCGGCACCGAGAAGGCAATCGCTGCGATCGTGCGGGCGTTGCCGCGTGCCGTGAAGATTGTGCCGGTGGCCAACGGCAAAGTGGATCCGGCGGCATTGCTCGGGCTGGGCATCGGAACGGAAGATGACATCGCCAATCGCCGCACGCGCCATGACGCGGAGCTGGAGCACGACCATGACGATTTCGAAAGCTTCGTCCTGCCGCTGCCGGAGATTTCCGATCCGGCGGGCCTCGCGGCTCGCATTGCGGCTGCAGCGGCGGATGCAAGCGTTCTGCGCGTGAAGGGATTTGCCGCTGTCGCCGGCAAGCCGATGCGCCTGCTCGTACAGGCCGTCGGTCCGCGCGTCAGCCACCACTACGATCGCGCGTGGACCGCGGCGGAGGGGCGGCAAGGTCGGCTTGTCGTCATCGGTTTGCGGGGGCTCGATCGCGACGGCGTTGTGCGAACGCTGCTAGGGTGAAGGATGCATCTGCTGGCGTCCACTTCGGCTTCCATCGACGAGCTGGTCGAAGCGGTCGATCTGCGCCAGTCACCGGGTGACATCGTCATTTTGTCTTTCGCCGACAGCGATCTGTCCGGCCTTGCGGCCGCCTGGGCAGCGCAGCGCGATGTGCTTCCCACGGTTCGGCTCGCGAACCTGCGGGATCTGCGCCATCCACTCTCGGTCGATCTTTGGCTCGACACCGTCGGAAGGCACGCAAAGGTCGTCGTCGTCCGCCTGCTTGGTGGCCTCGACTGGTGGCGTTACGGCGTCGAGCGGCTGTCATCCCTTGCGCGCGCAAGTTCCATCGCGCTTGCGGTTCTGCCGGGCGAGGATCGCGATGATCCGCGCCTGGCTGAAGCCTCTACGTTGCCGACCCACGAACTCAACACGCTGTTGCACTTTTTCCGCGAAGGCGGAGAAGAGAATTTGGGAGCGCTGCTTCGGCGGCTTGCGCGACATTCGGGAGTGCGCATCGAAGCGCCCGAGCCGCGCCCGCTGCCGCGTACGGCCGGCTACATCCCCGGTGAAGGCGCCGTCGACCTCGACCGACTCGTCGCGTTCTGTCAGCGCGGCCGGCCCTGCGTGCCGATCATCTTCTACCGCGCGATGTTGCTGGCGGCCGACACGGCACCGATCGATGCGCTGTGTCGAGCGCTGGCAGAACGGGGTCTCGCACCTGCTCCGCTGGTGGTCCCGAGCCTGAAGGATCGCGCGGCAGCCGAGTTCGTGCGCGCGGCGCTGGCGCGCCTTAAGCCGGCCGTCATCGTCACCGCGACTGCCTTCGCCGCGGCCGCGGCTGCCGGCGAACCGACGCCGTTCGCCGAAACCGATGTGCCTGTGCTGCAGGCCGTGATTGCAACGACCAGGCGTTCGGCCTGGTCGCAAAGTCCGCGCGGCCTCGGGCCCGCCGATCTCGCGATGCACGTCGTGTTGCCCGAACTCGACGGGCGAGTGCTGCAAGGCGTGGTTGCTTTCAAGGGACCGCTACCGGCACAGGATGATCTCTGCTTCAGCGCATTCGGGAGTTTGCCGGAGGCAGACCGGGTCACGATCCTGGCCGATCGCATCGCGGCGCTGATCACGCTTCAAGCCACACCGCGCTCCGAGCGGCGCGTGGCGGTGCTGTTGCCCGATTACCCAGGCGCGCCGGGCCGAGCCGGGTATGCCGTGGGCCTCGATGTTCCGGCGAGCGTTGTCGAGCTGCTGTCGGACATGCAACAGGCGAACTATGGCGTCACCGATGCGCCGAAAACTTCGCGCGCATTGCTCGATGCTTTGCTTGAACCTTCGAACGATGCGGTTCTTCCGCTCGAGCGCTATTGCGACCTCGTCGCGACCCTTCCCGATGAAGCCATCGCGCGCGTGAAGGCCGCATGGGGCGACGCCGGCAACGACAGCGAGGTGCGTGACGGCGCATTTCGTTTTCGCGCGCGGAGCTTCGGAAACATCCTCGTCGCATTCCCTCCAGACCGAGGACGCTCGACTGATCGTCGAGCCGACTATCACGACGCGACTTTGCCGCCGCGCCACGCGTTGCTCGCGTTCGGCCTTTGGCTTCGGCATGTTGCGAAGGTCGATGCCCTCGTCCACATGGGCGCGCATGGCACGCTCGAATGGCTGCCTGGCAAGGCCGTCGCGCTGACCGCCTCATGCTTCCCGGAATTGATGGTCGCCTGCTTGCCTGTGATCTATCCCTTCATCGTCAGCAACCCTGGGGAAGCCGCGCAGGCAAAGCGGCGGATCGCCGCGGTGACCATCGGCCACCTGCCGCCGCCGCTCATCGAGGCAGGCCTCGCGGGAGACGCCCGCGAGCTCGAGCGGCTTGTCGACGAATACGCGCAGGCGGACGGCCTTGATCGGCGCCGGCGGGAACGGCTCGCGCGATTGATCCTGGAACAGGCCGAGCGGACCGGACTTGCGGTCGAGGCGCGCGTGCAGCCCGATGATACTCCCGACGATGCGTTGCGGCGCATCGATGCTTGGCTATGCGATCTCAAGGATCTCGCGGTCAAGGACGGACTTCACGTCTTTGGGCGCGCGTCCATGGACGTTGGCGATCCTGCTTGGCGGGCAAGCGCCGAAGCGGAACGCGTTGCGATCCTGGCCGCGTTGGACGTCCGCCGAATCGCGCCCGGGCCGGCTGGTTCTCCTGCGCGCGGTCGCCGCGACGTCCTGCCGACTGGACGCAACATGTTCGCCGCCGACCCGCGCACGCTGCCGACGCCGACGGCGACCGATCTCGGCCGGCTCGCCGCCGACGAGGTGATCCGCGTCTACGTGCAGACGCACGGTGAAATGCCGCGTGCGTCGGTGGTCGATCTTTGGGGCAGCGCCACCTTGCGCACCGGCGGCGAGGAGATTGCGCAGGGGCTCGCCTTGATGGGTTGCCGTCCGACCTGGGATCAGGCGACCGGCCGTGTCACCGGGGTCGAGGTTCTACCCACGGCGAGTGCCGGGCGGCCGCGGGTCGATGTGACCTGGCGAATTTCAGGTTTGTTCCGAGACTTGTTCCCCGCCCAGATTGCGCTCATCGACGCCGCCGTGCGCGCGGTGGCCGCGCGCGAGGAGGCGGCCGACGAGAACCCGCTCGCTGCCGCTTGTCGCATGTCATCAGCGCATGGAGAGGCTTCGATTGCGCGTATTTTCGGCACCGCGCCCGGAGCCTATGGTGCCGGTGTCGAGGACCTGCTGGGGCGGGACATCGATCGCGAGCAACTCGCAAACTCTTACCTTGCCGCCGTCTCGCACGCCTACGGCGGCGCGGAGGCAGACGCGGCGCTCGCTCCCGGCGCCTTCAAAGCCCGCGTCGCGACCGCGGACTTGCTCGTGCATTCCGCCGAAGATCCCGCGCGCGATTTGTTGGAAGGAGCGGAAGACGTTGCCTTCGTCGGCGGCTTCGCCGCGGCTGCGGCCGCGCTTGGGCGTGCGCCTGACCTCATCATTCTCGATACGACCGATCCCGCACGCCCGCGCGCGCGTTCGTTATCCGCGGCCCTGGCGAGGATCGTGCGCTCGCGCGCGGCCAACCCCAAGTTCATTGCAGGCCAACTGCGGCATGGTCCGCGCGGGGCAGCCGAACTGGCGGAAACCGTCGACCGGCTCGTCGACTTCGCGGAGACGACGGGCGCCGTCGCGAGCCACTTTTTCGATCTGCTGCACGATGCCTATGTCGCGGACGACGTCGTTCGCAGCTTTCTTCTGCGGAAAAATCCCGCGGCAGCTGCCGCCATTGCTGCGCGTCTCGACGCAGCTCGGCGTCGCGGGCTTTGGCATCCTCGGCGCAACGACGTCGACGCGAGCTTGCGAATGCTCACGAAAGAGGTGGCGCCGTGAACGCTCCGCTCCGCCGCGGCGCTTGCCCCGGTCTCTCGCAGCCCATGACGACGGGAGACGGCCTGCTCGTGCGGCTCACGCCCACGGGCACAACGATGCCGTGCGAGGCGTTCGCCGCCTTGTGCACGGCCGCGCGCAGGTACGGCAACGGCGTCATCGAGATCACTTCGCGCGGAAGCGTTCAAATCCGCGGATTGACGGAAGACTCCGTAAAGCAGTTCGCGGCAACGGTCGCCGGCATCGACCTGGCATTTGGCGAGGGTCCACCGGTCTTGAGCGATCCTCTCGCGGGCCTGGATCCCCGAGAAGCCGCCGATGCCGGCGCCATCGCCGCGGACCTGCGCGACGCGATTGCAGCGGCGCCGTTCGCCGC
>Ga0306926_10004954_pt1 | contig 14083 bp, 13 predicted proteins | sample flu12Cox44000178_FD_203759 | JGI IMG/M metagenome (GOLD analysis project Ga0306926, IMG submission 203759) | Lab enrichment of tropical soil microbial communities from Luquillo Experimental Forest, Puerto Rico - flux8day.12C.oxic.44.000.178 (v2)... | ecosystem: Environmental > Terrestrial >...
TCGCAAGGCAGCGAGCTGCTGCCGATCCGGTGGCTTCGCGCCATGGACGACAAGGCGACCGGCCGTCCATTCATCGAGAATCTCGACCGCTTCGGCCTGCTGCCCGATCTCAACCGCAAGGATGGGCTGCCGGTCGGCTTGACGCTGTCGGGCTCGTATCCGGTCGTCGGTCCGTTGGTCGGCATCACCTGCGCGGCCTGCCATGTCGGCGAATTCCGCAATGCCGGCAAAGGTATCCGCGTCGACGGCGCGCCCAACATGTTCGACATGCAGGCCTTCTATGAGGCCATGCGCGATTCTGCGCAGGCGTTGCAAAATGATCCGGAGCGGCTCGCCCGCTTCGTGCAGCGCCTGGTCCAGGAGGACATCGACAGCTACGGCTGGTTCGCCCCTGCGGTGCGGTTTTGGTATTGGATCAAGGGCGCAGGCCAAGCGCCGAGATACGTCGACGAGTTGAAGGCGCGGATCGAGCTCATGAAGGTGATCGGAACCGCGATCGCCCGGCGCGAGGCCAATGCCAAGCCCGGTGAGATGACGACGTCCGGCTTTGGCCGGCTCGACGCCTTCAACGGCACCCGCAACTTCCTGTTGGGAAGGCTCAGCACCGACAACATCGTGCCGCTTGCGGCACCGGTAAAGTTTCCGCCGATCTGGAACTTCAAGGATTACGAATGGATCGAATGGACGCAAAACACCAACTCGATTCTGGAGCGCAACGTCACCGAGACCCTCGGCGCTGGCGCCAGCGTCAACCTCGATGCGAATGCAGGACCCCAGCGGTTCGATAGCACAGTCTCGGTGCGCAACCTGCACCAGCTGGAGACCACCGCCTATAAGATCGAGCCACCGAAGTGGCCAGCGGCCCTGTTCGGCGAGCCGGATGCCGCCGCCGTCGCGCGCGGCCGGCAGGTCTTTGAGGCGGCACATTGCGCGGGTTGCCACGAATACGGACCCGAGACCCGCACGCCCACCGGCTTGATCCAGCTGCGCGTCTTCAGCCCGAGCCAACTCGGCGTCGACGCATCGACCGCCGAGCAGGTGGCCGCCCCGGTCAAAAATACCGGCGATCTGCCGCTGGAGGGCAGCCATAGCTTCGCTAAGGCCGTGGCCTATGTCATCGATCGCATCCGCGACAAGGCCTATGCCAAAGAGGGTGTCACGCCAGCCCAGCAAGCCGAGATGGAGGATCGCGCCCGGCGCGGCGGCGTCTACTGGCGCGACACGCTCACCGACACCGGCAAGCCCTACGCCGCACGGCTGTTGCACGGCGTCTGGGCCATGGCGCCCTATCTGCACAACGGTTCGGTGCCCACCCTCTACGATCTGATGCTGCCGCCGGCAGAGCGGCCGCAGCGTTTCCCGATCGGCCACCGCGACTTCGATCCGAAGAAGGTCGGCTTTCGCACTGACGTGCCGTTGGCGGAGGCCAAGTACGTGGTCGACACGACGAACCCCGGCAACGCCAATACCGGCCACACCTTCGGCGCTACGCTCAGCGACCAGGAGCGCTGGGACCTGATCGAGTATTTGAAGACCTACTGAGGTTCGCCGCCGTTCAGGTCCGCCGCTCAGGTCCCCGTGATCTGAAGCTTGTCGGGGAACGGTCCGGCGTAAGCCGGCGTTCCCGCGAGCGCTAGGCCTTTCAGCTTCAGAATAGGCTTCAGGATCTGCGTGACCTGCACCTCACTGATGTAGCGGCCGAAGCAGGCGTGTTCGCCGGTTGCAAAATGCAGGTAATGGTAGGCCGGCCTGCCGGCGTTGAAGTTCTGCGGCGCGTCCAGGATCGCGTCGTCAAACATCGCCGACCACGTGCACGCGAACACGACCGTGCCTTTGGGCAACAGTGTTGCGTGCGGCTCGCCAGTCGCCAACGTGTAGTCGGAGGCGAGCGTGCGGATCACCAGCGGATTCACCGGCCGGTAGCGCAACGCCTCGCGGATATGGGCCCACAGCGCGTGGTCGTCGCCGGCGGTGGCCGCCGCGACCGCGCCGGCAAGCGCCGGCGGGTTCGACAACAGAACGAGGAGCGCCTGCGCTGCCGCCTGTGAGGTGGTCTCGATCATGCCGATGACGAGGCCCATCACGGTCCGCACGATGCCGTCGTCGTCGAAGCCAAGCCCGGCGCCCACCGACTGCTGGGCGAGCAAGCGTGCGAGCACCGTATCCGCGCCCGAAGGGCTCGACCGCTGGGCCGCCATCGCCGCGCGCGCCCGCGCCGCCATGGCGGCGCCGGCGGCCACTGCCGCCTGGCGCACCTCCGGCACGTTGTCGATGTTCTGGAAGAACTCCCAGAAGCAGGCGCGCGCCCAGCCCATCATCTCGGCATCATTCGAGGCCTCGAAGCCGTAGTACTCGGCGGCGAGCCGTATCGGCGTGAGGCGGCTTACTGTTTGGATGATGTCGAACGGCTGGCCCGCGGCCGCCGTTGCCGCCGTCGTCACCGCTTGCGACGCGACCCTGCTGGTGATCGCCCGCACGCGGTCGAGGTCGTCGCGGCGGACCACGAGCTCCATCGCTGCCTTGTCGTGGTCGTAGGCGGGCGTCAAATCGAGGCTGAGGATGAACGGGCCAATCACGCCGGTCATGTGCGGCACATAGCTCATCACCGAGAACACGGTCTCGCGATGCAGGATCTCCTCGACGTCGCGGAAGCGCGCCACCACCGTGATCGCCGGCGTAACCAGAATGGGCCGGTATTGGCGCAGCTCCGCAAAGAACGGGAGCGCATTGGTCAAGATCTGGCGGCGGATGTAGGCCACCTGCTGCGCCACAACCTGTCGCGGATCGCCGCCTTGCGCGGCAATGGCATCAAAGGCCTGCAGCAGTGGACCGCCGGCCGGAGCCTTCGCTTGATCGACGCTCATGGGGTCGCCTCCGTTGCTATCGGTGCGAGGGAGCATCTCACAATGGAAGGTTGCCGTCAGCAGCGTTCGGCGACCGGCGTCTTCGTTATCCGCTCCGACCGACGCCCTGGACAGGGATCGGGAATTGGGCGCACATGGCCGCTTACACCGGGCCGCGTAAGCGAGGCCGTCAATCCGGGCAAACGGCAAAGAATGATTTTCGGTGTTCCGCTGAGCGACCTCGCCTGGCTCGCACTTGCCATCATCGTCGGCGGCGTCGTGACCGGGCTGCTAGCCGGGCTGTTCGGCATCGGCGGCGGCGCCGTCATCGTGCCGGTGCTCTACGAGGTGTTCCACGTCCTCCACGTGCCGGACACCGTGCGCATGCAGCTGTCCATCGGCACTTCGCTTGCGATCATCGTGCCGACCACGATCCAGTCCTATCTCACCCATCGCGCCAAGGGATTGGTTGTGCCCGGCGTGCTGCGGCTATGGACGGTGCCGGCGGTGCTTGGCGTCGCGTGCGGCGCCACGATCGCGTATATCGCGCCGTCCGCCGTCTTCAAGATCGCCTTCGTGGTGATCGCCACTTTCATTGCGGTGAAATTTCTGTTCGCCGGCGACCGCTGGAATCTCGGCACCGATCTGCCCGGCACCGTGCCGATGACGCTCTACGGCTTCATCATCGGCCTCACCAGCGCGCTGATGGGGGTGAGCGGTGGCTCGTTGTCCAACATCACGCTGACGCTTTACGGCAAATCGATCCATCAGGCGGTCGCGACCTCGTCGGGGCTTGGCGTGCCGATCACCCTCGTCGGCACGCTCGGCTATATACTGGCCGGCTGGCACGACCGCGCGCTGCTGCCGCCGCTCTCGCTCGGTTTCGTGTCGCTGATCGGGGTTGCGATCATGGCACCGGTGTCGTCGTTCGCGGCACCTTACGGCGCGCGGCTCGCCCACCGGCTTTTGCGGCGCACGCTCGAAATCGCCTTCAGCATTTTCCTGCTGCTGATCTCGCTGCGCTTTCTGATCAGCCTGATGTGAGGGCTTTAGTGATAGCCCTTCAGCACCACGCGGTCGCCGCTGACTTCGAAGCTCTGCAGCCGGTTGAGGTAGCTCATGCCGAGCAGGCTCATCTTGAGCTGTCCTGGCTGCACCACCAGCGCCTCGACCGAGCGCTCGGTGAGGCCGCCGATGGCGATGCGGTCGAGCGTCACCGGCGCGGCGCGGGTGCGGCCGTTGGCGGTGTCGATGTTCACCGTATAGTTCAGCACTTCGAGCGGCAGGCCGGCGGCCTTGGCGTCGTCGTGGGTCAGCACCACGGCGCTGGCGCCGGTGTCGAGCACCATGGCGACACGGGCGCCGTTGATCTGCGCCGAGATGGCAAAGTCGCCAACGGAATTGCGGCCGATCTCGACGTTGCGGCCGTGGGACACAACATAGCCCGGCACTAGCGCGACCAGCACATGGTCGGCGACGTTGTGCAGTTCGAAGCGGTAGGAATAGACGACGATGAGCGCAAGCCCGATCACGATCCAAAGCATCGCCGCCGTGATGGCTTGCGTGAAGCGCTCGCGGAACATGGTCAATATCGCGCCGCCGACAAATACCAGGAGCGCGATCTTGTAGATCAGCGAGCCGAGTTGGTCGGTGGATGGCGGCCCGACCGTGCCCGGGCCGCTGCGCGCCAGCACGAGCAGGATCGCGATCAGGAGCACCATCAAGAGCGGCCAGGCCAGGCGGGAGCGCACGGCGTTGGTGTCCTTCTCAGGCCGTCGCGACGGCTGCGCCGGCGAGCGCATTAAGCCGCGCCGGCAGCTGCGTCATGATGCGCCCTCGCGCGGCGGCGTCGAAATCGATCCAGCGCGCAATCTCGTCGAGCGAGCGGCCGCAGCCGATGCAGAGGCTTTTTGTGGGATGCACGACGCAGACCTTGGTGCAGGGCGATTCTATCGGGCTTTCGTGGCTGGTCATCGAGAATCTTCGCAAGAATCGCGGCGCACCATAAGCGGCAAAACGGCCAAGACAAGGCACCATGGTGTAAATTCGCGGATGCCTTCTAAAGGCCGGTGCTGAACAGGACTCTTTTGGCGCGTGCCGTGCCGTCCTCGATTGTCGAGGAAGAGCAGACATCCTCCCGGGGCTTTGGCTGGAGCGGCGGCGCCGAGGCGTCGGAGATCGGCGCTAACGCCGTCATCACCCGCTCCGGCGGGAAGGTGACGACCACCTCGGTGCCGATGCGCAGCTTCGATTTCAGCGTAAAGGTGCCGCCGTGCAGGTCGATCAGGTTCTTAGCGATGGGCAGCCCGAGGCCCGCACCCTGTTCGGCCGACTTTATCGAATTCGAGCCCTGGCCGAACGAGGCAAGCACGATCGGGATCTCCTCCTCGGGAATGCCGGGGCCTGTATCCTTGACGCTCATGTACTGGCCGCCGGACGCGGTCCAGCCGACTTTCAGCCAGATCTCGCCGCCCTGCGGCGTGAACTTGATCGCGTTGGACAGAAGGTTGAGGCAGATCTGCCGCACCGCGCGCTCGTCGCCCCACAGCTTCGGCATGTCGGGCTCGAACATTTCGTGGAGGGTGATGCCGCGATTGCCGGCGCGCAGCTTCAGGAGGTGATGGCAGTCCTCGACCACGCGGTTGAGCGAGACCGCTTCCTCGTTGAGCTCGTAGCGTCCGGCCTCGATGCGGGAGAGATCGAGAATCTCGTTGATCAGGTTCAAGAGATGCACGCCGGAATTATGGATGTCGGCGGCATAGTCCTTGTAGGCGGCGACGCTGTGCGGGCCAAAAATCTCGGCCTTCATCACTTCCGAGAAGCCGAGGATGGCATTGAGCGGCGTGCGCAGCTCGTGGCTCATCTGCGCGAGAAAGCGCGACTTCGCGATATTGGCGGCTTCGGCGCGGCGGCGCGCTTCGTCGGAGACCGATTTCGACTGCTCGAGCTCGCCGATCAGCGCGTCCTTCTCGGCGCGCGCCTCGAGCGTCGCGAGCGTCGTCGAATAGAGCCGGTAGGCGAGGAGGGAGAAGTAGCCCTCGGCAGTGAGTGCCATCACCGCGAGGATGTAATTGTGCAGCGAGCCCTTGACGGCAAAGTCGAGCGCGATTGCGACCGACACCGGCAACGTCAGCGCGAACACCGCGATCGGCAGGCTCGACGCCAGCATGCTCGATATGGCGACCACTAGCAGCATGACGAACAGCATGAAGGTGGCCGAGTCCTCGTCGAGCCCAATCGGATTGATCAGGATGAAGGTCCACGCCATGCCGAAGAACAGATCGAGCATGATGAAGCGCATGCGCCAGTGGCGCAGGTTCGCTGTGCCCGGCGTCTCGTCGAGGAACAGCCGGCATTTGCGGATGATGACGAGATGGATGAGCAGCGTGCCGCCGGTCCACACGCCAGACGTCAGCGCGCCGGTCCACAGCCCGGACAGAAGCCCGATGGTGACGATCAGCAGCAGAATGACCGGCGACGCCGAGATGCGGTTCTGCGAGAACTGGCGCAGCAGCTCGTAGTCGAACACCGGCCGCGTGCCGCTGGTCGAGGTGAGCCGGTCGCGCGCCTCGCGCACATGCCGCGACGCGAGCCGCCGCTGCGTCTGCGGAGCGGCAGCGGGCGAGGCCAATTCGTGGGCTTCGCTGATGGTGTTGGGCATTGCAGTCCGGCACTGGCGGCAAACGCGGTTAAGGTCGCCTAAATTCCTTAAGACCAGGCTTAAGGAACTCCGACTTTCGGATGCAGAAAGGATTCATTTACTTCTTCGGCACGGTGGCCAAAGTTCATCTTTGGCGGCCGCGACCGGACGCCCTGGTGCGGTCAAGGCGACCGCGATACGCTTGGCCCCTCAATGGGATAGAGAGACGAACGACGATGAAGCTTTACGATGGCGGCCGCGCCCCCAATCCGCGGCGCGTGCGCATTTTCCTCGCCGAGAAGGGCGTCACGGTGCCGACCGAGCAGGTCGAGCTCGGCAAGCTCGAGCAGCGTAGCGACGCCTTCACTGCGATCAACCCCATGCAGCGCGTGCCGGCGCTCGTCCTGGATGACGGCACGGTGATCGCCGAGTCAGTCGCCATCTGCCGCTATTTCGAGGCGCTCAACTCCGACCCTCCTCTGTTCGGCCGCGGCGCGCTCGACGAGGCGCTGGTCGAGATGTGGAACCGCCGCGTCGAGCTGCACCTTTTCCTGCCGGTCGCGACCGTGTTCCAGCATCTGCATCCGGTGATGAAGATCATGGTCGATCCGCAGGTGGCGGCCTGGGGCGAAGCCAACAAGCCGAGGGTCACTCAGTTTCTGCAGTTTCTCGACGGCGAATTGAAAAACCGCGCCTACGTCGCCGGCGCGGCCTATACGGTGGCCGACATCACCGCCATGGTGGCGGTCGATTTTATGCGGGTATCGAAAATGACCGTGCCGGAGGAGCTGACCAATGTGCGGCGCTGGCACCAGGCGGTGTCGGCGCGGCCGAGCGCTGCCGCGTAATGTCGCGCCCGGCGCGGTGGTGGGTCTGCTAGACTCTTGGGCACCAAGTTCGCTTCCGGGAGAATTCGATGCTTACTCGTCGCGTGTTGTGCCTGGCTGCCGCCGGCACGCCGCTTCTCGCCGCCACCGCAGCCTTTAGCGCGGACGACTATCCAAGCCGGCCGATCCGGGTGATCAGCCCGTTCCCCGCCGGCAGCGCCTCCGACACGACGGGCCGCGTCGTCGTCGACCAGGTATCGCAGATCATCGGCCAGCCGATGGTGATCGAGACCAAGCCCGGCGCCGGCGGCGTCGTCGGCTTTGCCGACGTCGCCAAGGCCGACCCCGACGGCTACATGGTCGTCACCAGCTCAACCTCGCTCGGCACCGGCGCCGTGCTGCACAGTCACCTGCCTTACGATCCAAACAAGGACTTCGCACCGGTCGCCATGTTCGGTGTGTCGCCGAATGTTCTGGTCGCGTCGTCCCAGAGCGGATTCAAGATGGTTGCCGATCTGGTCGCGGCGGCGAAGGCGAACCCGGGCAAGCTGACCTTTGCGTCGGCCGGCGTCGGCTCGTCCTCCCACATGGCTGGCGAGCGGCTTCGGCTCGCCGCCAATATCGACGTCCGCCACGTGCCGTTCCGCGATCAGGGCCTCACCGAGGTGATGGCCGGACGCATCGATTATTATTTCATTCCGCTCGCGGCGGCGGCGTCCGCGCTCAACTCGGGCAAGCTCAACATCCTCGCCGTGAGCTCGCTCAAGCGCATCGCATTGTTGCCCGACGTGCCCTCGATCGCCGAAGCCGGCTACCCGAAAGCCGAGTTCAATTTCTGGGTCGGCTTGTCGGCGCCGGCCAAGACGCCGCGGCTGGTCATCGATAAGCTGCATGACGCGACCGAGAAGGCGCTGCAGGATTCGGCGATGAAGGAGAAGCTCGCCAAGCTCGGCGTCGAACCAAGGCTCATGAGCGTCGACGACTTCCAGAAATTCGTCAAAGACGACATGGTGGCAACCGTGCAGCTCGCCAAGGACGCCAACATCCAGCCGGTGGATTGATTTCATCCTCCCCGGCGAAAGCGGGAGATGCGTCTAGCGAACAGCTGAGCCCTTCTGGATGAGGATTTTGATGACGTCGGCGTAACCGATCCGCGGCTGTACCCACGGGACAAGCCCAGTAGTCCATCGCGCCCTGGCAGACTTCGAAGAGCTTTTCCGAGCCGGACAATTCTTGCCGCAGATCACGATGGCGCCGGTCTTGCCCATCTTCCGCAGAATGCAGCCATGCGACGAAGCCGATCGCGCTCGGACCGGTTTCTGAAAATCTGAATAGGACCACACGAAATCTGCCATCGCGATCGGCCGGGGATGCCGAAACGAATTGCCGCCGTCCGCGACACAGGCGAGCGCACAGGTCGAAGGCACGCTGCCGCGTCCAAGCGGCTTCCAAACATAGTCCTCGGCAAAGAACGAGGTCTCGGCCTACGCGATTACGCGGCACGGGCGCGGCGTTGGTCTCCTCCATGATCGCCTCGGCAAAGGTAGTTACCTGTTCAGAAGCGCGATCAGGCTCGACGTATCCCAGCGCTTGCCGCCCATCTTCTGCACCTGCGAATAGAACTGGTCGATCAGCGCCGAGGTCGGCAGGTGCGCGCCGTTCCTGCGCGCCTCCTCGAGGCAGATGTTGAGGTCCTTGCGCATCCAGTCAACGGCAAAGCCGAAGTCGAACTTGCCGGCGACCATGGTCTTGTAGCGGTTCTCCATCTGCCAGGACTGCGCGGCGCCTTTGGAGATGGTGGCGATCAGCTTCTCGATGTCGAGGCCGGCTTTCATGGCGAAGTGCAGGCCCTCGGACAGCCCCTGCACGAGGCCGGCGATGCAGATCTGGTTGACCATCTTCGCTAACTGGCCAGAGCCCGAGGCGCCTAGAAGATTGCAGGCGCGCGCGTAGGCGGCGATGACTTTTTCGGCTTGCGCGAACGGACCTTCATCGCCGCCGCACATCACCGTGAGCACGCCGTTTTCGGCGCCGGCCTGGCCGCCGGACACCGGCGCGTCGACAAAATCGAAGCCGCGCTTTTTCGCTTCCGCATGCAGCTCGCGCGCGATATGGGCCGACGCGGTGGTGTGGTCGACCACGACGGCACCCTTGCGCACGCCGGCGAAGATGCCGTGCGCGCCGAGCATCACTTCGCGCAAATCGTTGTCGTTGCCGACGCAGGCCATGACGAGGTCCTGACCCTGCGCGGCCGCCTGCGGCGTCGGCGCGCTCTTGCCGCCATATTGCGCCACCCACTTGTCTGCCTTGGCGCCGGTGCGGTTATAGACCGTGACCTCGTGGCCGCCCTTGTTCTTCAGATGCCCTGCCATCGGGTAGCCCATAACGCCGAGCCCGACAAACGCCACCTTTGCCATTAGTTCCTCCAACAATCCGCAAACGTTGTTTCTGAATGCAGGTGGTCATGGCCCGGCAAGCAGCGGCGCGTCAACCGCCTAGCGCGGCAGGCGCGTGCGCTTCACGCGGCACACCTCCTGCCAGTCGGATGGCACTTCGATCGCCGTGTCGCCAGGAACCTCGACGCCGAATTCGGGCGCGGGCGACAACACCATCTGCCGCCGCCAGATCACGGCCTCCATGCATTTGGCGCGGACCGGCGCGATCGCGGCCTGCCATTGGATGCCGCGCGGCCGCGTCAGCCAATAGATCGTCGAGGTGTGCGCTGGCAAAATCTCGCCGCCGGTGTGGGCATAAAGCCCGCCGCAGCCTTCGTCCGACTGCGCCGCCGCGTGATCGTGCGACGGCAGCCGCGGGCCGCTAATGGCGAAGGCATTCAGCGGGTCCATGGCCCAGGAGCCTTCGAGCAGGCACCAGTCTTCGTAACCGCTCCGGCCGGACAGCCACGGCACGGCGCTGATCGCAAACGTCGACGCGCCGATCAGTCCGGGCGGCGGCTCGCGCATCAGCTCGGCCTGGAAGCGAACGAGCGACTGCTCGTAGGCTTTTTGGTCGATCTGCGAATAAGGCCGGTGCCAGAAGACATAGGCAAGCATCGCTGAGGTTCCCGGATTAGACTGTCACTATGTCAGCCACACCGGGCGTTGACCACGGTGATGGCGCCGTTATCTAGGGGAGGGCGCGGGCCAAAACCGCGCGGCGGAGACCGTTCATGGCGTCCCTCAAAGACGACGTTGTTGCCGCCCTTGGCAAAGTCGCGAGCCCCGCCGGCAAAGCGCTTCCTGACACCGGCACGCTGTCAGACATCGTCGCGACCGACGGCAAGGTGTTCTTCTCCATCACCGTCGATGCCTCCGCGGTGCAGGCCTGGGAAGCGGTCCGCGCCAAAGCCGAGGCCGCGGTCCGCGCCGTGACGGGCGTGAAATCCGTCATGGTGGCGCTCACCGCCGAACGCGCCGGCGGAGCGGACAGAGCACCGCCGCCGCACCGCTCGCAAATGCCGCCGGGTCGTGGACCCGCGCGTGCGTCCGGAGGAGGGCTGCCATCGCCCGCCGGCATTCCAGGTGTCGGCGCCATCATCGCGGTCGCATCGGGCAAGGGCGGCGTCGGCAAGTCGACCACCGCCGTTAATCTCGCGCTCGGTTTGCGCGATCACGGCCTCAAAGTCGGCATCCTCGATGCCGACATTTACGGCCCCTCGATGCCGAAGCTCCTTGCCATCCGCGAGAAGCCGCAAACCATCGGCGGCAACCGGTTGAAACCGATCGAGCGTCACGGCATGCCGGTAATGTCGATCGGCTTTTTGATCGACGAAGAGACGCCGATGATCTGGCGCGGGCCGATGGTAATGTCGGCCTTGACGCAGATGCTGCGCGAGGTCGAGTGGGGCACGCTCGACGTCATGGTGGTCGACATGCCACCCGGCACCGGCGACGCGCAACTCACCATGGCGCAGCAGGTGCCGCTCAAAGGCGCCGTCATCGTCTCCACGCCGCAGGATCTCGCTTTGATCGACGCGCGGCGCGGCATCGCCATGTTCCAGCGCGTCAACGTGCCGGTACTCGGCATCGTCGAGAACATGTCGACCTTCATCTGCCCGCATTGCGGCAAGAGCTCCGACATTTTCGGCCACGGCGGCGCGCGCCACGAAGCCGAACGCCTCGGCGTGCCGTTTCTCGGCGAAGTGCCGCTCGACATCGTCATCCGCGAAAAATCCGACGCCGGCATGCCGGTGGTCGCGACCGCGCCGGATTCGCCCCACGCGCAAGTCTATCGCGACATTGCGAGCAAGGTGCACGACGGCTTGCAGGGCGCAAGCCGCCCGGCCCCGAAGATCGTGATCGAGGCGTGAGTGAGTGGGCGAAGTCCGCAACCGCTGCCTGGCCGCGGAGGCGAGGCCCGGCGCCGGCGGCGATTGTGATCGCCTGGGGCAGTGCTTAACTAGTGCGCTGACGTTCCGGGATGGGTGCAGAAGCAAGGATCGAAACGGCCATGCGCAAGCGTACCCTGATCTTCGCCGCGGCCTTACTGGCGATGCCGCTCTCGCCTGTTTCGGCGGCGCCGGCCGCGCAGGCGGCGACTTCCGTCACGCAGTTCGACGGCAACTGGAGCGTTTCGGTCATCACCGATGCCGGCACCTGCGACCGCGGCTATCGCTATGCGCTGCGCATTGCCGGCGGCCGGATCTATTACGACAATCCGAATATCGACGTCTCCGGGCAGGTCAACGCGCGCGGCCAGGTTCAGGTCGTCGTCCGCGCCGGCGGCCAGCAGGCCATCGGTTATGGCCGCATGTCGCGCGATTATGGCGAGGGCCTGTGGCGCGGCAGTTCGGCGGCCTCGTCGTGCTCCGGCCATTGGGAAGCCGAGCGCCGTTAGTTTCCACCGCGCAGCCAAGGGGTGGCGCCGCCGACGCTTTCAAGATCGGCGGATCCGGGGATCGGGCTTCGCGGCTTCCGTATAGGTCACGCCACAGCTTCGGCACTCGTAGGTGCACAGGTCGGACGGCACATCGCCCACGGGCACGCTCTTGGTCAATAGCATGCGCTGCCCGCAGTTCGGACAAAACGTCGTCCAGGCCGGCACCTGTCGCGGCGAGTCCATGGCCCTATGTCGCTCGCGCAGCGCCGCGGTTCATTGACAGCGATCACACCTTGCCGCTTCAGGCCACCGGTCCGGCGCGCTTGCGCCGCAGCACTTTGCCGGGCAGCGCGCCGGTATGGCTCGCGTTCTCGACCACCAGCGCACCGTTGACCAGCACGGTGGTGCGCGGCCCGGACGGAAACTGATGCGGCTCGGCATAAGTGGCCCGATCGACGAAATCGTCGGGATCGAAGATGACGATGTCGGCGCAAAATCCCTCAGCGATGAGGCCGCGGTCTTTGAGCTTGAGCGCGTGCGCCGTTGCGCCGGTCATCTTATGGATCGCGAGCGCAAGCGGCAGCGACTTTTGCTCGCGCACATAGCGCGAGACAATTCGCGGAAACGTCCCGTAGAAGCGCGGATGCGGCATGCCGCCTGAGACCGTGCCATAGGGCGCGACGCAATTGCCGTCGGAGCCGATGAGCGCCAAGGGCGACGCGACGATGGTGCGGATGTCGTCCTCGGAGATAGAGGTCACCAGCACCCGCGTCGCCGCCTTGTCCGCGATCAGATAGTCGCACAGCGTGTCGACCGGATCGGCGCCACCTTTTTCGGCCGCGAGCGCCGCGATGCTGCGGCCGGAAAACTGCGGCAGGTGCGGCGAGATCGAGATACGCACGTCCTCCCACGACGCGATGCGGCCCCAATTGTTCAGGCCGTCGCGGGTGATGTCGGCGCGGATGCGCTCGCGCGTGCCGCGTTCGGCAAGCCGCGCCAGCATGGCCTCGACGCCGCCCGCCTGCACCCATTGCGGCAGCAAATTCTTCAGCGGGTTGGAGCCGGCGGCGTAAGGGTAAGAATCGCAATCGACGTCGACGCCGCGCACCTTCGCCTCGGCAATCATTTCGAGCACGGTGGCAGCCTTGCCCCAATTGTCGAGGCCGGAGCATTTGAAATGCACGATCTCGACATGCACGCCACACCGCTCGCCGACCTCGATCGCTTCGGCGACCGCCTCGATCACATGCGCGGATTCATCGCGCAGGTGGGTGAAGTAGCCGGCGTTGTGGCGCTTGAGTACGTGGCCGAGCGCGATCATTTCGGAGGCCTTCGCGTACGAACCCGGTGGCGTGAACAGGCCCGACGATAAGCCGAGCGCGCCGGCGTCGAGCGCCTCTTCGAGCAGCGCGATCATCTGGGAAAGCTCGCTTTCGCTCGGCGCCCGCTCCGCCATGCCCATGATCATGAGGCGCAGCGTGTTGTGGCCGACCAGCATGCCGGCGTTCACGGCCGTGGCCGGAAAGGTTTGCAGATAATCGGAAAAGCTCGTCTCGCGAAACGGCAGCCACGGCGCGCTCGGGCTCAGGTAGTCGCGAAGGAGCTCGACCTTGCCGGGCAGCGCCGGCGCGACCGAGAAGCCGCAATGGCCGACGATCTCGGTGGTGACGCCCTGGCGCACCTTGCTCTCGGCCTTCGGGTTGATCGGCAGCGTAAAATCCGAATGGGTCTTGATGTCGATGAAGCCCGGCGCCACCGCGAGGGTTTGCGCATCGATGATTTTCCGCGCGCCGGTGGCGAGGTCGCAGCCGATCGCGGCGATCCGGCCGCCGCTGATGGCGACATCACTGGCGACGCCGGCACTGCCGCTGCCGTCGAACACCGTGCCGCCGCGGATCAGGATGTCGTGCATGCTTTCTTATACCCCCCTCAGGGGGGAGCGCAGGCGTCCACCG
>Ga0306926_10004955_pt1 | contig 14083 bp, 13 predicted proteins | sample flu12Cox44000178_FD_203759 | JGI IMG/M metagenome (GOLD analysis project Ga0306926, IMG submission 203759) | Lab enrichment of tropical soil microbial communities from Luquillo Experimental Forest, Puerto Rico - flux8day.12C.oxic.44.000.178 (v2)... | ecosystem: Environmental > Terrestrial >...
AATGTAGTGCAGACTCGGTGCCTGCGTGAACTGATTCTAAACAGGTTAGGTGGTTTCCGAACGGTTCCGTGACGAACTTCGGCTAAAACCATCAAGTTCGAGCCGACGCAGGATCGCTGTCTTCCCTGCGCCGGGCGCCCCGGTCAGGATGTATCGTCTCATGGAGGGCGTGTCCCGCCATCCAGCTTACTTCTTCCCTGTCGCTGCCGGCTGCGGAGCGAAGCTTTCCGCGAGCATCCCCAGAATCGCGGTCCAGCCCTGTTGATGCTGGCGTCCCAGTTCGTCGTCCGGGATTCCGGTATGGCGTAGGGTGACTTCGGTGTGGTCGCCTCGCGGGTCGAAGGCAACGTCTACGACGGACTCGAGGCCCTTCGTCGCTTCCGACATCCAGGTGTACTGAACGTGGCGAGGGCGATCGAGCTCAAGGAAGCGGCCGTAGTGTGCCCAGATTCGTCCCTCCCACTTCACCGCGAAATAGTAGAGGCCGTCGACCATCGGGTTCACGATGGTGCGCTCGGCGCCGAACCAGGGTCCGCCTGGACTCTTCGGGTCGATCCAGGCGTCGAACACCTTCGCCGCGGGTGCGGGAATCTCACGGGTGACGGTTACATCGATGAGGTTCATTTTGATTTCTCCTTTTGTGCAGCAAAGAATTGTTCGAGGCGATCCATTCGCGCGTTCCAAAACCGCTCGTATTGGAAGATCCAGCGTGCCGCCTCGCGCAGGGGAGCAGCCGAGAACGCGAGGGTGTTCTCACGCCCGTGGCGGGCACGCCGGACCAGACCAGCCCGTTCCAGCACTCTGACGTGCTTGCAGAACCCAGTGAGCGACATGGGGAAGCCGGCGGCAACGTCAGAGATGCGAGCTGGTCCTTGGGCGAGCCGGCCGATGATCGCCCGCCGGGTGGGATCGGAAATCGCCGCCATGACATCGTTGAGCTTGCTGGCCATGAAAATACTGAACCAGAAGGTTCAGTATTGCGCAAGCCTGGTTGACTGTCAAGTCATTCCGCCGAGATCCACATCGGCAGCGCGACGGAAGGTGCGACCAGAACGACGATCGCGGAAAGATCGGGGTTGGCCGCGGCAAGCCTGGCTGTTACTTGGCAGTCTCTTTGCGTTGATTCAGAAACACCTCACGCAATTGCTGCGGGATGCGCCAACCGCCAAGGCGGGCGGCCTAGGCTGCCACTTTTTCCAGCAAATCGGCAGGGTGAACGGGTTTTGCCAGCAACTCAAAGTGGTAGCCCTGGCACCGGGCTTTTTCCAGCAAGTCTGCCGTGGCCGCCAGGCCCGAGAACAGCAGAATCTGGCATGAGGGGTAGCGCTGCTTGATTTGAATCGCCATCTCGATCCCATTTATTCCCGGCATCACGACATCGCTTATGACCAGATCAGGCGGGCTGGTCTCGCACAGGGACAGCGCCATCTGGGCGTCGTAGGCCGGACTCGCCCTATATCCGGCGTGATTCAGTATGGCGGCCAGGGTATCGGCAATACATTGTTCATCGTCCACTACGAAGATGTGCTTCATCTTGTCCTTTCGGTGCAGCCTCGTGCCAGCCGCGCCGTCTCAGCGCCAACCCATCCGCCAAAGGCGACGGGATAGCCTAGCGTCGTGGTGCAGCATTGCGAGCAGGCTGCGGCTTGGACAATTCGTCCTCGCTTCGAAGAGCGTAGGGTTCTTCTTTCTTCGCGACCTTCTCTACCCTCCTCACCGCAGTCTCATCGAGCAATTTGTCAACGACTTCTGCGAGCGGTATGGCTTCAAATCGGCGATTTCTTTTCACATGGAACCTCGGGTCAAACGTACACTTCTGGTCCCGCTACGGGGACTTTTTCTTTGCGTAGCGATCTGCGAATTCTTTGCGTAGAAACCGCGAAGTGATTGCTGCCAAATGAGTTATAGGACTGTAATTGGTTTGTTCATCTTTACTTGTAGAATTGCCCAAGATAGCGTATCGTTAACGATACTTTAAGTAAGTGGAGAACACGGACATGTCCACCGACAAGCGGGAGTCACGCCGTCGCTTCAAGACTGCTGGACGCGGGGAGGTGCCAACTGGCCGCAAAGGGAAGCACAAGGCGATTGTGACCGACATTCTGAACGACCTGGTGGGGCTCGATAGCGGACAATGCTTGAAGATCCCGCTCTCGGAGCTGCCCGACACGAAGGTTAATATTCGCTCGGCGCTGAATCGTGCCACCCGTAAGGTGCACAAGTCGGTAGCCACCGCCGCCGATGAAAAGTTTTTGTATGTATGGAATTCCTGAGCAGCCGCATAGCCCCGGCGCCTCCGATGTCTCTCCTCTGGGATCGCTGAGGGGGTTCCAGGAAAACCCCCTCGGGTACGTCCTGACCCCCTTGATCTCACCTCTCCAAGCTCCGCGGCGCACTCCTGAGGGAGCCTTGGCGCGGGTGGGATTCTCGCGCAAACTGCGTGTCAGACGGGTTGCTGGTACACGCCGATCACGTTTCCGGAGACGTCCCGGAATCGCGCGGTAATCTCGGGAGCGTCGGCCCCCATGGGCTGCACGATCTCGCCACCGTTAGCGACGATAGCGTCCAGGGTGGCCGCTACGCTGTCGACCATGATGTAAAGAAGAAGACCGGGGGTTCCACTGCGGGGGCGTCCGAGCACCCAGGTGCCACTCACTTCACCGGTTGTGTCGTCGAATGCGACGCTGCCGTCCCCCCGTTTCCGAAGGTTCCAGCCAAAGACCCTACTGTAAAACTCAGAGGCACGCGCGATGTCGTCAGCAGGCATCTCGATGTAGCAGATCTTTCCGTTGGTAAGCGTCGGAGGCATCACGACTCCTGTGGAGCTTTGTGATTCTAGCTCTAGCGCGGGGATATGTGCAGCAGGCCCGTTTTGCGTCCAAGCCAGGATTTGGGACGCTTGGCCAGCGCCTCGCCGGAACGGGCCATGGCTCCTTCGCGACCGGCAACTCAGCTTGCCTTTCGAACCTTCACGCCTCCGTGGATCCGGGCTTGCAAGACCTGATCGAAGAACATATAGGGATGAGCCGGTTCGAGCTGGCTGGCTTCGTCGAGTTTCTTCCGTAGATCAGCCGGGATGTCGAAGCTGATCGCGTTCAGGTTGCTCTCCAGTTGCTCCAACTTGGTCGCTCCGATGATCGTTGAGGCAACGCCCGGCTGCGTCGCTACCCAATTCAACGCGATCTCGTTGACAGAGCGGTTCGTCTGTTTTGCCACATCCTGCGCCGCCTCCAGGATCGTCCAGTTCCGTTCGGTGAACTTGTTGAAGACCGGGTTATCGGAATCCTTTAAAACCTCGAGCCGGCTGCCCTTGCTGCTCCCAGGCCCTTTGCGGTTGTACTTTCCACTGAGGAAGCCGCTGGCCAGCGGGCTCCACGGGCAGATGCCCATGCCCAATTCGAGGGCGACAGGAACATGTTCGCGCTCGATGCTGCGCTCCACCAGCGAGTATTCCAGCTGCAGCGCGATGGGCCGTGTGCGTCCCCGGAAGTCCGCCAGCGTTATGGCACGTGAGGCGTACCATGCAGGCACATCAGAGAAAGCGTAGTATCGGATCTTGCCTTGGCGCACCAGGTCCGTGAGCGTGTCTACGACCTCTTCCACCGGCGTGACCTTGTCCCACGCGTGCATCCAGTAGAGATCGATGTAGTCGGTTTTCAGGCGCCGCAGGGAGCCCTCCAGGGCGCGATAGGCGTTCTTGCGCCCGTTGCCGCCCGAGTTCGGATTGCCTTCTTCAGGGTTGAAGGTGAACTTGGTCGCGATAACCAGCTTGTCCCGCAGGTTGCTGCCCTTCACCAAGCGGCCGACAATCTCTTCGCTTTTCCCCTCCGAATAGACATCGGCGGTGTCTAATGAATTTCCGCCGGCATCGACATAGCGATCGAAGATGCGCTGGGCCTCCGCGTCGTCGGAACCCCAACGGTCGTTGCCAAAGGTCATCGTGCCCAGCGTCAGAGGACTCACCCGTAGACCTGAGCGGCCGAGAGTTACATATTCGTTCACGTTCATGATGACAATTTTTCTCCTGGCAGGACAGGCGCATGCTTCCTGTGAGATGCCTTCGTTAGATGAAACTTGCACGTGAGGACCGGTTCGCTCGTGGGTTGTGGGAATTCGTATAGCTGGATCTTGAGCACCTGCGGTCCACCCGCCTGTCGAAAATCATCAAGATGCGGAGCCGGCTCAGGTGAGACCTATCCCTATTCGTAACGCAGGCTCTCTACCGGGTCCATTTGCGCCGCGCGTGCTGCAGGAGCCGTGCCAAACAGAACCCCCACCAGTGACGAAACAAATACGGCAATAATGATAGACCAGCCCGAAACCGGGACGCGGTAGTCGGTGATGAACCGGACGGAATAGGGCAGCGCCAGTCCGATGAAGATCCCGACGACCCCACCGGAAAGTGAGATCAGCATGGCCTCCGCCAAAAACTGGGCTCGGATTTCGGAATTCGTTGCACCCACGGCCTTGCGTATGCCAATCTCGCGAATGCGTGAGCTGACGGTAGCCAGCATGATGTTCATGATGCCCACGCCACTGACGACCAAGGTGAGGATCGAGATCAGCAGGAGCACCGTCGTCAGTGCATTCGCACTCTTTGAGGCAACCGCGAGCAGCTGCGTCAGATTATCGACCTTATAGACCGATTGTGGGCGGTGCCGCGATTGCAGCACGTTATGAATCTGCTCAGTTGCAAGCGGCACGTCGGCTGAATCGGCGACAGAGAAGAAGATCTGCTTTACCGCATCCGAGGTCGTGAAGAAACGCGCGACCGTGTTGGGAATCAGCACTGTATCATCGGAAATCTCCGACTCGCCGAAGGTGTCGACCCTTTCGCGAAATGTGCCGATCACGACAAACGGCAGGCCGTTAATCTTGATTTCCTTGCCGACGGCGGCGTCCGGCGAGCCGTACATAGTATTGGCGAGAGGGACGGTAATGACACCCACCTTGTTGCGCGCGCGGGTATCGGAGTCGTCGAAGAACCGGCCGGCTAGGACATCGAGATTCCGTACCCATAGGTACTGCGGCGAAACGCCCAGGATCAAGACCTCGCGCTCTTTGCCGCCAGGAACCGTGATGCGATCGTGCAGCTCGATCATGGGGGATGCATTGGTGATGCCCGGAACCTGCTGGCGTACGGCGTCCATGTCGTCAAGCGTCAGGTAGTCGCGCGTCGACTCGTTGCCGTAAATGGAGCCGCCCTGATAGCTCGCCACCATCATGTTGGCCCCAATGTTCTGGATTTGTTGTAAAACGTATTGCTTTCCGGTCAAGCCGATGGTGACCACGAGGATGAGAGACGCGGTCCCGATCACCATGCCTAGTGCGGTCAGCAGAAAACGCACTTTGTGCGACCGAAACGTCTCTACGGCGACACTCATCGTCTCGTGCCAGACGAGCTTGGGATACGGCCGGCCATTGTTTCCATTCACTGCCATCTGCCCTATTAGAGTAGCGATCGCCGGGCTAAGGTTCAATGCCGCCGAAATGGTTCCCTGTACGAGACGCACTGGCTTCGCAGAGTTGAGAGATGGACGAACCCGACGAGGTTGGCGGTTTGACGGGACGCGTCGCCGGCATCCCTGGCAGGCATGCAAACTTACATGTCAGCCGACTAGGCGCCGACTGCACCAGGAATCGCGCTCGTGACCGGCAACTGGGCCCGCTGCCATGCATCGAAGCCGCCGATAACGTTGACGACATTCGTGTGCCCGGCTCGCTGCAACAGGCTGCAGGCAATCATGCTGCGATAGCCGCTCTTGCAATGGACTGCGACCGGCGAGTGATGATCGACTTGTGGTAACTCAGCCTTGAACCGATCCAGTGAATACAGGCTCGCTCCAGCGATATGTCCAGCATTCCATTCCCCTGCACGGCGAACATCGAGGACGCGCAGCGAATGGCGGCGCAGGTCAGTATTCAGCTCCTCGACCGTGATTTGCGGAACTTGATCCAAAGCATATCCTGCCTTTTGCCATCCTTCGATTCCGTGCGCGAGATAGCCGGAGAGGTCTTCGATGCCGACGCGCGCCAGCCGTACGCGTGCCTCCTGGACCTGCTCCATCGATTCTGCGACCAGGACCGGGTGAGCGGATAGGCCCAGCACAATGCCCGCCCAGGACGCGAACTGGCCGGAGAGCGGAATGTTGATCGAGCCGGGTACGTGGCCCGAGGCGAAGCGATCGCCTGCGCGAATGTCAAGAGCAACCATGCCTTCGACGATCATGGATCGCAGCTCCGACGGATCGATCGCCTTGAGCTCGGGCAGATTGGCAAGCGGTGCAGCTCCGATACGATTGATAGCCGCGTCCTGTGCGAAGTACTCAGGACGCGCGGGGAGGTTTGCGGTCATCTCTTCGATGAATTCCTCGCGTCCATTGATCTGGAGCGCATAGTTTGTCAGGCGCTCGGTACCGAGTGTTGAAGATGTTTCCGAGCGCATATTGCGCCCACAAAGCGAACCTGCGCCGTGCGCGGGATACACGAGCACACTGTCCGGGAGCGGCAGCAGCTTGTTGTGCAGCGAGTCGTACATCATCCCTGCAAGCTGCTGAGGCGTGTGTGTCTTGGAAAGGTCGGGGCGTCCCACATCACCCAGGAAAAGCGTATCGCCGGTGAGCAGTGCAAATGGCGCGGCGGATTTCCCCGTATCCGTCAGCAGCAGGCAGATACTCTCGAGGGTATGGCCCGGTGTTTCCAGTACCTTGACCAGGATCTTGCCGACCGGCAGCTGAAAGCCATCGGTGACACTGACGTGGGGAAAGGCGGCACCGGCTGCGGCTCCGATGTAGATGGTGGCTCCGGTGCGGGCGGCAAGTTCCCTGTGCCCGGACACGAAATCAGCATGCAGGTGGGTTTCAAAGATATGGCGAATGGTAAGGGCCTGCTTGGCAGCAGCTTCGAGGTAGAGGTCGACGTCTCGCTGCGGATCGACCACCACTGCCTCGCCCCCGGAGCCGAACATGTAGGAGGCGTGCGCCAGACAACCGAGGTAAAACTGTTCGAAATACATAGCCACCTCCACGCGCCCGCAGAATGATAGCAAGAGTCTTGCGGGACGAAACAACAATCTGCATCGAGCAGCCCGGTTGGGCCGGAGCTTAGTTCACCGATCGTAGGCCTGCGCCAGCATCTTCAGCCGGGCGCCCACCTCTGGCGTGAGGACGCCTGTGCGAAATCGCCATCGCCAATTGCCCGCCGGCGTTCCCGGCAGGTTCATTCGGCCTTCGCTGCCGATCCCGAGGACATCCTGCAGAGGAAAAAGAACCGTGTGGGCGACTGATGCCATCAGCGTGCGAATCATCACCCAGTGGATCTCGCGACCGTCGGTGTTGAGGTAGCACCGGGCGAACTCCATTTCTTTCTCGACGTCCTCCGCGGTGCGCGTGCTATCGGCGACGCCGGTGTTGTTCCACCATCCGCCGACGGTGTCGTTGTCGTGCGTTCCCGTGTAGGCGACCAGGTGATGCACGTAGTTGTGCGGCTTGAAGGCCGGCGCCTGCGGATCTTTGCCAAAAGCGAACTGCAGGATCGCCATCCCGGGGAAGCCGAAGCGGTGGCGCAAGGCTTCGACCTCCGGCGTAATAACCCCAAGATTTTCTGCCAGGATCGGAAGATCTCCTAGTGCTGCCACGACAGCTTCGAAGAACGCAGCGCCTGGACCCTTGACCCAATTGCCGTTCACCGCCGTTGTATCTCCGCCCGGAATCTCGTAGTAGGCCTCGAATCCGCGGAAGTGGTCCAGGCGGATCATATCGAGCATCTCGAGCGCGCGCCGGAAGCGAGCAATCCACCAGGCGTGGTGGCTCGTGGCATGGGCTTCCCAACGATAGATCGGATTGCCCCAGAGCTGTCCGGTAGCGCTGAAATAATCAGGCGGAACGCCTGCCACCGTGATGGGTTGACCATTCTCGTCGAGCTTGAACAGGCCAGGATTGGCCCACACGTCGGCGCTGTCGAGTGCGACATAAATGGGCAGGTCACCCATGACACGAATATCCCTGCTCGCGCAATGCGCCTTCAGGTCAGTCCATTGCCGCTCGAATTCAAATTGGATGAACTTGTGGTGCGCGATCGAATCGCGGAGCGCAGAGGCAGCCTGGTCGAGTGCTACTGGCTCACGCAGACGCAAGGCGCGTCCCCACTTCGTCCACATCACGTTGTCGTGGACTTCTTTCAGCGCCATGAACAGCGCGAACTCATCGAGCCAGCCAGCGTTCCGCCGACAGAATGCTTCGTAAGCGTCGTGCTCACCCGGGCGCGCACGCTGGAAAGCTTCCGCGGCCTTGCACAGCAAAGGGGCCTTCCAGCGGATTAGCGTACCGAAGTTGACTCTGTCAGCACCGAAGAGGGGTCTGGATTCAAGGTCCGAAGCTTCGAGATACCCACGCTGCACCAGTGTTTCCAGGCTGATCAGGAGCGGATTGCCCGCGAATGCCGAAAAGCACTGATATGGGGAGTCCCCATATCCCGTCGGCCCGAGGGGCAGCACCTGCCAGACGCGTTGTCCGGCATTGTGCAGAAAGTCAGCAAATTTGTAAGCCTCCGCGCCCAGCTCACCGATGCCGTAAGGCCCGGGCAAGGAAGTCGGGTGCAGCAGGATTCCGCTGGATCGGGCAGGTGTCATTTTGTGTGCGGCATCGGCTGAAACAAAGCGAACACAGCTTGTTGAGGATCCGCCAATACTGCCATGCGTCCGACATTTTCCATTGTCACGGGCGGCAGGTAGATAGTGCCTCCGAGCTGCTTCGCCTTATTGGCAAAGGCATCGCAATTCGAGACGTGAAAGTAAATCAGCCAATGAGGGGGAGTGCCGGGTTTACGATCTCGCACGGGCGGAATGCCGCCGATGAAATGCTCCTCGTTCTTGATGTGGATGTAGTCGTGCTCTGGATCTTCGTCGTCTGTAACCATCTGCCAGCCAAACAAATCAGCATAGAACTTGCTGGCGCGCTCGGGGTCGGGCGTGCTTAGATCGGCCCAACTCAACGTTCCATCGACAGCGGAAATCCCAATTCCCATATGCTCCTTTGGCTGCCAGATCGAGAACACCCCGCCCGTTGGATCCTGGATGACGGACATACGCCCGATATCGAAAACGTCAAAGGGGTCCGCCAGGACGGTGCCGCCGATTTGTTTGGCCTTGGCCGCCTTGTCATCAGCGTTGTCAACCTGGATATAGACCATCCAGTTGGGAGGCACTTTCTGCGCGCGCTGATCTGCACGCAAGGTATAGGCGGCGGCGGCATCGCGGCCGTTGAGGCGGAACATGGTGTAGAAGTCATCCGGCCCCATCGGCATGTCTTCCGCCTTCCAGGCAAATAGAGAACTGTAGAACTGCTTGGCGCCCGACTGATCACTGGTAGCTAACTCGATCCAGCAGAAAGAACCGGCGACGTGTTTGTCGATGTTTGTCATGGCGGGGCGAGTATTACACCGGACGGAAGCGAGGTCAACACAGACCAAAGCCGGTGCAGCACAAAAGTACTCGCTCCACAACCCTTGATGAGATGCAGTCGCCCCTGACTCCTTTTCAGACAGAGATTCTCCGGCGTACCTGGTGGCGCAGTCACCGGGACAAAACGAATCTCATTGAACCTGCCCCCACGATCTGCCGGATGGGAGGTTTCGACCCGAGCCCCGCCGGCCCGATGCCCTGGCGCTCAAAACCAATGAAGGATTCTGTTATGCGCGCCTCAGCGCAACCTGCTGCTTCGAGGGAGATGCCGGTGTCCTGATCATCTCAGCGCCCGGATCGACCACGCGTTGCATCAACAATGCGGCCACGCCCATGAAGACACCTCCGGCGATCACCGCCATCAGCCGGTTGTTGTGCAGTACATGCAGCATCACCCATCCGAAGAAAAGCGAAGCGATGATCTCAGGAAGCACGATAAAGAAGTTAAAGATACCCATATATACGCCGGTTTTGTCGGACGGCAGCGAGCCGGCAAGCACGGAATAAGGCATCGAAAGGGTACTGGCCCAGGCGATGCCGACGCCGGTCATCGAAAGCAGCAGAAGGTTCTTGTCATGGATGATTGCGACCGACAGCAAGCCCAATGCGCCACATACTAGGCACAAGCTGTGCGCGTGCTTGCGGCCGACCGCTCTCGCCAGTGCTGGGAGAAAGAATGAAAAGACAAAACACACCAGCGAATACATGCCGAAGCAGATACCCGCCCATTCCACGCCGCGAGTATAGGTCGGGTCGTTTTGGTCAGTCGCTCCGAAAACGTTGTGCGCCACGGCTACCGGAAAGTAGAGCCACATGCAGAAAAGCCCAAGCCATGTCAGCAACTGCACCGGAGCGAGTTGCCGCATCGTGCGCGGCATTGCGCGGATCGCAGAAAAGATCTCCTCTGAATGGCTGGCGATGCTACGGTGCTCGCGTTTTTTGCGGCGGAAGGCCTCGATGTCTTCTGGCGGATATTCCTTGGTGCTGAAGATTGTCCACAGCACAGCACCAAAAAAAGCTGCCGCACCTATGTAGAACGACAGCCGGACGGTGAGCGGAATGGCGTGGCCTGAGGCGCCCGCACCGAGATGAAATACGTTTGTAAGCAGCCAGGGAAGTGCGGACGCGACAACCGCTCCCAACCCGATGAACAGGCTTTGCATGGCGAAGCCCTGTGTGCGCTGTTCCTCGGGGAGCAGGTCAGCTACAAAGGCCCGAAAGGGTTCCATGCTAATGTTGATCGACGTATCCAGGATCCAGAGCAAGCCTGCCGCCATCCACAACGCCGAGCAACGCGGCATCAGGATGAGCGCGCAGGAGCTAAGAATCGCCCCCGCCAGGAAATAGGGTCTGCGTCGCCCCAGCCAGTTCCAAGTATTGTCGCTGGAATGGCCAATGATTGGCTGTACCAGCAGACCGGTCAGGGGAGCAGCCAGCCAGAGAATCGGAATCTGGTCAGCGCGCGCTCCCAGGTATTCGTAAATGGCGCTCATGTTGGCCATCTGCAAGCCCCAGCCAAACTGGATGCCGAGGAAGCCGAAGCTCATGTTCCATATTTGCCAGAAGCTCCTGGATGGTTTCTGCATGGTACGACCCAATAATCCGGATTCAATCGCTTCGGCCGGGCCGAGTGATTGATTGCGTCCTGATGTTAGTTCTCTGAATTGAAGAACGCCAGCGCTTTGTAGAAAGGGGACGCAACCCGCGCCCGTTGGTGCTTCGCAAGCTGAAAAGAGCGTGTCGGCACGCGCTGGTTTTGCTACCCTCGACGAGGCATGGGAAACAACCGGATTCTTGGTCGAACACTTCGATCTTCCTTATACATCGTGATCCTCACCTGTGTGGTGGCCTCTGTACTCGCCTCTGGGGAAGAGGCTCCTCGCGTCTCCAAAGTCGAGCCCCCCGAATGGTGGTTAGGTTTCCGCTCGCCGCTGATGGTTCTGGTTACGGGCGAGAACCTCAACGATGCACGAATTTCCGTTTCCTATCCCGGGGTGCACGTCGGTAGGATCCAGGTCCAACCTGACGGCAAGCACGCGTTTGTATGGGTCTCCATCAAGAAGACTGCCAAGCCGGGCGATGTGCCGATTCTCGTGAAAACGTCTTCCGGGCAGAGCCGGACTGTGCTGCACCTGATGCAGCGCACACCACTGGCTGGCAAATTTCAGGGAGTCACCCAGGACGACGTAATCTACCTGATCATGCCAGACCGTTTCGCAGATGGCGATCCCGACAATAACCAACCCAAAGGCGCTGCGCCCGGCACCTACGACCGCGATGGAGCGAAAGCCTACCACGGCGGTGACCTGAAAGGCATCCAGCAACACTTGCCTTACTTGAAGGATCTTGGCGTAACGACGTTATGGATCACGCCGCTCTATGACAACGACAACTCGACGTCTGACTATCACGGCTACGGTGCCGTCGACGAGTACGCGGTTGAAGACCACTTCGGCACCATGACTGATTTCCAGGATCTGGTCAGTGCCGCTCACAAGATGAACATGAAGGTCCTGCTCGATGTAGTACCGAATCACGTTGGGCCGAGGCATCCGTGGGCAACCTCCCAACCAGCACCGAACTGGTTGCATGGCTCCGTGGAAAACCATATCGACAACACCTACGACTTTCCGCCGATTACTGATCCTCACGCTGTCAAGGAGAATTACCGCAGCGCTTTGGAAGGATGGTTTGCCAACGTGCTCCCTGACCTCGCGCAGGAGAATCCGCTGGTAGCTGAGTATCTCTACCAGAATGCGCTTTGGTGGGCGGAAAGTAGCGGGATTGACGGCTTCCGCATCGACACGTTTCCCTACGTGCCGCGCTCCTTCTGGGCCTATTACCTTCAAGGCCTGTTCGCGATATACCCGCATTTCTTTGCCGTGGGCGAGGTCTACAACGTCGATCCGACGGTCACTTCATACTTTGCCGGGGGGAGAACCGGATTCGACGGTATCGACACACATCTGCCAACTCCCTTTGACTTCCCGATGAACTCGGCAATCCGTGAGGTGATCAACCACGGCACATCGGCGAAGAAGATCGTCGATGTATTGCGCCAGGATCGCCTCTATCCCCATCCCGAGTTGCTCGTGACCTTCCTGGGTAACCATGACATGAAGCGCTTTTTGACCGATGCGGATGGCTCGCGTGCGAAGTTGGAGCTCGGATTCTCCCTGCTCGCGACCCTGCGAGGCATTCCACAACTGTATTACGGGGACGAGATTGGGATGGCAGGCGGCCCAGACCCAGACAACCGCAAGGATTTTCCTGGCGGATTCCCCCGAGACCAGCAGAGTGCCTTCACGCAAGCCGGGCGCACGCCGCAACAGCAGGAGGTCTACGCCCACGTCCAATCGCTGTTGCAGCTGCGTCAGCAACATGTCGCGCTGCGGCGCGGCATCCAGAAACATGTGGCGGTGGCAGACAGATATTACGCCTTCACGCGCGAGACTGAGGGGGAACGCCTGTTGATTGTGTTTCACAACGGCGACTCTTCTGCCGGCGTGAATCTTGAGCTGGGAGATACGACCATGGCTGACGCGAAGCGTCTGACGGCGATCTTCGGCGGTTCTGCCGCGCAGCTCGAAGGGACTAAGCTCGGCCTGCAACTTGCGCCCTTGAGCCTGACGGTCTACAAGGTTGATTGACCGACGCGGACCGTCGGATAGCCCATTCCAGCTCTTCTATGACCGAACGTACCTTCAAAGTGCGCACCTGCACGGCTGTTGCAGAATTCGAGCAGATGGTCGAGCTGCAACTGCGTGTCTGGGGTTACTCGGAGCGAGACGCGGTGCCGACGATCATGTTCGTGGTGGCTGCCAGGACCGGCGGGCAGGTCATCGGTGCTTTTGACGGTGAGCAAATGGTTGGCTTTGCCCTGGCCTATCCCGGCCTCCACGACGGCAAACCATATATGCATTCGCACATGGCAGCGGTGCTGCCCGCGTATCGCGACCTGGGGATCGGGCGCGAGTTGAAGCTGGCGCAACGTGCGGACGCGCTGGCCCGCGGCATTGCCCGTATCGAATGGACCTTCGATCCACTACAGACCAAGAACGCTTACTTCAACATCTGCCGTTTGGGAGTAATCATCCGCCGCTACCTGCTGGATGTCTATGGATCAACAAGTAGCCCTCTGCACGGCGGTCTTCCCACTGACCGCCTCCTGGCGGAGTGGCACTTGGAGTCGGATCATGTCACCAATGTACTCGCTGGCAGACCTCCCATGATCGGAAAGGATGCGCAACGAATTAACATCGAGCTCCCGGCAGAAGGCTCCCCGCCACACATGTTGGCTGGTGTTCAGCTGCGAATTCGCGAGCGCTTCCAAACGCTGTTCGGCTGGAATTATGTTGTGACGTGGCTTGAGCGCGAGGCGGACGGATCAGTGTCCTACATACTGGAGCGGGCTCAAAGCGGCTTCCCTGAGGGCTGGACGGCGATTCGTTGTAGGGAGGGTTCGGATCGGTCGAGGTAGCTTGAATAGACCGGTCAACGTCAGCGTTGTCTCCGTCGAAGAACAGGCTTGTGATTGCGATGTGGAAAGTATTGGTTCAAGCAACCGCGGCTGCGCGGTTTTGTGGCACGGACTCAAGAGCTGCTAACTCCTTTGCAATGGAA
>Ga0306926_10004957_pt1 | contig 14081 bp, 10 predicted proteins | sample flu12Cox44000178_FD_203759 | JGI IMG/M metagenome (GOLD analysis project Ga0306926, IMG submission 203759) | Lab enrichment of tropical soil microbial communities from Luquillo Experimental Forest, Puerto Rico - flux8day.12C.oxic.44.000.178 (v2)... | ecosystem: Environmental > Terrestrial >...
CGATCAGCCGAAATTCCTGCAGGAGCGCGCCGAGCGCCTGCAGGCAGAGATGTTGCTCTGGATGTCAGGCCAGCGCGAGCGCGCGCTGCCGAACTTCGACGGCACCTTCGGCGCGCTGCTCAATCTGTATGAGAGCGACCCGGACTCCAACTACAACACTGAGCTGAAGCCCAGCGTGCAGAAAAACTATGGCGTCTATATTCGGCGCCTGCTCGGCCACATAGGCAAGCTGCGCATCGACCATGTTGATGGCGGCGATCTGAAGCGCTGGTTCCGGGTATGGCGTTTTGATCCTGACGGCAGTGAACATCTCCGCGCGCCCGTATGGTGCTGGCGGTACTGAAGGCTGCGATCTCCTACGGCATAAGCCGCCGCAAGGCCGGCTGTAAGGACTTCGGCGAGGCCATTGCCGAGCAGGAGTTTCCGGTGCCACGGCCCCGCACCTTCGCCCCGACCGCCGCACAGATCGAGGCCGCACGGAAGGCGGCCCACGATGCCGGCGCTCCTGGCCGCGCCCTGCTTTACGCGCTGGTCTACGACACCACCGGACGCTCGTGGGACTTCCTCGGCGAGTGGCTGCCGCTCACCTACAAGAAGCCGAGCGCGATTCTCGCCTACGGCAAAAAGTGGATCGGGCCGCACTGGAGCGCGATCGACGACAAGATGATGATGAAGATCAAGCCGACCAAGACCGAAAGGACGACCGAGGTCGAGGTCGCCTTCGATCTCACGGTTTGCCCGATGGTGATGCAAGAGCTGGCGCACATCCCGTTGTCGGAGCGCACCGGGCCGCTGATCATCAATGAGCGGACCGGCCTGCCTTACAGCTACCCCGCGTTCAATGACGGCTGGAACGCGGACTTCAAGGCGGCCGGGATGCCCAAGGGCATGTGGTGTCGGGACCTCCGCGCTGGCGGTGTCACCGAGGGCGGCAAGGCGGGTGCCAGCAAGGATGACCGCCGCAAGGTGGCTGGCCACGCCCAAGAGAAGATGACCGAGAAGTATGACCGAGACCAAGTCGAGGCGCAGCGCCGAGTGATGCAGGCGCGCGTGACATACCGAAAGAACGAGACGTAAACAAACTCAGGACCACGCCGGGGACCACGCGGACCGCGCGACAAATAAATCAAGAGCTTAGGCCTTGTTAAAAATAACGGGTCATTAGTCATAATGACGCGGCGACGGTGTTTTATTCGGCTCGGCGTCTCCGGCATTAACCAACGGATAAGGCTTCCGGGAACAATGTGGCAAATCGCCCGCAGAACCGTGCGGCGATGCGTCAGTCGTGTTCATCCAGAAGGGAACCAGTATGTCCGGTATCGTTCTTTCGGCCGCGGTTCGCCAGAACCTGCTCTCGCTGCAGTCGACCGCTTCGCTGCTTGCCACCACCCAGAATGACCTCGCCACCGGCTTGAAGGTCAACTCGGCTCTCGACAACCCGACCAACTACTTCACCGCGCAGGGCCTCAACAACCGCGCCAGCGACATCTCGAACCTGCTCGATGCGATCGGCAACGGCGTTCAGGTGCTGCAGGCCGCCAACACCGGCATCACTTCGCTGCAGAGCCTGGTCGACAGCGCCAAGTCGATCGCCAACCAGGTGCTGCAGAGCCCGGTCGGTTATTCGACCAAGTCCAACGTGATCTCGACCGCCATCGCCGGCGCGAATGCCAACAACCTGCTCGGCACCTCGCAGAACAGTACCGTCACCGGCAGCACTATCAAAAACGACAACAGCAGCTCAGTGGATATCACCACCGCGACCCAACTGGTCGGCACGGCGGGCAGTAGCTCCAACGACCTCGCCACCGCCATCACGAGCGGCTCGACACTGACGATCGACGGCAAGACCATCACCTTCTCGACGGGGCAGACGACCATCACGAGCGATGGAAATAATGACTACACCATCGGCATCGGCCCGGGTTCGACGCTTACGGTCGGCAATGTTCTGTCTACGATCGACGCAATCACCGGGGCCTCGACTGCCTCCACGGTCAACGGCTCCGGCCAGATCGTGCTCTCGACTGGCACCACCCAGAATCTGGTGATTTCGGGTACAGGCAACGCGCTCACAGAGCTCGGCATCGCCGCCACCACTACCAACCTCACGCCGCCGGCACTTTCGGGCCAGACGCTGACCATCGGCGCGACCGGCGGCGGCATCGCGACCAACATCACCTTCGGCACCGCTACCGGCGAGATCTCCACGTTGAATCAGCTCAACACGGCGCTGGCGGCGAACAACCTGCAGGCCACGATCGATACGACCGGCAGGATCAACATCACGACCTCGAACGATGCGGCGTCCTATACGATCGGCGCCATCGGCGGTTCAGCAGCCATCGGTTCAACGACGCCGTTCTACAATCTGATGGCTGCGGCCCCGGTTGTGGACCCGAACTCGCAGTCGCAGCGTGCGAGCCTGGTGGCGCAGTACAACAACGTGCTGGCGCAGATCAACACCACCGCGCAGGATGCCTCCTTCAACGGCGTCAACCTGCTCAACGGCGATACGCTGAAGCTGGTGTTCAACGAAACCGGCAAATCCACGCTGAACATCACCGGTGTGGTGTTCAACACGACCGGCCTCGGCCTCACCACGCTGGCCGCCGGCACCGACTTCCTGGATAACTCGTCGGCGAACAAGGCCATCGCCTCCCTGAACTCGGCCTCCACCACGCTGCGTTCGGACGCTTCCTCACTGGGTTCGAACCTCTCGATCGTGCAGATCCGTCAGGACTTCAACAAGAGCCTGATCAACGTTCTGCAGACCGGTTCGTCGAACCTGACCTTGGCCGACACCAACGAGGAAGCCGCCAACAGCCAGGCGCTGTCGACCCGCCAGTCGATCGCGGTCTCGGCACTGGCGCTCGCCAACCAGTCGCAGGCCAGCGTGCTGCAGCTCCTGCGCTAAGTCGCGGGCTGCCAAAAAAGATCGAAGCGGCGGGGCAAAGCCCCGCCGTTTCTGTTTCAGCAATCGGATAGCGGTCCGTCCGCCGCGCGTGTCTTCGCGTCGGGCGGCGTTTTTTTCCGCGGCCGCCATGCCGCCGCGCTGCGATCGACCCCTGCACCGCGGAACCGAGGTTCACATTGTCGGCCGTCAGTGTCCGGCGATACTTGTGAGTTGAGTTCTGGTCCCGTACAAATACGGGTACGCTCGAATGCGTGGAACCGAGCACCGAGTCGTTCTCCGAACGCGTGTCATGTCTCACAGGACGATGGCGCATGGCTGATAAACCTGCTTCCCGCGGCGAAATCTTCGTGGTCGACGACGATCCCGCCGTCCGCGAGACTCTCTCCGTGGTCCTGTCGGTCAGCGGATATGAGGTGGTCTGCTTTGCGGACGGCGCCGCGTTCCTGGAGGTGGCAAGGAACCGGACCCCCGCGGCGCTTCTGCTCGACGTTCACATTCCCGGGAAATCGGGCCTCGACATTCTCAGGGAATTGCACGGCGAGGATTATCCCGCCCCGATCTTCATGATCTCGGGACAGGGCGATATCGCCATGGCGGTCAGCGCGATCAAGAACGGGGCGCTCGACTTCATCGAGAAGCCGTTCCGCGGCACCGATCTCGTGACCCGGCTCGACGAGGCGATCGACGCCTATGCACGGCGGCAAGAGAAAACGTCGCCTTCGCGCATTGCGACGCTGCAATTCCCGGGACGGGAACCGCTGACGCGGCGGGAGCGCGAGGTGCTCGAGCAGTTCACGGGCGGCGCCTCGAACAAGGAGGCCGGACGGACGCTTGGCATCAGCCCGCGGACCATCGAGGATCACCGCGCCAACATCATGAAGAAACTGGGGGCGCGAAACGCGGCCGATCTGGTGCGGATCGTCATGACGGCGCAGCGCGCGTCCTAGTAAAGAGTCAATCTCGCCAGGTCCGATTTTTGCGCTATCGTCAACGCCTTGACGGAGGCGGGCGGGGCTCGCCCGGGCTCGGCTGCCCGTGAGAAGAGCTGACGAGGTCAACGATGGTGCAGCATGACTGACAAACCACGCAAGAAAGCTGCGGAGGCGCTGCGCAGCGCGCGCTGGTTCGCACCTGACGATCTGCGCGCCTTTGGCCATCGCTCACGTGCTATGCAGATGGGTTACGCGCCGCAGGAGTGGAAAGACCGCCCGGTGATTGCGATCCTCAACACCTGGTCGGACGCCCAGCCCTGCCACATGCATTTCAAGAGTCGCGTCGATGACGTCAAGCGCGGCATCCTGATGGCCGGCGGCTTCCCGATCGAATTGCCGGCGCTGTCGCTGTCGGAGTCGCTGCTCAAGCCGACCACCATGCTCTACCGCAATCTGCTCGCGATGGATGCGGAGGAATTGTTGCGCGGCCATCCCGTGGACGGCGTCGTGCTGATGGGCGGTTGCGACAAGACCACGCCGGCGCTGCTGTTGGGGGCGACCAGCATGAACCTGCCCGCGATCTATCTGCCGGCGGGGCCGATGCTGCGCGGCAATTGGAAGGGCAAAACGTTGGGCTCGGGCTCCGACGCCTGGAAATATTGGGACGAACGGCGGGCCGGCAAAATCTCCGACAAGGACTGGCTCGACATGGAAGCCGGGATCGCCCGCAGCTACGGCACCTGCATGACCATGGGGACGGCGTCCACCATGACGGCGATCGCGGAGGCGATCGGCATGACGTTGCCGGGCGCCTCCTCGATTCCCGCGGCCGACGCCAACCACATCCGCATGGCATCCGAATGCGGCCGCCGCATTGTCGAGATGGTGTGGGAGGACTTGACGCCGAAGCAGATCCAGACCCGCGAGGCCTTCGAAAACGCCATTGCGGTGGCAATGGCGATGGGCTGCTCGACCAACGCGATCATCCATCTGATCGCGCAGGCGCGCCGTGCCGGTCAGGATATCGGGCTCGACGATTTCGAGAAGGCGAGCCGCAAGGTGCCGGTGATCGCCAACGTGCGGCCCTCGGGCGAGGCATATCTGATGGAGGATTTTTTCTACGCCGGCGGCCTGCCGGGGCTGATGAGCCGCATCAGGGATCATCTGCATCTCGATTGCCTCACCGTCACAGGCAAGACCCTCGGCGAGAACATCGCGCAAGCCTCAGTCTATGACGACGACGTCATCCGGCCGATCGACAATCCGATCTACAAAGAGGGCGCGCTCGCGGTGCTGAAGGGCAATCTCGCGCCCGACGGCTGCGTCATCAAACCGTCCGCCTGCGAGGCGCGTTTCCTCAGGCATGCCGGGCCCGCGCTGGTATTCGACGATTATCCGTCGATGAAGAAGGCGATCGACGATCCCGATCTCGATGTGACCGCCGACCACGTGCTGATCCTGCGCAATGCGGGGCCGCAGGGCGGGCCGGGCATGCCCGAATGGGGGATGCTGCCGATCCCGACGAAACTGGTGAGACAGGGCGTGCGCGACATGGTGCGGCTGTCGGATGCGCGGATGAGCGGCACCAGCTACGGCGCCTGCATCCTGCACGTCGCGCCGGAATCCTTTGTCGGCGGACCGCTGGCATTGGTGAAGAACGGCGACCGCATCACGCTCGATGTCGCCGCGCGGACCATCAATCTCGATGTGCCGGAGGCGGAATTGGCCAGGCGCCGCGCTGCATGGAAGCCGCCCGCGCGCCGCTTCGAGCGCGGTTATGGCTGGATGTTCTCGCGTCATATCCGCCAGGCCAATGAAGGCTGCGATTTCGATTTTCTCGAGACCGGGTTCGGTGCGCCGGTCGGCGAGCCGGCGATTTACTGACCGTCGTTTCCGGAGTTCGTGCTTCGCGCTCTGGAACGACAGCAAGGATTGACCCATGACCAGACTCAGCGACACCACCCGCAACAAATTGAAAACCGTCTCGACCGCCACCGTCGCGACCGCGCTGTTCAAGCGCGGTTTTCGCATCCAGTGCATTCAGGACGTCCATCCCTTGAGCGCCAATCAGCCGACCATGGTCGGTGAGGCCTTCACGCTGCGCTACATGCCGGCGCGCGAGGACCTCAACAAGCTCGATGTCTTTCGCGACCGCGCCCATCCCCAGCGCAAGGCAGTGGAGGAGTGCCCGCCCGGCGCAGTGCTTGTCATGGACAGCCGCAAGGATGCGCGTGCGGCGTCCGCCGGCGCGATCCTTGTGACGCGGCTGATGAAGCGGGGCGTGGCCGGTGTCGTCACCGACGGCGGCTTTCGCGACTCGGGCGAGATCGCAAAGCTCGGCTTTCCCTCCTACCACCACCGGCCGAGCGCGCCGACCAATTTGACGCTGCATCAGGCGATCGAGGTCAATGTGCCGATCGGCTGCGGCGATGCGCCGGTGTTTCCCGGCGACGTCATCCTGGGAGATGCCGATGGGGTCATCGTCATTCCCGCGCATCTCGCCGACGAAATCGCGGACGAGACTTTCGAGATGACGGCATTTGAGGATTTTGTCGCGGAAGAGGTCGGCAAGGGCAGGGGCATCTTCGGCCTCTATCCGGCAACGGACGAGCAGACGCTGAAGGATTTTGCAGCGTGGCGGAAGAATGTCGGGCGGTAGCTCGCGCCAAAACACGATGTCGTCCCGGGCAAGCGAAGCGACCCGGGACCCATAACCCCGGGCCTTCGTTGCTGCGACGGCCGTCGAGCCGCTAAAGATGGATTCCGCGGTATGGGTCCCGGCTTTCGCCGGGACGACGATCTTCGTGCCTTCACTCTTTCGCATGCGCTCACAGCATTCCCGGCCGAAACAGCTTCCGCCATCTCCGCGTCTCTTCGCCGGAGAGCATGAACTCGCCGTCGCCGCGATAATGAATCGTCTTTGGAAGTTTGGGCGAGGTCGCGACATGCGCCTTCACCACCTCGAAGACGAACACATTGTATTTCTTGACCCAGCCGGAGTCCGCAAGCCGGCACTCGAAATTGGCATAGCATTCCCCGATCAGTGGGGCGCGCACATGTGTGCCGACTTCGGGCGTGAGGCCAAATTCGGAAAACTTGTCGATGTCGCGCCCGGAGCAGTTGCCGATTCTGACCACGGTCGCTGCAAGGTCCGTCGTCGGCAGATTGATCACGCATTGCCGGCTTTTGCGGATCAGTTCGAAGCTGTGGTTGGCGCCCGAGATCAGGCAGCCGACCAGGGCCGGCGAAAATTCCATCATCATGTGCCAGCCCATGGTCATGATGTTGGTCTGGCGCTTGTGGGCCGAGCTTACCAGCACGATCGGGCCGGGCTCGAGAAAGCGGCGCACGTTGTAGGTGGGGAAATCCTTCTTGATGGAGGTCGGCATGTCCTTCTCCGCGTCGGGGACACGGGATCGAACTACACCTCGCCCTTCTCCGCCAGTCCCACCGCCCACAGCGCAAACGCATAGACGATCGCGACCTCGTCGAGCCGGTTGAAGCGCCCGGACGCGCCGCCATGGCCCGCGCCCATATTGGTGCGCAACAGCACCGGACCGCCGCCGCCCATCGTGGCGCGCAGCCGCGCGATCCACTTCGCCGGCTCCCAATAGGTGACGCGTGGATCGGTCAAGCCGCCCATCGCGAGGATCGCGGGATAATTTTTTGCCGTGACATTGTCGTAAGGCGAGTAGGACAGGATGGTGCGAAAATCCTTCTCGCTTTCGATCGGGTTGCCCCATTCCGGCCATTCCGGCGGGGTCAGCGGCAAGGAGTCGTCGAGCATGGTATCGAGCACATCGACGAAGGGCACCTCTGCGACGATGCCGGCAAAGAGCTCGCCGGCGCGATTGGCGACCGCGCCCATCAGCATGCCGCCTGCGCTGCCGCCATGAGCGACGATGCGCCCGCGGCTCGTATAGTTCGCCGCGATCAGCGCGCGTGCGCTGGCTGCAAAGTCGTCAAAACTGTTGGTCTTCTTCTCGCGCTTGCCGTCGAGATACCAGCCCCAGCCCTTGTCGGTGCCCCCTCGGATATGGGCGATCGCATAGACGAAGCCGCGATCGACCAGCGACAGGCGGTTGGCGTTGAAGGAGGCGGGGATCGCAAGGCCATAGGCGCCGTAGCCATAGAGCAGAAGTGGTGCAGCGCCGTCGCGGTTGAAATCGCGGCGATGCAGGATCGAGATCGGCACCTCCGCGCCGTCAAGCGCCGTCGCCATGATGCGCGTGGTGACGTAGTCGGCCGGGTTGTGGCCGGACGGGATCTCCTGGCGCTTGCGCAGAACGCGCGTGCGTTTCGCCATGTCGTAATCATAGACTTCCGACGGCGTCGTCATCGACGAATAGGAAAAGCGCAAATTCGTGGTGTCGAACTCGTAGGAGCCGATGGTGTCGAGCGAGTATGCGGCCTCGTCGAATGCGATCGCATGCTCTTCGCCCGTCTTGAGATCGCGGATCACGATCGCGGGCAGCGCGTGGGCGCGTTCGAGCCGCACCAGATGTCCCGCGTAGAGATCATGCTCGAGGACATAGACGCCTTGCCGATGCGGAATCAGGTCGCGCCAGTTTTTCCGCTCCGGCGCGGCAAGCGGCGCGATGACGATCTTGAAATCGATCGCGCCGTCGGCGTTGGTGAGGATGAACAACTCATCGCCCCGATCGGCAACCGCATATTGCACGCTTGCCTCGCGCGGCGCGATCAGTCGCGGCGGCGCATCGGGGCGATCGAGGTCGATCAGCCGCTGCTCCGAGGTTTCGTGGTCGCCGCCCGCAATCACGCAAAAGCGCCCGGAGGTCGACTCGTGCAGATGCGTGAACCAGCCGGAGTCCGGCTCTTCGTAGACCAGACTGTCGTCCGACTGCCCGGTGCCCAGGCGATGCCGCCACACCTGCATCGGGCGGTGGTTGTCGTCGAGCTTGACATAGAAGAAGCTTTTGCAGTCCTTGCTCCACACGACGGACCCGTCGGTCTCCTCGACGAGGTCGTCGAGGTCTTTTCCCGTCTCCCAGTCGCGCACGCGCACCGAAAAATATTCCGAGCCTTTGGTGTCGGCGCTCCAGGCCTGCAGCCTGTGGTCGGGCGAATGCCGGCTGCCGCCGAAGCGGAAATACTCATGCGCGGCCGCAAGCGCGTCGCCGTCGAGCACGATTTTTTCGGCGCCGCCATTGCGCGGCATGCGGCCGAACATTTCATGCTGGCCGCCCTCGCGGAATTTGCGGAAGTAGGCGAATGGGCCGTCCGGCGACGGCACGCTTGAATCGTCCTCCTTGATGCGTCGGCGCATTTCGGCGACGAGCTTTTTCTGCAAGGGTGCGGTGTGGCCAAGCAGGCCTTCGGTATAGGCGTTCTCGGCTTCGAGATAGCTGCGGATGTCCTGATCGAGCTTTTGCGGATCGCGCAATACCTCCTGCCAGTTCGGGTCCTTCAGCCAGGCATACTCGTCCGACAAGGTGATGCCGTGGCAGGTGAAGGAATGCGGCCGGCGCGGCGCGACCGGTGCGAGGGCCGGTTTTTCCGTGGTTTTTGTCACATGGAGTCCTTGTTCGAAGCGGAACGCTGCCCCGGCATATGGGGCGCGCGGCGGCCGATTTCCATAAGGGATCAGTTGTTCCGAAGCCGTGCGCCGGCGCTGCCGCCGAAGGTCGGGATCCGGTTGACCGCGAGCACGACGGCAAACGTGATCACCAGCATCGCGATGCCGAGCACGGCGATCGCGGCGAGGTCGCCGCTCTCGTTGAGGTCGTAGATCAGGACCGAAAGCACTTTCGTCTGCGACGTGAACAGGACGATGGCGGCCGACAATTCGCGCATGACGCCGATGAAGATAAAGCACCAGGTTGCGATCACGCCGGTGCGCAGCAGGGGCGCGGTGATCCTGATCAGCGACTGCAGCCGGCTCGCGCCGAGGATGCGGCTGGCATCCTCGAGCTCGGGATGGATGGTGGCAAACGCCGCCTGCAATTGCTGATAGGCCGACGGCAGGTTGATGGTGAGGAAGGCGATCAGGAGGATCCACAGCGTGCCATAAAGCACGAAGGGCGGCCGCGTATAGCTCAGGAACAGGCCGACGCCGAGCACGATGCCGGGTACGGCGACGGGCGCGGTCGCGAGAAAGCCGAGCACGCGCGAGCCGACGATCGCGCGGCGCGTCGTGACATAGGCGATGACCAGCGCCAGGATCGTGCCGATGGTCGCAGTCGCCGTTCCCAGTATCACGGTGTTCTTCAGCACGAGTTCGGTCGAGGACAGCTCGGTGAACACGAAGATGATGTTGTGCAAGGTCAGCGTCGAGGGCGTCGCCAGCGTCGTCGCATTCGGCGAGAAGGCGGCATTGAGCAGTGCGAAATAGGGCAGGAAGACGGGGTTCAGGAGCACGACGAGACAGAAGGCAAGCGCCGCCCAGCGCCAGCCCTTCATCTCGACGCGGCGCGGCGCGCCATATTTGCCGCCGACCACGGAATAGCCGCGACGGCCGAGGATGAATTTCTGCGCCTGCAGCAGCAGGATGGTGAGTAGCAGCAGCGGCACCGCCGCGGCCGCGGCAAGCTCGAGCTTTGGCGGATACTGGAACAGGCTCCAGATTTTCGTGGTCATGGTGTGGAAGCCTGCGGGCAGCGCCAGGATCGCCGGCGAGCCGAACAGCGTCATCGCCTGCAGGAACGCGATCAGCGAGCCCGCGACCAGTGCAGGCAGCGCGAGCGGAATGGTGACGCGCCGCGCCGTAGTCCAGGCCTTGGCGCCAAGGATTGCGGAGGCGTCTTCCAGTTCGCCCGGCATGGTGTCGAGCGCATTGGCGACCAGCACGAATACGTACGGGAAGGTGTAACAGGAGATCACGAAGATGAGCCCCGGCAGCGAATAGATGTTGAAGAGATAGCTGTCGGATTCCGCGCCGGTGACGGTGCGGTAGAACTGGTTGAGCAGGCCCGAATTGGGCGCTGCCAGAAGCTCCCAGGCGACCGCGCCGAGAAACGGCGGCGTGACGAACGACGCCGTCACCAGCGCGCGGATGGTTTGCCGTCCCGGCATGTCGGTGCGCGAGACCAGCCAGCCGATCGGCGCCGCGACCGCGCAGCAGATCGCCGACGAGGTGACGGCGATGATTGCCGTCGTCAGCAGCGGATCGAGGAAGTCGGGATCGGAAAACAGCGTGACGAAGTTTTGCAGCGTGAAATGCCGCGTCTTGTCGGTGAGGCTGTAGACCGCAAGCCACGACAGCGGCAACAGGATCAGCGCGATCAGCACGATCGCAAACAGCCACAGCACAGGCTGCGTCCAATCGATGCGGGCTTTCGTGCCGCCGGCGTCGGTGTCAGTGGCAATCGTCATGCTGTCACCGCGCGGCGTGCTCTGGCTCCTGAAGGAGAGAGCGGTTTGCGATCGGCATCATCACACCCGAAACAGCTTCGCATAGCGCGTCTTGATCTCCTCGCTCATCGCCTCCACGCCGGCCGCATCCTCCTTCATCAGCTTGATGTCGGAGATCTTCCGCCGCCCCGCTTTCGAGGCGACCTGCGCATGCACCGAATATTGCGCGGTGAAATCGACGAAGAATTGCTGGGTCTCGCGCGTGTGCAGCCAGGCCTGGAACAGTTTTGCGGCATTGGGATGCGGCGCAGACGCGAAAATGCCGGTCGGCCCCGAAATCGTCGGCGTGCCTTCGGTGGGGTAGACCGGTTCGACCGGCTGACCCGCTTCCTTCAACAGCACGATGCCATATTCATTGCCGTCGGCCATCACGGCCCGCTCGCCGAGCGACAGCTTTTTCGGCGGATCGGTGGAGGACTGCACCTGCATCACGCGCTGTTTGGCCAGTTTCTCGAAATACTCCCAACCGAGCTCGCGCACGAGCTGGAAGGTCGCGGTCATGATGGTGCCGCTATAGGCGGGATGGCCCTTCACCATCTTGCCGGCCCATTTGGGATCGAGCAGGTCGGCAAAACTTTTCGGCGCGTCCTCCGGCTTCACCAGGTTCGTGTTGTAGGCGATCGATGACAGCCAGAGCCGCGAGGTCGCAAACATCCCGTCCGGGTCGCGATAGTTTTCGGGAAAATATTTCGCGACGTCCTCGGGCACGAACGGCATCAGCCAGCCATTCTTCTTCCAGGGAATGAAATGCGACGCATCCGACGAGTTGATCACGTCGGCGGCGTGGATGTTCGATTCGAACTCCTGCGCGATACGCTGGAACAGCCGCTCCGAGCCGGAGCGCTCGATCTGGATCGCAATCCCGGGATAGGCCGCTTCAAAGGCCTTGCCGAGCTTTTCGCCGACCGGCAGATCCATCGCGGAATAGAGCACCACCTTGCCCTCTTTCGTCGCGGCTGCGACGAGCTCGGGCGTGATCGCTTGCGGCGGTGGGCTTGCGGCACGCCCGGGCGCGGCGAAAACCGCCCCAAGCGCAACTGCGCCGGCACCTCTGAGCGCATCGCGTCGCGAAAATCGCCTCATGGTGCGCTCCTCAGCGGGCAAGCGCCCGGCAGCGCGCCGGCGGCAGCGTGAGCCAGACTTCGCCGCCTTCGGCAACGATATTGTCCGGCGGCGTGACGATGCGCAGCGTCGTGCCGTCGGAAACCTCGACGAGGTAGTCGCGGGTCGCGCCCAGGAACACCTGTCGCAGCACGCGCGCGGAAAGCGTGTTCCTTGTCTCGTGCGGCGCTTTCGTCGCAAGCTGGATGTCGTGCTGGCGGACCGCGACCGCAACACTTTGTCCCGCGGTCAAGGGCGCGCCGACCACCTCGAGCGTCGCATTGGCGAAGGCGACATGATTGCTGTCGCGCGCGGTGCCCTTGATCACGTTGGACGCGCCGATGAAGCGCGCCACGAATTCCGATTGCGGCCGGTCGTAGATGTCCTCGGGCGAGCCGAGCTGATCGATCTTGCCGCCGTTCATGACCGCGATCAGGTCGGCGGTCGTCATCGCTTCCGACTGGTCGTGGGTGACGTAGACCGTGGTGTACCGGTATTGGTCGTGCAGCCGTCGGATCTCGAAGCGCATCTCCTCGCGCAAATTGGCGTCGAGATTGGAGAGCGGCTCATCGAGCAGAAGCGTCTGCGGCTCCACGATCAACGCGCGCGCAAGTGCCACGCGCTGCTGCTGGCCGCCGGAGAGTTCGCCGGGATAGCGCTGCGCCAGCGGTTCGAGCTTGGTGGTCGAGAGGATCGCCTGCAGCTTCCTGGCGATGACGTCGCGCGAAAATTTGCGCAGGCGCAGGCCGTAGGTGATGTTGTCAGCCACCGTCATGTGCGGCCACAGCGCGTAGCTCTGAAAAATCATCGACATGCTGCGATTTTCCGGCGGCAGCGTCTTGGCGCGCGACGACACCAGGCGATCGCCGACGCGGATTTCGCCGTCGGATGGTTCCAGAAATCCCGCGATCAGCCGCAGGGTCGTGGTCTTGCCGCAGCCCGACGGGCCGAGCAGGCAGACGAGCTTGCCATGGTCGATCACGAGCGAGACGTCATCGACCACGGCAAGCGATCCGAACCGCTTGGTGAGGCCGCGCAATTCCACCGACGCCACTTAGCTATTCCCCCGGGTCATTCTTTGGGCAGTTAGCACCAAAAACGACGTGCCGTGAAGGCTCGGCGTTGGTCTCAAGGTCTTACACTTTCGCCGAGCCAGGCGATCGCAGCATCCGTTCCGCCCTCGCCGTGGGGGATTTCAAGCGCGGTGAGTCCGACCTCGATCACGCCGAGCGTGCCCAGGATCATCGGCGCGTTGACGTGGCCCATATGGGCGATGCGGAACGCTTCGCCCTGCAATTCGCCGATGCCGACGCCGAGCACCACGCCGCATTTTTCCTTGCAATAGCGGTGCAGCTTTGCCGGATCGTGATCGCCCGACACCAGCACGGTCGTGACCGTGTCGGACCGCTCGGAGGCTTCAGCGATGTTGAAGGACAGCACCTGGCCCTCGGCCCACACCGAGACCGCGCGCCGCACCGCTTCGCCGAGCAGGCGATGACGTTCGAACACGTTGTCGAGCCCTTCCTCGAACAGCATGTCGATCGCCTGTCGCAGCGCGAACAGAAGATGCACCGGCGCGGTGCCGGCATAGCGGCGATAGTGCTCGGTCCCTTCGCGCTCGGTCCAATCCCAGTAGGGCGTGCGCATGTTGGCCGTCTTGTGCACGGCCTGCGCGCGATCATTGGCCGCGACAAAGCCGAGGCCCGGCGGCGTCATCAGGCCCTTCTGCGAGCCGGACATCGCGACATCGATGCCCCATT
>Ga0306926_10004958_pt1 | contig 14081 bp, 19 predicted proteins | sample flu12Cox44000178_FD_203759 | JGI IMG/M metagenome (GOLD analysis project Ga0306926, IMG submission 203759) | Lab enrichment of tropical soil microbial communities from Luquillo Experimental Forest, Puerto Rico - flux8day.12C.oxic.44.000.178 (v2)... | ecosystem: Environmental > Terrestrial >...
AACACCTCCAGTTTAATCACGTGGGGCTGGAAGCAAGAAAAACCACGGCCCCAGAAGAAGTGGGAGAAGTATTTTTTCTTGACTTCCCCGTCTATAGGACGGCTTTATGGAACGCACGCAGAAGTTCCCGTCCACCGTCCACTGCTCGGTGAAACCGTGCGTCCGATAAAGCGCTGACGTTTATCGGGACTTTGTGGGGTTTCATTCACGATTCATCGGCGCTCAGCCCGTAGACCGATGGAACTCTTGCGCCCATCGGCCGCAGATACACGGAAAGCTGCCCGCGATGGTGTATGGAGTGCACGAGGGCAAGCTGCAATTAGGCTGCGTCACGCGGCAATGCCGCGATGAGTTTTGCGTACAACCGAGCACGTGCGGCACGGACGCGTGGGCGCACCCAGTCGAATCCGATGGCTTCCCAATCCGCATCGTCAGGGTCGAGGCCGAGCGTCACAATGTAGAAGCGATCGACGACCAGATAGTGCCGCCGGTGAGCCAACAGGTAGCCCTTAGATCGCTGGCGGGCGGCTGCCGCCTCTTCATACCGCTTGTACCAAGGATTGATATGGACGGAGCAGCGTTGCGGACATAGCAGCGTGCCGAAATCGGTGATCGAACCTTCCCCCTTCAGGGCATGCCGAGCTTGTTCCCAGTCGGGAAATCCCAGCTCCGCCGCAACGGCAGCTAGGCAACGCCTCCGACGGATTGCAGGTGCTATTTTGGCGATGCCCTTAGCCGACAAGCGACGAAACTCTGGGAGAACGCGCAGGCGTGCCAGGGCGTGCGCATCGCCTGTTCGCACCCGCTTGTGGAGGATTTCGGCGCGGACCTTCAGTTCGCGGATCGCGTCTAGCATGGCAGTCTCCTCTCTTCCGGCCAATCCCGCCCGTGACCAACCCGAGAGTCGAAATGCCGTACGCGACTAACACGAACCAGCACGCAACTAAAATTCAGGGTGAAGGCTTCTTTCGGCGGGGAGGCGCCCCTGAGCACCTTGTGGGAGAATAGTCGATTCTCCGTGTGTCAGCAACCTAATTTCAAAGTAAAAGCGATTGCACCAAATGGATGTGTAGTCGCTGGGCTTGATCGGAAATGCATACTTGTGCTGCGAGATTCCAGTTTGCGAGAGAGCACGCATAGAGTGTTGCCTGCTCAAGGTTATTCGTATCGGAGTGTCGCTGAGAGTCCTTCTGGAACTGCACTTCGTACCGTTTCGCAGTCCCGGAAAACGAAGAGCTTCCTGTGCCACTCACGTTGAACCTCCGAGTCGACGGTTCGTTGGGTGTGTGATCCGTTTTCAGGATGGCGGAATTAAGTAGCTACCTCTTGGATATTCCTGCGGAGTTTTTGAAGAATCCTGCTGGTGAAATTATCTTGCTCGGAGCATTTTTGGTGTGGCTCCAAAGACGTCCTTGAGCTGGCGCGTCAGGTGGCTCTGATCGGCGAAACCGAGACGATGAGCGATTTCGACGATTGAGAATTTACCTGACTTCAGCAGCTCTTTCGCGCGCTTTGCTCTCGCCTGGACTACATATCGATACGGCGATTTTCCAGTGGACTGCTTGAAGAGGCGGGCGAAGTGAAAAGGACTCATGTGAACAGTTCGGGCAATTCCGGAGACCGACAGACCCGACTCCAGCTGGTCTTGAATGTATTCAACGGCGAGCATTAGTTTCTCTCGGGAGAGTCCGCCACGAAGGCGTTGTAAACCCGCAGGGACTGCTGCGTACCTGCGCAAAAGGTGAACGGCCAGGGCGAGCGACAGACTCTCACCGTACATCGCGTCGTCCGCGCGTCCGGCTTGCAGGCCGTCACGCAATGCCATTGCAATGTGCAATAGGGCCGGATCGTTCACGCCGTGCTGGCCAACCAGTTCTCCAGAATCGGGCCGGACTCCTAAGTCGGCAGCCACCTCACTGACCAAAGCCGGTTCCATCACCACGTACAGCGCGTGAGCGACGCCCTTTTTCCCCGGGTTCATACGCGCAAAGTAAGAGTGATGGCTCGGGAACAGGGAAATCGAACCTGTCTTGTTGAGAATGCGCCGAAAGCGGCCTCTCGTCTTGACTTCGGAAGTCACCGGTTTCCCTAAGTTCACGCCGACGACATGGTGGATGAATTTGCCCCCGTTCCACTCGAGATAAGGGACGTGATGCTCTTCGACGATGAGGCCGCGCCAGTCCGTGGCAGCGCTGGAAAGGACAACCCTCGACCGAGAATTTCCGGGGAGAACTTCGTCGTCTGTTGCACGCAAAACTGGAATATTCGATTGTGTCTTCATCACCATTGTTTGATGACTCTAGCGCCTTCAAGATTCGCAGGAATCCGGCGGGGTCAGCGAAAATCGATGGGAGGCGAGACGTGCCAAAAGTCACCGTCCGCGGAGAGAAACTTGAAAAGTTAACCGATTCCTGTGGCGTTCATCGATCTCGATCTCCCCGTGCGACACGCAGCAACTTTCTGGCCTGCTGGACGCCCGCCACTGGAAGGTTCTTGGGATCCAGTAGGCCCACTTGTACGAGTAGCGAGGCTTGGTCCCACCAGACGTGCTCGTGCGCGACTTTTCCGTTCTCGAATTTCATGACCACCACATGCGGAAGTTCCACTCGTTTGCCCGTGGGAGGAATTCCTGGCAACAAATAATCCCACTGCGTATCGTGTGTGAAGCTCACGATTAGCTCGTCCACCACCTGGTCTTTGCCAACAGTGCGGGAGATCGGCGTCACTGTCGCATCTTTGGGGATTTGGTTTATGAAGTGCTTACTGTAAAAGTTGCGAACTCCTGGGCCACCGAACCCGCCACTCATGGTAGGAACGCAGTGCACATAGGGTTCTGGGACCATGGTTTCCATGGTGGCGTTAACGTCGTGATCGGCAAACTCTCTCTCTATGTGGCCATCGAAGAGGTCACCGAGTTCGGAAAATTCTTTGGCGTTAGCGCCAGATACCGCCCCTTCCTTTCTTGCTGAATTCTGGCGTTTCATAAAGTGTCTCCTTTGACGCATCGTCCCCCGCTCAACGGATCTCTCCGTGAAGCTGAGTTCTGTCAGGCTCGCTACCACCCGCCCATCTTGAAAGATGTCACAACTCGTTCAGTGAACAGCATCACGGATATGGAGTTGTGTCTGGGCCTTCGAATTGGGCTGAATCTTTCGGAATTCTTCATTCGAAGGGTCTATCTACAGGCATATGCAGCGAGCTGCCGCGAGCAAAGGCCGGATGAAGTTAGAATCCACCGCCAGTCACGCACGTGACGGAGGGGACGTCACAGTTTCCGAGTGGAAGGAGTCCCAGCAAAGGACTGCGTACCATCAGGGGAGATCTCCAACGCTAGAGTCGCTTCGTGGTAGAGAAATTCTTGTCGATATTCAGTAGGTGTCGCTCCGCACGCACGGCGGAACACTCGCGCAAAGTGCTGCTGCGTTTTGAAGCCACATGCTATGGCAACATCCAGGACACGCGTCTTGGGCGCGCGCAACATCTCCTTGGCGCGCTCTACCCTAACACGCAGGACAAACTGATGCGGGCTCTCACCCGTCGACTTGCGAAACATCTGCGAGAAATGAGCGGCACTCAGCCCCGCTGCTTCTGCCATTTTATGGAGACTCAGCTCGTCCTCGATCTCCGCACGCACCAATTCCGTAACCCTTCGCAAGCGTGTGGGGCCGAGTCCGCCTCGGTGCACCCGCACAGAAATGGTGCCGTACTGCATGACCATTCACGAGCGCCACAGCAAGCGCCTGCTCAACAGAATCCAGAAATAGCCGCCCACTCGGAAAGCCTGCAATCCTTTCCTCATTCACGGCTGCGACCAGCGCACCCACTCGAGCGTCTACAAGTTTAGGCGCCCCCAGCAGTTCTACCTCGCTGCCGATTCCATCGCAGGCCGCCCTTAGCGCGGCGTCGGAGATGGCGACAGACAAATAGTGCAAGCTATCGGTTCGAGCCCATGTTTCCACATGACGGCGGACCAGGATCGTTTCTCCTGAGTCGTAGGTAAATCTGCTCATTTCAGATCTCCGACCACCCATTTCGATAGAGCCAGGCCGCAGCAGCATAGCGAGGATTTGCTCATGGCTCGCTCGCATGTGCGGTTCGCGCGAAGGTCCAAGTGCTTCGACCGAAAGCCTCATTCTCCTCTCGCTCCTCCCTCGATTCGATGCCTTCATCATCAAAAAGTATTTCGAAAGATTTGGCCCAATGGGACATGTTTGGACACAACTCAGTCCGCGATACGTGGTTTCCTGAAATCGGCAAGGAGGCGTCACAATTGAAAACGCTTAAACGAACTGCATCGCCGGAACTATCCAAGTGGTACATGGGAATTTTGCTGACAAGCCTGGTGGAAAAGAAAGATACGGAAGGAGTCTTCTCTCTGCTGGAGGCAACCTTAGCACCCGGAAATGAGCCGCCTCCGCATGTGCATACGCTTGAGGACGAACTCTTTTATGTTCTCGAGGGAGAGTTCGACGTGTATGTAGGTGAGGAAGCCTTGAAGTTAAAAACGGGCGAATGCATCATCCTTCCCAAATTCAAGCCGCACGCATTTGTCATTCGCTCCCCTCAGCTTCGCGTGCTCATTCTATACAGCCCCGGAGGGGTGGGAGGCGCCTTCTGCGGCGAGAGTACACCCGCTCAAAATCTCGACCTTCCCTCCGAAGCGATCACGTATTCAATGTCGGATTTGGATTCGGTGATTACGGTGTGCAGATACTAGCTCCGGACGAGGTCGCGGAGCAACTGCCCTTGTATCCTAAACCGCTTCCGCGATCCTGAAAGACCGATTTGATCAAATCTGCTCGCTGAGAGGAAAATCCGATGTCGAACACACCTGCAGGCAACCAATGAGCTGTACGGCGCAAAAGAGAAAATCACTTACGACTAACACCGAGCCGCTAACTCCAAGGGCTGAGTCAATCAATGATCAGCCGAGATCCAAACGTTCTTGCCTTGAAGTGGTCATCAGGTCCTGCGTACTCGGTTGCGTGCTGGCACCCCCAATGATAGTCAACGCCGCAGATGACGTGTCGCCCGCCGAAGCCCGCGCCATCGCCAAGGAAGCCTACATCTACGGCTTCCCGATGGTGGACGGCTACCGCATCCAATACGCCTACTTCGTGGATCCCCACAACCCCGAGTTCAAAGCGACCTGGAACCAAATCCGGAACGTGCCGCGGGTCTTCACGCCTGACGACAAAGTCGTTCACATCCCCAACTCGGACACGCCTTACTCGACGCTTGGTCTGGACCTGCGGGCCGAGCCGATGGTAATCACAGTTCCCTTGATAGAGAAGAGCCGATATTTCTCGGTTCAACTGGTCGACCTTTACACTTTCAATTTCGGCTACATTGGCAGCCGAACAACAGACAATGACGGCGGTAGCTTCCTCATCGCCGGTCCCGGCTGGAAAGGCACTCAACCGCCGGGCGTCAAGAAAGTGTTTCGCTGCGAGACGGAATTCGCCCTCGCCGGTTTTCGCACACAGCTTTTCAATTCCGGTGACCTCGATAATGTGAAGAAGGTCCAAGCAGGTTACAAAGTGCAGCCTCTTTCGCACTTCCTAGGTAAGGCCGCACCTCCCGACCCGCCGACAATTGATTTCATCAAGCCGCTCACTCCCGACCAAGAACGCAGGTTACCGCAGTTTTTCAACATTCTGTTTTTGAGCTAGCTTAAAGCCGGGTCGGCTGGAATTCGAGACAGGGACACGTCTGGGGCGAGCCTGACCGGGCAAGAATTTCGGCTGCAGGTGTAGTCTCCGCGCGGAAAGACGGCATCTATAGGGTTGCATGGCGCAGACGCTTCCCCTGGATTTGACCCTGGTGGCCCTGCGGCAGCAACGTATCGCCGCTCTGGCAGATATCGAGGATCTGGTTCGTCTCTTCCGGCCCGCCATTCTACGTTTCGTCACCTACTCCGTCGGCGATCGCGACATCGCTGAGTCGATCACGCAGGACTGCTTCCTCGTGGCTTACAAGCTGAGGAACCGGTTCCGAGGTGAGTGCGGCTTGAAAACGTGGCTCATGCGCATCGCGCTCAATTTGATTCGGAGCCATACGAGAACGATGAAATTCCGGTTCTGGAAGGCGGCGCCGCGAATCGAAGTGGAAGCGCTTGCGGATTCCTTGGCTAGCCGCGACGATTCCCCGGAAGAGCAGATCATCGCGAAAGAGCAACTGAAAGTCGTCCGGCAGGCCCTGGATCGACTCTCCCCGAGGCAGCGAACCGTTTTCCTGATGCACTTTGTCGAGGATCTGGACCTCGCGGAAATCTCAGCGGCAACCGGAATGTCGGTCACAACCGTAAAGACTCATCTTTATCGCGCGGTGGGGGCGATTCGCGCGAAATTGGGAGGGGGACTATGACAGAACATTTGAGTGACCAAGAATTGACCGACCACTTGGTCGGCATTTATTTGGAAAGAGTTGAAGGGCACTTGGGTTCGTGCCAGCTGTGCTCAAATGAACTCGCGCAGGTGAAGGCCTCCATCGGAGCCTTGCGCTGCGCTGTTCGCGGCTTGAACGAACTACCAATCTCCAGCGGCGCTTCCGCGGAAACCGCGCGCGCGCTGCCCCTGTGGGCGAGCTGTGCAACGCCAGGATGGGCGATTACCGCGGCATTGGTCCTTTGCACTTCCTTGTCGGGAGTTTTCTGTGGCAAGCTGCTATTGGTAGGCTCGAGAAGCCCCGACGCGGCCGGCCCAGCGGAAGTTGCATCTTCCCCGCAGAGTGGAATCGAGAGAGACAATGAACTCCTCTCCCGGATCGATGTGGAAATTTCGCAATCCGTGCCGAGTTCCATGCGGCCGTTGCAGATCTCATCACCCTATCGGTAGATCGCCAGCGTTGTCCCTCAGGGCCGATCACGAAATGCGAGGAGGGAATCATTCCCGTAGCGCCTCGAAGGGCGTCGGGACGAAACTGATGAGCCTGCTCGCGGGCGTTCTGCTCGCCTCCTGCGCTCCATCTCTTGCGCAACGCTCAGGAGGTCTGCCACCGAACAGCCAGGGCGGAGGCGCTTATCCAAACGGGAATGGCCCCGGCGGGCCTTCGAGCAATCCCGGCACGCGAGACTATCCCGGCGCCCGCGGCTCCGACCACAACACACCGGGAGGCGAGGGAGGATCTAACAACTCGGGGAGAAATGGACCCGGTGCCAGCTCCTCGAACAATCCTGCAGGAGGCGTCTCTCCGGCTGTCGGAGGCGCTGCCGTCGCGACCGTTGATCCTGCCTTGGAAGGCCCTCGTGGACGCTGGTGGGATGAATCCGATTTCGCTCGCCGGTTGGATCTCACGGCGGATCAACAAAAGAAAATGGACGACATCTTCAATGCCAATCGCTCCAAGCTGAGCGACCTTCTTGCGGCTCTGCAAAAGGAAGAATCTGCTTTGGAGCCTTTGATGGCCGCTGATCCGCCGGACGAAAAGAAAGTTATCCGCCAAATTGATCGAGTGCTCCAGGCGAAGACAGACCTGGAGCGCGCCAATGCCCGCATGCTTCTGGAGCTTCGCCTGCAGCTCACACGCGAGCAGTGGGCTGCGCTGCAGGCGGAACGTAACCGCGCCGCTTCGGGTTCTCCACATGGCAGCCCCCAGGATCCCACCCGGGGAGCAGCGCCAAGCAAGCCGTAACAGGCTGGTCCGTTTTTGAAAGCTTCATTCCTGAATGTAGATTCTCGGCGCCTGAAATCGCACGTGTGTAGTCTCGTCCGATTACTTCGGCGTCCATGCCGATAGACCGCAACCATCGATGACCGGTCGCCCTCGCCGGTTTCATCGATTCCTCAACCTCGGTCTGCAGCTGATCTTCTACTGCTGGGGTGTGCGGAAGGAGAGGTGTCGGATGCGAGCGAAAGAGGGATCTTCAAAAGTCGGAAAATTTCTGGCGCACGCAGCACTTTCGACGGGCGTTGCATTCCTAATATCCGGCTTGGTAACAAGAGATGTCGGATCAGCTGCAAGAGTGAGAAGTGCTGGCCAAGGCTCCGACACGCAGGACGCTCAAGATCCGGGTGTTCGCACAGGCAGCAGCGCGGGCTCGCCGCTCGCCACCCTCAGCGGTGACCAACTCCAATTTTTTCAGGATGGACAATCTCGTTTTGTCGAAGTTGACTCTGTCAGCGGAACCGCACCAGCAGAGTCTGGCACTGGTTTAGGTCCCACCTTCAACTCGAACAGCTGCGGCAGTTGCCATGCACAGCCGGCCATCGGTGGAACAAGCCCCAGCGTGAATCCACAGATTGCCGCGGCCAGCGACTATGGAGCTACGAATGCGGTCCCCTCGTTCGTCACGGCCGACGGTCCAGTGCGGGAGGCGCGCTTCCCGTTCCTACTCAACGCCGACGGTTCTTTGAGTCGAACGCGCGACGGCGGCGTCCACGATCTGTTCACCATCGCCGGCCGCAGCGACGCGCCTAACTGCGGCATGGAGCAGCCCAATTTTGCATTGATGCAGCAGCTCGACAACCTGATCTTCCGCATCCCCACGCCGGTTTTTGGGGCCGGCCTGATTGAGAACATTTCCGAAGCGACCATCTACGCCAACATGGCTTCGAACGCCACGCTGAAGCAGAGCCTTGGAATTTCGGGCCACCCCAATCTGAGCGGCAACGATGGCACCATCACGCGGTTCGGATGGAAGGCACAGAACAAGTCGCTTGAGGTGTTCGCGGGTGAAGCCTATAACGTCGAAATGGGCGTTACGAATGAGCTCTTCCCCGAGGAGCGTTCTCGCCCTCCCACCTCCTGCCTGTTCAATCCGACGCCAGAGGATTCGACAAATTTTCCTGCCTCGGGTTCGGCAATTCCAAGTGACGTCGCCGCGTTTTCGAATTTCATGCGTTTTCTCGCGCCGCCCAGTCCGTCGGCCACGGGCATCCCCGGCAATCCTTCTGCGCAATCGATTGCCAATGGGCGGGCGCTGTTCAGCAGAATCCGTTGTGATCTCTGCCATACACCCGCTCTGCAAACGGCGCCTTCGTCCTTCACCCCGGCGCTCAGCAACCAAAACGCGGCGCTACTCTCAGATTTGCTCGTTCACCACATGGGCTCGGGTCTCGCCGACAATGTTTCGCAGGGTGCGGCCGGGCCCGACGAATTTCGCACGGCCCCCCTTTGGGGATTGGGTCAGCGCCTCTTTTTCCTCCACGACGGCCGTGCGACTCCGGCGAATGGCGGATTGGTGACGGCCATACGGGCACATTCGAGTCCCGGCTCAGAAGCCACCGGCGTGATCAATCTGTTCCAGCAGCTCAGCAAACAACAGAAGCAAGATCTGCTGAATTTCCTGCGTTCGCTATGAACTACGAGCCGAACGCAGTCTAGGGAGAATTAAAGGCATGATCACGTCGCCCTACCTAATTGCCCCGAGCACGGAAAGGCGGCAAAGCATGTCACTATGACCGGCAGGTGAGCACCGTGCGGGTAAGACAGAATACGTTGACTTCTTGCGCGGTTCCGTCCGCTATGTTTCCCTCGATAACGGGAAAACCTGAAAAAGATGCGATGCGCGAAGCTATCGCGGAGGCAGAAGGGCCACCCCGCTGATCTGCTCGTGGTCTTCTTGTTCGTGAGGCTCTAAGTTCTACCGCCATTAATCAGGTGGAACACGCCCAAGTCGATTACGAGGCAGCCGCTTTGACTCGTCACCTCAAACGCCGCAATGATGCTCTGTCCGTGGATCCTGTTCGAGTCCTTCTGGTCGATGACCACGAACCGTTTCGAGAATTGATCCGCAGGTTACTGGAAGATTCCCTCGTGAGGATTATCGGGGAAGCATCCGATGGACTCGAAGCCGTTCACAAGGCGGCCATTCTGCAGCCAGATCTTGTTCTTCTTGACGTCGGCTTGCCAAGGCTGAATGGCATGCACGCTGCCGAGCAGATGCGAGATATGGCTCCTAATTCAAGAATCATTTTCATTACCCAAGACAACCCTCGGGATGTGATAGAAGCGGCTCTCCACTTGGGTGCGATCGGCTACCTTCAAAAGACCCGTATTCACAGAGACCTAATGCCTGCGATCGAGGCTGTGCTGGCGGGCAGGCAATTCCTCAGCACAGACCCCGACATTCTCTAGCCGTTGCCTATGCCCGCGGGCAGCCGCGGCACCCGCGCGACGCAGTCCCGCGAATCTCGCGGATCGTGAATCCCTGAGGTGCTGTGCGTGCGCATTCCCAGAACCCTTCTGCCGCGCAGGCCGCAAGTTGCCAGCGATTCCGTGAATTTCGGGTTCCGAAGTCAGATGTTTTCGCTACCGCTGTGGCTTAGCAAACGTTTCTGCGAGATTCAGTCGCGACTGAAGGGCGTCGCGCTTTCGGTGCTGGCCTCGGCGCTCGGTATTTCGATACCGTACGCTGTGGATGTTCGCAAGGGTAAGCGCGTTCCACATCCGCGACACTGGAAGACACTTGCGTGGATCGCTGGGCTCGGACAAGAGGGCTCAGAATAAACGCAGATATGCCAAAGCGATGTGCCACGCATTTCGAGTCAAAAAAGCAGGCGGCCAGAGCGAATCGGATACCACATTTCTTGCTGTTGGCTATTGTTGTCAGGCCAGCGGAGGCCCGCTGACTCGTTTACCCCTGAGGTGAAAACTCACGTCAACATGGTCGGCGATCTTGATGAACGGAATGCCTTTGTTCATCCCGTAATCCTTGCGGTTGAAGACCATCTTTCCTTTGATCTCGCCTGAGCCGGTGCCTTTTCCGGAAACCGTCAACCTCAGCTTCTCCGGGCTGGACACGCCGCGGATGGTGAAGTTGCCATCCACTTCGTAGGTTTCGTGGCCGGTCTGGACAATCTTGGTGGACACAAACGTGATCTCCGGGTAATTCCCTACGTCGAAGAAGTCTTTGCCTTTCAGTTTGCCGTTCTTCATCCCGCTCCCTGTATCCACGCTGGCGGCCTTGATCTTGATCACCAAAGTGCCTGTCGTTTCGTGAGGTGAGGTGAAGGTCAAGGACGCTTCCCACTTGTCGAACTTGCCGGCGATATCAACCGACGCCTTTACGTCGAACTTAATCCAGCTTTCTACGGGAGTTATCTCAAAAACCGGAGCCTGCGCTCGACTCGGCAAAGGAAACAAAGCAGACATTAAGAGGCAGAAAATGATAATTCGCATACGGGAAGTGTGAAACCTCCCCGATTGATTGTCCAACGTTTCCGCGCTTGGCTATGACTTAGAAGTTAGATAGCGTCTGCTCGCCAGGGCCAGCCCGTCGTTCGGACCGGCACTCTTGCGTACACGTTTGCGAACCGCGATGGCATCTGGAAGTGGGCGACACCCTCTCCGCTGTAATCAAGTCCACCGAAGTGATGCTGCAAAAGGAATAGCGTCGTTTTTCTACGGCAACCGCGACCCGACAATAGCCTCCTGGCTGAGCGGCGGCCCTCACTGTAGTCGTTCTAGCTTGGCGTGTGGGTTTCCGACCGCTGAAAGCTCTACTATCTCACCGACCTTTGGGAGTCCCGCGTCCATGACACCGATCGGAGTCTATTACGATTATAGATAGTGTCAATCGTCAACACATGGCGATTTCGATCGTGTGGACTGCATATTTGAAACACCGACGTAAGAGTCTCGCGGTAAGCGTGATCTGAAGGCCGTCTCGACAGAATAGTGCGAGGTAGAGATGATCGCCTAGGTGGACACTTGCTTGGTGTCCACGAGGCGATAAGTGGACACTTCCAGGCTAGGAATAAAGCGCCGCCGCTGGACGATCGAGGAGAAGCAAAGAATTGTCCTGGAGACGTTGGAACCCGGGACGTCAGTGCCGCGAGTCGCGCAAAAGTATGCATTGAACGCCAACCTGGTTTTCACCTGGCGAAGGCAGTATCGGGAAGGACGTTTGAAAGGCGCTGGGGCGCGCCTCCTTCCCGTGAAGGTTTCTGGCGAGCAGTTGATCGAAGCAACCAGCGTACCGGATGTGATTCGGCGAGCGTCCTTGGGGACACTGGTGATCAAGCTCCCCAAAGGGAAACTCCATATTACCGGTCGGGTGGACTTGCTGACGTTGCGCACGGCCATCGAGTGTCTGCAATGATTGGACGGCCGGCAGGAACGAAGATCTGGATCGCCGCAGGAGTGACGGATCTGCGGCGGGGTTTTGTGGGACTGAGCGGGATGGTGCAGACGGTGTTGCAGGAGAATCCCTTTTCCGGGCATGTGTTTTTGTTCCGTGGACGACGCGGCGATCTGATCAAGATGTTGTGGTTTGATGGCGACGGGTTGTGTTTGTTCGCGAAACGACTCGAGCGCGGGCGATTCATCTGGCCGCAAGTGAAGAGTGGGACCGTTTCGTTGACGGCGGCACAGCTCTCGATGCTGCTGGAGGGAATCGACTGGCGTCATCCGGTACGCACCGCACCGGAAATTGCGGTGTAAGCGCAAAAATTTCTAGCTGCGCAATTTTTTCTGATTTTGTTCTTTTTTCGGTCGCATTTTTCTTGCACGCGAAAAAAGTTCTGGCATACTGCGCGCAATGACCGAGCGCGTGGGACTTCCCGATCTCGACACGCTAGATTCCACCGCACTGAAAGCACTGATCCTCTTCCAGCACGAACAACTGGCTTGTCGCGACAGTGAGATCGAACAGCTCAAACGGCTGATCGCGAAACTCCGCCGCATGCAGTTTGGACGCAAATCGGAGAAGCTCGAGCGACAGATCGAACAACTGGAGCTGAGACTCGACGAGCTGGAAACGAAGCGTGCCGAGCAAGAGGCTGGTTCTCTGACCGCGGCAACGGTCGAGGCTACTGCACCGGCGCCAGCCGCCAAACGGGAGCGACGAGCACTGCCCGCGCACTTGCCGCGAGAAGAACGAAGGATCCTGCCGAAGCAGCAAAGCTGCCCGGACTGCGGCAGCAGCAACCTGAAGCCTCTGGGTGAAGATGTATCGGAAATCCTGGAGTACGTGCCAGCACACTTTAAAGTGATCCGTCAGGTTCGGCCGAAACTGGCCTGTGGGCGTTGCGACAAGATCATGCAGGCAGAAGCGCCGAGCCGGCCGATCGCACGGGGCCTGGCTGGGCCAGGGCTGTTGTCCCACGTGCTGGTCTCGAAATATTGCAATCACTTGCCGCTGTATCGGCAGGAAGAGATGTACGGGCGCGAAGGCGTAGAGCTGGATCGTGCCACGATGGCGGCCTGGGTAGGTGGAGCGAGCCGGATACTGGAGCCGCTGGTGGGAGCCCTGCGGCGTTACGTGCTGAGTGCGGAAAAGCTGCACGCGGACGACACACCGGTTCCAGTGCTCGAGCCAGGGAACGGGAAAACGAAGATCGGGCGGCTATGGACATACGTGCGAGACGATCGGCCGGCCGGAGATCCATCACCGCCGGCGGTGTGGTTCGCCTACACTCCGGATCGCAAAGGAGAGCACCCCAAGGCGCACTTAAGCACGTTCATCGGCACCCTGCAGGCGGATGCCTATGCTGGTTACAACTCGGTTTACGAAACAGGGCGCGTCTGGGAAGCCGGTTGCATGGCTCATGTGCGGAGGAAATTTTACGATCTGGTGGTGGCTCACAAATCTCCCGTAGGGACCGAAGCACTCGAACGGATCGCGGAACTGTACGCCATCGAGAAAGAGATTCGAGGGCGGTTGACGGAGGAACGCCGAGAAGTTCGTCAGCTGCGGAGCCGGCCATTGTTGGACTCACTGAAACAATGGTTGGAGGAGACTCTGGGCAAGCTCTCGAGGAAATCTGATACCGCCGTGGCGGTTCGCTATGCACTCGGGCAGTGGGATGCTCTGGTGCGTTACTGCGATGACGGTCGACTGGAGATCGACAACAACGCCGCAGAACGGGCGTTGCGCGCGGTGGCCCTGGGTCGGAAGAACTACTTGTTCGCTGGTTCGGATGCAGGCGGTGAACGAGCTGCTGCGATTTACAGCCTGGTCGGCACAACGAAATTGAATGGGCTGGATCCGGAAACCTACCTGCGCGAGGTGCTCTCGCGCATCGCCGACCACCCCATCAACCGCATCGAGGAGCTCTTGCCATGGAATCTCACCCTAGGCCTGTCCACCGCAAAGCAGCCCGCAGCGTAAAAGAGAGCGCACCGAAAAAAGTCGTCCC
>Ga0306926_10004960_pt1 | contig 14079 bp, 13 predicted proteins | sample flu12Cox44000178_FD_203759 | JGI IMG/M metagenome (GOLD analysis project Ga0306926, IMG submission 203759) | Lab enrichment of tropical soil microbial communities from Luquillo Experimental Forest, Puerto Rico - flux8day.12C.oxic.44.000.178 (v2)... | ecosystem: Environmental > Terrestrial >...
AATACCGCGCCGAAACGATTATCGAAAAATCGCTAACGCCGGCCGACAGCTTTGCGAACGCGGTCCATGACTTGATTGGCAATCTCGTTGGAATTACGGCGACCTCCGGATGCGCGCGGGTCAATCTGCGTCCCAATGTTCGGCGATCATGCCGTCCTGCACGCGAAACATGTCGAAGCCAAGCGCCTGATGATGCTGGCCGTCGCGACTGGTCCAAGTCTGTCGAACATAAACAACAACCATGTCGTTTTCACCAATCACATTTAATAACTCGCGCTTGTAGTCAGGCGGCAATTTTTGAGCAAAACGTTCGCGAAACGTGTCCATGAAACCCTTCAGCCCAGTCGGCACTTGAGGATTGTGCTGAATATAATCCGAACGGAGAAACCGCGGCGCGGCATCTAGATCGCGGCCGATCAACACCGTTGCATAAAAATCTCGAACAACTGCCTTGATGCGCTGCGTCAACGCCTCATCTGCGCTGGCAGGGTGCGCTGAAATGGCTATCGCGATTGCAAAAACCGGCAGTGCGACTGACCACGTCATTTCACGGACAGGCATGTTCCGACTGTTTGATCACGGTTTGTCTGGCGTCAAGAGAGCCACTGTTGCTAATCAGGTGTCCGTCACGAAAGACCGACTGCTTTGCGGACGCGTTGCATCACTTGATTGGCAATCTCGTTGGCGTGCTTCGCACCGCGGGCGAGGACATCGTCGATATGCGATTTGTCCTTGAGAATTTCTTCACGGCGTTTGCGCATCGGCGTGAAATATTCCCAGAGTCTCTCGAACAACTGTTTCTTGAAATCGCCGTAACCAGTACCGCCTTTTACAAATCGTTGACGCATGTCTGCGATTTCATCATTCGACGCGACCAGCGAGTAGAGCTTGAAGATTGTCGATGTCGCCGGGTCTTTCGCCGCATCCACCGCTACGGAATCAGTGACAATGCTCATCACGCGCCTTCGCATTTCTTTCTCGTCGCCGAAGATGTCGATGTTGTTTCCATAACTCTTGCTCATTTTCTGGCCGTCGATGCCGGGCACGGTTTTGGTTTCCGGCTGAATGCGCGGCTCGGGCAGCTTGAAAATCTGTCCATAGGTTTCGTTCATTTTCCCCGCGAGATCGCGCGTAATTTCGATGTGCTGTTTCTGGTCTTTGCCGACTGGCACGACATCGCTGTCGTATATCAAAATGTCCGCCGCCATCAGGATGGGATAGCTGAACAGTCCGACGTTCGCGCTCATACCGCGGGCGAGTTTGTCCTTGTACGAGGTCGCCCGCTCAAGCAATCCCATCGGCGCTACCGTTGATAAAATCCAAGCGAGTTCCGTTACCTGCGGCACATCGGAATGCCGAAAGAGCGTCGCGCGCTTTGGATCGAGTCCGCATGCCAGAAAATCGAGTGCGACCCGGCGGATGTTTGCGCGCAACATTTCCGGGTCGCGCAAACTCGTGAGCGCATGGTAATCGGCGACGAAATAAAGCGCTTCTCCCTCGGCTTGCAGCGCGACGGCAGGCCGCATCATGCCAAAATAATTGCCGATGTGCAGGGCCCCGCTGGGCTGGATACCGGACAAAATGCGCATGGAAGTAAGTAAATGACGAATGCCGAATGTCGAATGATGGGATTTGGTGCAATTCGTTACATGGTTACATCGTTACACGAACTAGCGAGCACGATTCAACGATTTAACGATTCGACGGAGCGAACCCACTTCCTGCTGGTAAACCTGCGCGGCAGCGGTTAGAAGAACTTCGCAATGGCGAAAAATTCCGAGCCGGTTTCGGTCGTCACCGGAGGTGCCGGTTTCCTCGGTTCGCATCTGGTAGACCGGCTTTTGGCAGAAGGTCATCGCGTCATCGCGATCGACAATCTTATCACCGGAAACACCGAGAACATCAGCCATCTCGCCGGGAGCGAGAATTTTCAGTTCGTTAAACACAACGTCTCGAACTTCATCTTCCTCCCGGAACGACAGATCGACTACGTGTTTCACTTCGCATCGCCGGCCAGTCCAATCGATTATTTGGAGCTCCCGATCCCGACGCTTAAGGTTGGTGCGCTGGGGACGCACAACACGCTCGGTTTGGCTAAGGACAAAAAAGCCACGTTCATCCTCGCTTCTACGTCGGAAGTGTACGGCGATCCTTTGGAGCATCCGCAAAAGGAAGATTATTGGGGCAACGTGAATCCTATCGGACCGCGCGGCGTTTACGACGAAGCAAAACGGTTCGCCGAAGCGATGACCATGGCTTACCACCGCTATCATCGCGTTGACACACGAATCGTCAGAATCTTCAACACCTACGGCCCTCGGATGCGCTTGCGCGACGGCCGCGTCGTCCCAGCGTTTATCGGGCAGGCACTGAGCGGACAACCACTGACCGTGTTCGGCGACGGATCGCAGACTCGCTCATTTTGCTACGTGTCCGATTTGATCGACGGAATTTTCAGGCTCGCCATGAGCGATTTCCACGAGCCGGTCAATCTCGGCAACCCGCGTGAAATGACCATCAAACAGTTTGCAGAGGAAATCATCCGGATCACCGGGGCGAAATCTGCAATCGAATACAAACCATTGCCGGTGGACGATCCGAAGGTGCGCCAACCCGACATCACCCGAGGGAAAGATGTCCTCAGTTGGGAACCGCGAGTTGAATTCGAGGAAGGTATCAAGAAGACGATCGACTATTTTAAAGAATCGTTAAACCGCTGAAGCGTTGAATCGTGTTACGTCATCTGTCATGCCACCACCTGCGGTTGCGCAAAATTTTTGCTGGCGTTTGCTGCGATTTGGTTTTGAGTTACCGCATGTCGAGGGGTGCGCTCGTTCTCGGGCTTGGGTTATTCGCCGTTTCTTTTCCGCTCGTAGCGCAGCAGGCCAAACACTCTGGAGCAGCGCAGCATCACCTCGCCGCATCCACTCTGAGGCCGCTCGATGCGGTTTCTAATCTCAGCATCTACCGCCCCAACGTTGTGAATGCACCCAATTCCATTCTATTTCACAACGGGCCGGTGCGCGCGTGGTCCGATGGCGGGCAGTTGGTAAGCGAGAGCGCGTTCGTGCAAATTGGAATGGCGCCTCTCGGTTTGTTTCCCGTTGCTTATTTGGCTCCGAGCGATGTCGGACCCGCGCCGATGAGAAAACCAAGCGCCGCTCCGGATTCTCGATCCGCAAATCTTCCGACCGACGGAAAAGATTTATCGCCTGAAATGCTCAACTCGCCCTTGAATCAGGTGTATGTCACCGGGGAAGTCGGGTTCATGTACGGCCAGTGGAGCGGCAAAGGCAACGGCGATTACGTGGGGAGTTATATTTGGGGTCAGGCCGGCAACGATAAATTGCAGATCACGGCCGGCGGTTCATTCGAAAACTGGAACGGGAGCGGGCCAAAGTTTCGCTCGTTCAATCTCGTAAGGTAATTCACAAATGTCCAAGTGGAGCGGTCGCCGCGGCGACTCCTCAACGCGTTGGTGCAACGGAAGCCCTTTCGATGTGCCGTCTTTTCGATTGAAATTGGCGAGCCATCCTTCCTACTATTGACTGTAATCGGGGAGGGGAAGTTGTTGGTTAGTCCGCTGACCCAAGTCGCTGCAACAGATTAATCTCAATGTCGACTCGAAATCTCGTCGCAGACAAATTGTTGTGGGAAACGCTGGAAGCGTTCAAGCCCCGAATTGGATCGCATTCAATTCCTGAAGACGGTGCCGTTTTTTGACCAACTCTCGCATCGGCAGCTCAAGAGTGTCTCTGACATCATGTTTGAACGCACATATGACGTCGATGAATCGATTTTTGAGGAAGGACAACCGGGGGCAGCTCTTTTCTTAATCCTCGATGGAAAAGTAGCGGTAGAAGTTTTGCGCGAAACCAGCACGACGCGATTGGCTGTTTTGGAAAAAGGTGCCTTTTTTGGAGAAATGGCATTGCTCGATGAGACGCCGCGCTCGGCCACGGCGCGGGCCTTGGAACCGACTCGAACGCTGGCACTTTATCGCAACGACCTTAACGGACTCGTTCACCGGGATGCGAAGACGGCCTGTCAAATTTATCGCTCGCTTGCGGGAATGATCGCCGAGCGCCTCCGTTTGACCAATGAATTGGTGCAGATAAAAACGCCTGCCGACGATGTCGGCTTAGGATGAGCAACGGTCAGGACTTCGAACAAGTAGCGCGAGAGCGGAAAACTCGGCGCTCCGTTTTTCATCTCGCGTTCGCGGCGCTGACCTTGCTTGTGGGAGGACTCCTGATCTGGAAGTTAAGCAGTCTCATTCTACCGATTGTGGTTGGCGGTCTATTGGCGTTCGTATTTCGTCCGGTGAAAGAGCGCTTTAGGATCCGGTGGTTGCCGCATGAGGTTCAAGTTCTGTGTTCTTTCGCAGCCATTGGTCTGGTCCTGTTTTTCGCATTCAACACCCTGCGTAAACACATTCCGGACGAGGAACAGAAGCTCGAATTCAAGGTCCGTCTGAAATACAAACTGAATGAAAAGTACCAGCAATTGATAGCGAAACCGGCCGAAGAAAAATCAAACGCATTGGCGCCGTTAATCGAAAAAGAACTGGGCCCACTCATGGATAAGTTTAATCAGTCGCTTGAACTTAATCCGGAGGAACGCAATCTGTTCCTGAAGTATGCCGCGGGATACAACGGGAAACCTCCCATTGAGAGTAAGTTCGTTGATTATTTTCGAGCGAATCAACATACCGGGAAATATGTGATTCCCGAAAAGGCTCCGGCCGGTGCGGGGCCCCAAAATGCACCTGCTCCAGCTCAGCCTCCGGCCGCTGGCGAGGGTGCGAGCTTGGAGAACAAGTTGTCCGCATGGATGTTGGCACCGTTGATTTTTATCTTTCTCGGCTTCGATAACGGGCAAATTCGTCGATTTTTCATCGGTCTTGTCCCGAATCGCTACTTTGAATTGTCGCTCACAGTCGTTGACAGGCTAGATGACGCCATCGGGAAGTATTTACGCGGGACTTTGACAGAGTGTTTTTTGGTAGGTCTGACACTCACGGTCGGTTTGGTCCTACTCGGGATTCCGCCTGGCATCGCGGTAGCCATAGGCGTGGTCTCCGGACTTCTCAATGCCATTCCATTTGTGGGCACAGTTTTGGCGCTGGTGATCGGTGTCGGCTATGCGTTAATCGCGGAGAACGTTCGGCCGCTCATCCCCGGTCTGAATCCAAATGATCTGGCGCTATACGTAGTAATCCTGGTCGTAATTACGCACGTGCTGGATGACGTTGTATTTCAGCCGTTTGTCCTTGGGAGCGCGGTGAACGTTCATCCACTCGTCGTGGTCATCGCAATAATTGGCGGCTCGCTGCTCATGGGTTTGTGGGGGATGCTATTCGCCATTCCGACGGTTGTGGTGGTGAAGACCGCGGTTGCGACCTTCTTCAAGGAACTGAAGGCTTATCGCATCATTTGATGGGGGATTTCCGATTTTAAAGGTCCCCGGTCATCTCACCTGCGATGCCGACGAAGTTCTCGATGAACTCGTCTCGTTTTCTGGATCTCGATTGTTGAAATTTGGTTTGGCATTTTGGAATTGCGATTTAGACCTTTAACCCGATGCCCGCACCAACGCGCCTGATCACTCTTAACCTCGGATCTCAGACGATTGGTCTTGCCGAATTCCGAGTCGCTCACGACGGCCTGGTCCTCGTGAATTATCGCTTGCGCGAAGTGCCGCTCGATCCAGAGACCGGGCACCGCCGCGACGCACATGTTGCATTTGAGGAAGGTGCTGAGGTTTTACGCGAGATGATGCACGAAATGCAAATTCATCGGCGCTCGGTCAATTACGCGTTGCCCGCGCAATCAGTGTTCGCCCGGTTTGTGAAACTGCCGTCGCTGGTACAGGAAAAGCTGGATAAGATCATCTCGTTCGAAGCGCAGCAAAATGTTCCATTCCCTCTGGACGAAGTCGTCTGGGACTACCAGATCGTTGGCGGCGGGATGGGCGAAGAAATTCAGGTGCTCCTGGTCGCGATCAAAGTTGATTTGATCGGCGAAATCAATACAGCGGTGGAAGGAACGGGACTACAGACGTCCATTGTCGACGTTGCGCCGATGGCGCTCTACAACGCCTTTCGCTACAGCTATCCCGAAATCGGCGATTGCTCGCTTGTGGTGGATATCGGTGCGCGCACCACGAACATTCTTTTCATTGAATCGGGAAGAATTTTTTTGCGAAGCATCCCGCTGGGCGGTGGCGCGATCACCGGAGCGATCGCGAGGGAATTTAACGAATCATTTGCCGCGGCGGAAACTCGCAAGAAACGGGATGGCTTTGTAGGGCTGGGCGGCGCGTATGCCGACCCTGCGGATCCCAATGTTGCGCGGGTTTCGAAAATCGCGCGCAGCACAATGACTCGGCTTCATGCGGAATTGATGCGTTCCGTCACGCACTATCGCGCCCAACAGCAGGGAAATCGCCCGGCTCGCATTTTCCTATGTGGCGGCGGTGCTGGAATGCCGTACATGCGCGAGTTTTTTCACGAGAAATTCCAAGTGCCGATCGAGTTTTTCAATCCGTTGCAAAACGTGACGGTTGCCAAGTCAGCGCCGATGCAGAACGTGGCCGGTTCCGCACACTTGTTAGGTGAATTGGTTGGGCTGGCGCTGCGCAGCGTCACTGTTTGTCCGATGGAATTGAACCTGCCGCCGGCGAGCGTCATTCGCAGGCAGGACTTGGAAAAACGCCGGTTATTTTTCATCGCCGCAGCTGCATGCACTCTGCTGGCGTTGCTGGGCTGGTCGGCGTACTACACGCGAGCGGCGCAAGTCGCGCAGCAAACGGCAGAAACGCTCCGCCAAAGGAACGACACGATGCGCGTAGCCGAGGGGCAGCTAGACAAGCTTAAAAAGCAAATCACTGCGTTGGACAACACCGCCACTCCGCTGATCACGGCTGTGAATGATCGCAATTTTTGGCCGCAGATTCTGGAACAGCTGAACTCGCGTTTGCCCGAATCAGACATTTGGCTCACGGAGCTGGCCGCGACTTCCGGTGGAAAACTGCTGGGCGTCTCTGAAAAACGCGCCGCTGAGCTTGGATTCACGCCTCCTCCTATGCCTGCCGCGGGTCCGACAGCTAGAGGCGCGGCTGCCGGTGGCAACGTCATCGACGGCGTCAATGTGCGCGGCCTTTACCTTTATAATCCGAAACAGCAGGAAATTGTCGTCGACTACCTGCGGAATCTTGCGAACTCGCCACTGTTCGCCGTAAATGCAAAAACTCCTGAGCGGTTCATAAAATCCAATTCCGTCCCGAACGATACCGAGTGGGCGTTCCCGTTTGAACTTCAGCTCACGCTGAAAAAACCGGTGAAAATGCCATGAGACCGTCCGCCGATTTCCAAAGATTTAATCAGGAAAGCAGGAACTCAGGAACCCCTGTGCCCAATTCTTCGTTTCGTCTTTTCCTGATTCAACAAATCTGTGTGAATCAGGTTTGAGGGCAATCTGTGGATAAGAGTGTTTTCTCCGTGAGCTCTGCGTCCTCTGTGCTGAAGAATAATTTTTCAGGCAAGAAATGGTTTCAGCAAAACCGGGCGCTCGGCACGCTTCTCGTTGTTTCGGGAATTTGTATTCTGCTCGGCGTCGCTCTGCTTTACTGGAGATGGAGTGTTTGGAGCGACGCAAAGCAAGCGTTCGACCAGGCCGAAGCAGAGCGAAGTCGTTTGCAAAGTCTTGATCCATTCCCAAACGATGCGAATTACCGGAAATTGCAGGGCTACCTCGAGAGATACAACGCGGCGCTCGACAAATTCAAAGACGACCTAAAAGCCGACGTCGCCCCGGACCCCCCGCTTGCGCCTAACGAATTTCAGTCGCGCCTGCGCCAGGCAACCCTAGCTGCGCAGGATCGGGCGCGTACGAATAATGTCAAAGTGCCAGACAATTTTCAGCTCGGCTTCGATGAATTCGCTCGGATGATGCCGAGCACGGCGGTAGCGGCATTACTTGGACAGGAACTCTCGCAAGTTCAGATGTTGATCAACATTTTGCTCGATGCCAAAGTGGACAGCATCACTTCATTTCGCCGTCGGCCGTTGCCGGAAGAACGCGGCGGACCATTAACACCGACACCATCTCCGGGCCAAAGAGTTGCGACAGCCGCGAAACCGGGCGGGCCGGCTGCGCCGAAATTGATCGAGCGCAACGTGGTCGATATCTCGTTCAAAGCTCCGCCCGGAGCGGCGCGAAGAGTTCTGAACGAGATTACAAATTCTGCCGGACAATTCTTCATCATTCGCACGCTCTACGTGCACAACGAAAAGGATAAAGGCCCGCCGCGTGAGGGAACCGCAGCGCCCACGCCTGCCCCAAACCCGCAAGCATCTCCTGGCCAGCAAGGCGCCAGCGCGCTGAACTTCATCGTTGGCACCGAGCACGTCGAAGTCTCCGCCACGATCGAAATGCTGCGCTTTACGTTCTAACCACGAATGGACACAAAGGCACGCGTGAATCGTGATTCGTTACATCGTTACATCGGGCGGCATTCAACGATTCAACGATTCAACGATTTAACGAGTCACAATGGCGAAAGCAATCGACTGGCTTAAGGCGAATTACGATCGCACGGTGCTGATCGCTACGGCGGTTTTTCTTTTCATTTCGGCTCTCGGGGTTTGGTGGAGCGCGATTCAGCTCAACAACCGCCTTGTCACTCCGCCGGCGGTACCACCAAAAGCGGCCTCCCAGCCGCCTGTAGCGGTCGAGCTCGATCGCGCCTCGGAGCAGCTGGAAAAACCGCTGCAATGGAAAGCCAGCACGCGCTCCGGCCTCTTCGTTCCGGAAAAACATTTCATCGGGCCCGACGGCATGCCGGCGACATTGCAGAACACGCAGGTGCATGCACCCGTGCCTAACGAGTGGTTCGAGAAGTACGGATTACCGATCGAAGACGCCGACGCTCTCGAACAGGACCCGGATAAGGACGGGTTCACCAACCTCGAGGAATGGCAAGGTAACACCGATCCAACCAACGCAGCGTCGCACCCGGATTACACCACAAAGTTACATTTGGTCTCCGCCAGTGAGGAATCCTTCCCGTACATTTTTGCATCGCGAACCGGAGGCACCTTCGGCATCAACGACGTCGATCAGAGCGAGCCGACGCAATTTCTGAAGGTAGGCGACACCGTCCGCGGCACAGATTTCAAGATCGTGAAGTTCACTGAGAAACGCCAGAGCACTGACCTCGGGGCTAGGACGGATGTATCGCGGTTATTGCTGGAAAACCAGCACACGCATGCCCAAGTCACGTTGGTGAAGGGGCAAGTCGCCATGTCACCGCAATCCGTCGCGACGTTCGTTTACACCTGGCGCGGCCGGAAGCAGTTTGAAGTGCGCAAAGACCAGGAGTTTCCTCTCGCGACCGCTGAAGGGAACCGGACCTATAAGCTCATCGATGTACGACCCGACAAGGCCGTGATCGTGAACACACAAAATCCGAACGTACCGATCGAAATCGGCTTTGCGGCGCCCTGAAGTTCACCACAGAGGCCGCGGAGGACGCAGAGACAGATCTTTCCATCCGCAGATTCCCTCGCTCCCGATTTACACAGATTTTCGAATCAGGGAAAAGATGGAACAACGAAATGAGGCGGAGGGCCTTGTGGTTGCTGCTTTTCTTACTAATCTGCGTCAATCTGCGGACGCCTTAGTCTGCGTCATCCGCGGTTGGATTGTTGCAACTTTTGGCTTGCCACAGCTGGGCGCAGCCTGTCAGGGTTCGGATCGTGAACCAGAATCGAGCTACCGACTTTTGGATTTTTCTCGTGCTGTTTTGCTGCGCTGCAGTGCCGTTAAACGCTGGGGGGTTTGGAGGCTATGGAGACGGTAGCTATCGAGTCTATTCCGGGACCGCACATACTGGGCTTCGTTTCGAACAGATAATGGAACAGCGTGATATAAAAATGGCAATAAACACGCTGATAGGTGAGGGGTTTACGTCCAGCGAAATTCAGGATGCTGTTCAGAATAGATTTCTCCGGATTGGTTCCTGGCCGGGCCATTTCTGTTCTGCTTCAGGGAAGATAGGAGAGCCCGGAGAAGGAACCGTGGTAGGCCCAACGTATTATCTGATTATTGGTCGCGCTCGCATCTTGAGATGGTACCGCCAAACCGGTAACTACTAGCAACATTTGGCGCCAGTTGATCCAGCAAAGCAAATAGGTAAAGCAGGAACGCAGGAAACCTTATGTCCCATTTTGGGGTTCTTTTTTGAATAAGAATCCCTCGTAATCTGGGGCAACAGATCCGTGTCATCTGTGGTTTTCTCAGTCCTCCACGTTCGTATCCATTCGTGTCTATTGGTGGGTGGATGCCCAAAATCTTAAGAAATTTTCCTTGAACTTCGTAGAAGAGATCAAGTAAAAGCGCGTCAATGCCAGCCCCGTTGGCGCGCACAACAATGCCGAAAAGGAATAAGTGAGATCTATGAAAATCACCCAGAACGTAGTAACCGTTGCAGCAGACCATTTTGTAGGGCGTCTGTGTCAGACGCCGCGGCGTTTCACAGAAACGCCCTGCAATCGAATCGCGCATTCATTATTCGGCGTGTGCATGCTTCTCCTTTCTGCCAGCACCTTTGCGCAAAACGCCGACAACATTGCCGAGCGCGAAGTGCAGCGGCGCCAGGCTGCCATACCGGCGGGCGAAGCCGCTCTTGCGCGAGGGGAGGCCGCCCTGCGATCGAGGAATTACAGCGTCGCGTACCAGGAATTTAAAACAGCAATCGCTTATCTGCCGGACTCGGTCGTTTCCGGGAAAGCCCACGACGAAGCGGCGGACGGCGTTTGCAAAAGCGGCACCGTTCTGGCTGAAGCGCGCATCGCCCAGGGCGATTATGCCGGCGCCGAAGCGATCCTGAACGAAATTCTAAACCATTACGATCCGAACTGCCGCAAGGCACAGCAGCTCTTCGCGAATCTGCGCCAACCGGGCTACTTCAACAAAACGGTGGATGCCGGGTTCATTAACAAAGTCGAGGAAGTGAAACGTCTGCTCGCCGAAGCCGACGGTTATTATCAATCCGGGCAGTACGATAAGGCGATGAAAAGCTACGATCGGGTGCTCACGCTCGACCCGTACAACACTGCCGCACGGAGAGGGCAGGAGAAGATCAGCAACACAAAATATCAATATGGCGAAGAAGCGTACAACGAGACGCGTGCTCGACAGATGTGGAAAGTAGAAGAAGCATGGCAACAACCCGTCAGGAAATATGGCGCTGTTGGCCCAGTCGCTGATAACAAGGGTCGCGGAGGAGAATTGCGCGGCACCGCGCAAATGACCAACAGGCTCAATAGCATCATCATTCCACACATTGAATTTCGCGATACAACCATTCGCGAAGCAATCGATTTTCTTCGCGAACAGGCAGCTGAGAACGATCCGTCGGGAAGAGGCGTGAACATTGTGCTAAGGCTTGTTCCTCTCGGACAAGTCGCGCCGCCTTCAGTGCCGGCGTTGCCGCCGCCGACAGGCACCGGTAATCCCGTCGCGGGGGGAGCCGCGCAAGCTCCGCCGGCAGGCGCACCCGGCCCGGGCGTTCCTGGCGCATCGTCAGGGGTGCCGCCTGCGTCGGTGGTGTCAGGGCCGGCCGGCGCGCGTATCACCGTGACGCTGGATAATATTCCACTTGGTGAGGCGCTCCGTTACGTCGCCAATCAAGCCGGACTTAAAATCAAAGTAGAACCTTACGCCGTATCGGTTATTCCGCTTGCCGAGCAAAGTAATGATCTGATCACGAAACGGTATCACGTGCCGCCGGAATTTTTCGGTGGTCCTCTCGATGTCGGTTATTACCTTGGAACTAGCTTGGGCGGGGGTGGCGAGCAGGGAGCTGGTGCGACAACCGGAGTCAGAGAAGCGCCGCCAGTGTCGGAGAACGTCATTCAAAAGGAGGCAGTAAGTTTCCAGAGCGCAGCGGGCACTGGTACCGGCGTGGGTGCTGCAAGCCAGGCGAACGCGGTGCAAGGCACTGCCACTACTCGCCAGACCTTGTTGAACGATCGCCAACTCGTGGGCCGTGCAGACGCGATAACGATGTTACAGAGTATGGGCGTTCAATTTCCCGAGGTTACTTACCCGGATGGGCACAAGGAGAGGGCGAGTGCAAGATTTTGGCCGCACAGTGGAACTCTGATTGTTCGGAACACGCAGGACAATATGGACATGGTGGATGCGCTCGTTGATCAGGCGAACGCGTCGCAGCCGAAGCAGGTCGATATCGAAGCGAAGTTTGTCGAGGTTAACCAAAATAATCTCAAGGAACTTGGGTTCGACTGGTTGCTGGGCCCGTTTAGCTTGAACGGGAAGGTTTTCGGTTCAGGAGGAACGGTGGGCAACGGCACACCGCTGACCAACAGCGCTGGCACCTCGAATTTTCCTTTTAATGACGCTAACGGAAATCCGATTGGGCAAAATCCGGTCACGTCTGGAAACCAGAGCGGTAATTTTGCAATCAGCGCCAGTGCGCTCGATGCGCTTTTGATGCCAGGCCTCGGGCAAGTCGCCGGAGTTGCCCCGGGAATCTTTGGATTGGCCGGGGTTTTCACCAACCCACAATTTCAGGTCGTGATTCGCGCACTCAACCAAAAAAAGGGGATCGATCTCCTCTCTGCGCCGAGTGTGACCACAAAAAGCGGTCAGCGCGCTATCATCGAAGTCATTCGTGAGTTGCGATATCCAAGGACATACACTCAGCCACAAGTTCCATCGATCAGCAGTACCAATCAGAGCGGTGCAGCGGTTGTGCCGGTGGTTGTCACGCCAACAACACCTCAGGATTGGGAGACGCGCAACACGGGCGTGACACTGGAAGTCGAACCGGTTGTGGGAGGGGATGCGACAACGATAGATCTTAACCTAATTCCGCAGGTGGTGGAGTTTGAAGGGTTCATCAATTACGGCAGCCCGATTTTTGCCCTCGGTGTGAATACGGTTGGCGGTCAAGCCGGAATATCAGTTACCAATTCGATTCTTCTTACGCCGAACGTCATCAACCAGCCGGTGTTCAGCACGCGGAAAGTGACCACGAGCGTGAGCGTTTATGACGGACAAACAGTCGTACTCGGCGGGTTAATGCGTGAAGATGTGCAAAAAACTGAGGATAAAGTTCCCATCATCGGTGACATTCCGCTCGTGGGCAGGGCGTTTCGTACCAATGCAGAGCAGCACACCAAAAAGAACCTGGTTATCTTCGTCACCGCGAAGATCGTCACGCCCGCAGGTTTGCCGTTGAACGAGGAAGAAGAGGAAGGCCTGCTACCGCCAGAGCTGCCGGAAGTGCCGGCGTATAAAAAATAAGGCTTGAACGTGGGGTAGGGGCGGTTCACCCGAACCGCCTAGGCGATTGAAACTCGCTCGACTCCCGGCCTCGCTCGCTGCTTCGCTCGCAGTTTTGCCTTCTATCTCGCTGATCCATCGGCTCGATTGAGGTCAATCGTCGCTACCTATAGGGGCGAAAGCAATTGCTAGCTTCGTGGGATAAGCACGTAAGGCCAATCGGCTTCGTTTTGAATCAAACCGGCGCGAACTGGATTCTGACAAATGTACGCGAACTTTTCGGTCAAGCTTTCGTCGTGACGAAGGCGATGATCGAAGAAAATTCGTTGCCATTCTATGTTGGCTAGCTTCGCTGTAATTCTTTTGTAGTCGCGAATCGGCTGCGAAAGGGAATCCCGGCCGTCTACGCTAACGAGGGCGTGTAAATGTCCGGTACAAGCAGCAGAAGATCGAGGCTCCAGCGTCCACGTTCATGATAGATCAGTGCGGTATCGAGGAGAAACTTCGCGGTTCTTTCATGACAAAGCTGATTTGCTCCGCGCTGCTGACAGCAAATCGTAATGAAATAGACGGCGCCAAACCGTCCGGCGAAATGCGTTCTTTGATCGAGTCGCTTGCGCAGTACGCGTGCCATTGTTGGATCGTATCAGGGATCCGGAGAGTATGGTAGGGGCGGTTCACCCGAACCGCCTTGGCGATTGAGGTCAATCGCGGCTACCAGGAATGTGATTGAGGGTCAATCGAGCCGCGGGATCGGCGAGATAGA
>Ga0306926_10004961_pt1 | contig 14078 bp, 14 predicted proteins | sample flu12Cox44000178_FD_203759 | JGI IMG/M metagenome (GOLD analysis project Ga0306926, IMG submission 203759) | Lab enrichment of tropical soil microbial communities from Luquillo Experimental Forest, Puerto Rico - flux8day.12C.oxic.44.000.178 (v2)... | ecosystem: Environmental > Terrestrial >...
TCACCTGATCCGCCGGCATCGCCGAAGGATGCACGATCGCAGCCTTCAGGCCGGGGGCGAATTTTTCGATCTCCGCTGCCCAGTTGGCCAGCAGGGAGGCTGGCGCCACCAATAGGCTCGGCCGGGGCCTGGCGCCGCGCGCCTGTTCCACCAGCAGCAGAGATAGCACCTGGATTGTCTTCCCGAGACCCATGTCGTCGGCCAGGCAGGCGCCGAGACCAAGGCCTGCCAGCAGGTCCATCCATCGGGTTCCCGCTTTCTGGTAGGGACGCAGCGTCCCCCGCAGCGCTGGGCTAGGATCGACCCCATCCCCGTCCGGCGCGCGTAATTCCTTCAGCATCTGCTCCAACCAGGGGCCGGCGGTTACGCGCGCCCAGCCGGTGTCGGTCGCAGCCGGGTCGTCCCGGGTAACGCCGGCGCCGGCCAGCATCCGCATCGCCTCCGCGAAGGTGAGGCCGTCGCGGGCCGCGAGTTCCTCGGCTGCGTGGAACTGTTCCATTGTGCGTTGAAGCCGCGTCTGATTGACCTCGACCCATTGACCACGCAGCAGCACGAGGTTCTCGGTACCGGCGAGCAGGGTAGCAACCTCGACCTCGGTGAGTGGCTCGCCGTCCAGCATGACGCCCATCTGGAAATCGAGCAGCCCGTCCAGCCCGACGGCCGACGGCGCGCGGCGACCGACTGTTGCGGTTACCTGCGGTCGGGAGGGACGGCTGGCGCGCCAAGACACCGGCATGCGCACAACCACTCCGGCGCTTTCAAGCTCGGGGACACTCTGGAGGAAACGCGACGCCTCCGTGGGTCCCCAGCGCAGCGGATGAAAGATATCTCCGGCATCGATCATCGGCTTCAGCCAGACGCAATGTTCTGCGGCGCGTTGCACCGGCAAGAGCAAGGATAGCAACTTGTCCCGGTTCGCCGCTCCGGCGTATTCGCGCAGTGCTTGGCCGAGGGGGACGTGCTGTACCTTCGCCTGGGCGGACAGGCGGGTGGTGTAGGTCGCCATGAAGGCGAAGGGCCGGTCGGGATCGCTGCGGTTTTCCGCCAGATTGAAATGCACCCGACCGACCAGGTTCCATGCCCGATTCAGTGTGGTCAGGAAGGCCTGCAATCCGACCTTTGCGGCGGCAAGAGACGCAGCGAAGGCTCGCTCCATCTCATCCCACAACGCCAGCAAGACATCCTGGGTAAGATATTCGGCGCCCGCCATAATCGGCGCGGTCAACACCAGAGATGAGAGTTCCTCAGGAGTTGGCGCCGGTACACTCGGCAGCTTTCGGGGCCCCTCCGCTTCCATGCCGGACGCGTGCAGACAAAGCGACCCGACGTACAGGGCAGCGAAGTCACGCCACCAAACAAACAAAGGGGGCAATGCCTGCCCCACCTCGGCTGCGCCGAGCCACATCAGCCCATATCCTGTCCCCCGAGCAAACGCGTCGATCAGACGGATCGACGCCGCGGCGTCGATGTCCGGCCCATTATCTTGGTCCTCGACGCTAAGGCGTCCGTGAGGTGTTAACCGCAATCCGAGTCTGGACATGCGGCTATTTTAAATCGGTTTCCGATTTGGTGTAGCAGTCGAACAGCCAGACAGATTTGTATGCCGAGTGGCAGACGCGTTGCGGCAAGCGGGAATGCCGGAGTGATGACCGCGACCCGCCGCTTCGCCGCGATCCTTGCCACGGATGCGTGAGGGTCCGCTATCAAACCATGGGCATCACATGCCGAGGAAATCGGGAACGGCAGCTCGCCGCCCGACCTCGCCGTTGCTCCTTCGCGCCGGCAACGGCCGTTACGGGGCATAAAGAGCGGTTCCTGCCGCCGAGGCTGAGTGGCGGCTATGGGCTCGGTTAGGGGACCTTCGCCAGGTCGTCCGGCAACGAGCGAGATGCGCCGATTCCGGCCGTTCGGGAGGCGGCGATCGAGTCGCCGGTTCGACGGCAAAGCGGCGCTTCGGGGACGTGAACCGCGCACGATCGAGCTGCATCCTTGGCGCGCGGTAGAGGCGCTCTGTGACGTATCTCGCGGGCGAAATTCGACAGTGGAAACATCTCCCGTCCCTAAGCCGGCAGACGTCAACTTCCGGCCAGCCCCGGTAGCTTTACGACTCGCGAAATCGGTTTTTATTCTGCAAGAATCGTCGCGAGCCGCTCAAAATTGCCGCTTAATCCGGGGGGACGCGGGATCAGCAACAGATTATCCGGCATCCTCCGGATGCGCCACAAGTAGCCCACGCATTTTCTGCGCCGTACCTCGTATCCGGCACGGCGCCGATAGCCGCTCGCGCGCGGCGCTCACAATAACTGCCACGCGGCCGTCTTTGGGCGAGGAACCGAGGCGCGGCCAACCGGTCGTCAGCGATCCTACAGGCACCGAAGACAGCAGCGGTCGGACCGGCGTCCGACGGCGTGCCCTAATGGGCGGTTATCGCACCGAACAGCCCGTCGGCCTCGCCGTTGATCCCGTCGGCGAAGTAGAGGACGTCGGGACTGCCGTTGCTTCCGCCGACCCCGAACTCGATCGCCCAAAGGCCGCCCGGGGGGTGACCGCCCGTGTCGATCGGGATTGTCCCGTGCAACTTTCCGTTGCTCGGGATGAAGGCGTTGATCTCGCTATGGAGAAAGCTGAAATTGCCGACCAGCACATCGTTGCTGAACCGGCGGAAACCGGGTGGTGCGATGGTAATCCCCCAAGGTGCAGCGAGGCGGCTGCCCGCGACCAGTTCCTCGATGAAATTGCCGTCTTCATCGAAGATCGCCACAGTCCCCGCCCCCAAGGGCGCCTGTCTCATGTTTTGAAGCCCGGCGGGCGCATAGGTCACGTAAATGTCGCCGCCAATATCCTGGGCGTTAAACGGGACTAGCCCAGTCGGCAATGAGGGGTCCTTGAATGCATCGGGCCCGAGGTTCACCGGGCTGAAGGAGCAGTTGTAGACGTCGATGCTGCCGGGCGATGTAGTATTGGCGGCATAAAGGCGGGTTTGTCCGCCGTTGATCGCCAACCCGGTGTAGACGGTCGCGGGAGTCGTATGGGTTGTGACCTGGATAAAGGCCGGCGAGCCCACCTTATCCCAGGCCGAAATGGTTCCGTTCAAATTGGCGAATATGAAATGCGCGGAACCTCCGTCCCCGCCACTACTCACGCTCACCGGAAAACATTCGGTGTTGCCGTTGTTGACCTGGCCAGTCGGTCCTTGCGCGGGCCCACTACCGAATTTCGGGATTGCGACCGTGAGCGCAATTTTAGAGACGTCCGTCTCGTCGGTGACCTTGTAGAGAGTGGCCGTGCTCGTCGCCTGGTTCGAGACCCAGAAAGGGCTCATGGAGCTGTGCGAAACACCCCAAGGATTCTTCAGGTCGGTGTCGGTAACGGCAGCCAGCCCCGTGATGTCCGAAACCAGATTGGTCTGAACAAGTTTGGCGTCCTCGGCCCGTAATGCACCAGCGTACAGAGCGCCTGCGGTGGCCGACGTCACCAGGAAAGCCTTTGACACCAGATTTCGCATCTTCAAGATCCTCCCTCGCAAGCGGGCGCGGTAGCCCGCCTTTGTGCATAATGATAAATACGAGCGACCGGATCGGCGAGAACTCCGCCCAGCCCCTCGGTCAGGTAGGAACTCCCCGGACAACCCATTTGTCGGTTTCGGCTCACCACCACCGGGGCCTGAAAAACCCGGAGGGCCCGGCGGCTGACAAAGTCGGCTTCCGTCAGTCGAGCGCCGTTAAAAGCTCGACCAGCGTCAGCGCACCCAAAGGGTTATTCGCCGATCGGCTTAATGCCCCTCTCCAGCGCCGCCATAGCGAGGCGGATGGTCAGCGGTAACGCCTCCTCGCCGCGATCCCATGCCTCAACCCGACGCTTACCGTAGTCGAGTACGGCAGCAGCGCCAGCTTGGGTTAGACCCAGTCGACGCCGCCAGGCGCGGAAAGCGGTTTTGCCATTCATTTTGGGGACTCCCGCAGGTGCGCCGGAAGCCGGCGGCGCTCGGGTCACTTGGGTTGGTTTGCCGGTGCGCTATTGCGCTTCAACCAGCGTCATCCGGTGCCATGCCGGACACCCAGCGCTCGCGCGAGGACGAACGCGACGGCGGTTGCGATAGCTTTGCTGTAGATCATCGGATTTACTCCTGTGGAAGGAAAGCGCCGTTAACCGCCGACGCTCGGATGGTCAATTCCGCGGTAAGTAGCCGCGGGCCGAGTCCTGCATACTGCGCGACAGCGCCCGTGCATTCTCCTCCTGCGTGCGGCGATACTCGTCCATCGAGCGGTTATAATATTCTTCATCGCGTAACCGCTGTTGCTCGGCACGCAGCTCGTCAAGCTGCCGCTGCTGCTGCCGTTGCTGTTCTTCCTGCTCCCGTTGCTGTTGGGCCAGGTTCTGGCTCCAGACATCGCCCCATTGGGCTTGCGCCGCCCCGCTCAGTGTCAGCGACAGTGCTGCCGCTACGACACCGGCTTTGAGTGTGTTGTACTTACGCATTAACTGAACTCCTCTGTGGAAGGTGGCCGGAAAGCCGCCGGCGCGCTTGTCGCGTAGCACGTTTCATTTCGGCGCAGAGACGTTGACGAAGCCGTTGGCCACCATGCAATTGTTGAAACCCTGCAGCCCCATTACCGTCGCGTCCAACGCGTCGACCCCATGCCAAAGTGCTGCCGACACGAGTCGGCACTGGGCTTGGACCTGAGTGAAATTGGCCGTATCCTGATGTGGACCGGGCGCCCAGTAGGTGGCGCCGCAGCCGCTGACCGCCAGCATGACGCAGGCGGCGAGAGTGGTCTTGAGCATTGGTTTGATCATCGGAAGCTCCTGTGGAAGGAAAGCGCCGGTGACCGCCGGCGCGCGGTCTTGGTTACTGGCCGTCGTTCAGCTGCTTGCCGAACTGCGACATGGCGCGGCCGACCCCGGCCCCAAAGGCATCGGGGCTGACGTGGATGTTAAACGGCGGGGTCGGGACGAATGTCGGCCCGGCGGGGATCTCGACGTGGGGCGTCGGCCTGGGCGCCTGGTAATACCAGGGCGGCGGCGGCGGCATCTGAGGCCCAATGTATTGGGCTTGCGCTGCAGCAGCCGCCATGATAGATCGCGCCAGGCGGCGACATCCGTGCAGCAGGACAGGCATGTGCCCCTCGATAGCGTCGCCGGCTCTGCGTCACCGCAATTATTGCGCCGAAGATAATTGCACCAGCTCCCGAAGCAGCCTGAAATATCGAGGGACAGCCGCTAGCGCGGTTGATCGAGGCTCGACCTTCCGGTTTAGGCCGGATCGGTGACGGTTGGCGCGAACTCGCAATTATTTGGCCGGAACTATCAAGATCGCGGAAGGCTTCGCGCCTAGCTCATGAGCATCGCAAAGGGCACTCCTGCCCGTCCCAAAGGAGGATGCGATGTTCAAGACTACTCTCGGCGCCATCGCCTTCGGCAGTACATTGGCGGTCGCCAGTCTATCCTCCGCCTATGCAGCCGCCCCGGCGCAACCGCATTGGGTCAAAGCCGCCGATGGGCGCCGATGCGATTTCGACTTTGCCGGCAAGGCCTATGGCGTGCCGTTTTTCGATGCCAACCTGGCAATCTGTTTGGGCCTCGACCCCAATGAGCCAATCACTGTCGGGACACCGACCCAGCCAAATGAGATCCATTTGACCCGGGACCGCGAGAGCCATGTCATCACGGCTCGCGTCAATGGTATCTTCGTATACTTCACCCTCGACACCGGGTCCGAAGATATCTCGCTATCCCAATCGGATGCCGCCCGGCTGCACCTGACATCCGCCGATGTGGTCGGCCAGGTGATCGTCCACGATGCCAATGGCGGCGTGGCCCAAAGGCCGGTCGTCAGGCTACGCGAACTCACCCTCGGTCAATATGTCTTTCACGACATTGAGGCCTCGGTGGGTAATTCCAGCTTGCTCGGACAGCCTGTGCTGCGGCGGTTCGCTTCCTATACAATCGACAATCAACGCGACATGCTGGTGATCGGCTCGGCGCCCGCACCAACGCCGAGTGCCTCGGTTCTGGCGCCCGACATCCCGCCTATGCCATCAGCATTCAACGATGGTCACAACGATCGCCTGGCCTTTGAGGCCTGGGTTCAAGGTTTGACCGGGTACACCAAGGAAGGGGCGCTCTACTGGGCGAGCGTGCGTAGCACCAAAGAAGCGAGGCTAGGCTGCGGCGAGGCCGCTGGTGCTACGAGCGAGAGTTGGACACGCGGCTGCGAAGCCGCCCTGGAGCATCTCGACCCCACCGATCGGCGGCGCGGCAACGAGCCCGATTACAAGGCCGGGTGGAACAGCGCCTCGCGCGAGATCGAGGGACCGAAGCCTTGGAACCGCGATCCTGGACCTACGGGTGAGGCCGAAGCCAGCACAGCCTACCAGGCTGGTTTGACTGACCGGACTCGGTTGGAGACCTGGTTGCGCTCGATTGGCGATGGCCCGTATCACAGCGGTGCCGCCTATTGGCTCAGCGTCCGTTCGACCCCGCAAAGGGTCGGTGCATGCTATCCAGGTGGCGTGGCCAGCACGGACGGGCACACCGAAGGGTGCCTTGCTGCCAAGAAAATGACCGACCCGATAGATTATCGCCGGACCCACGAGCCCGATTACAAGGCCGGCTGGAATAGCTATTCAGGCCCCGGCGCTTAAAGGGTGTCTATGACCGAAGCCGCCCTCTTTCACCGCTGCCGCAAAGCGCTCGGGCTGTCGACGGGCGAGATGGCCCGAGCGCTGTCGCCGGTGATCGAAACATCCGGCGCTGGGAGGCCGAGCACCACCCGGTTTCCGGCCCGGCCTGAGTGGCGCTCGAAGGCATGCTGCGCGGCAAGGGCGAGACGGCGCTCGCTGATCGCGTGATCAAGGTCATCGAGCAGCGGCGACAGCGGTAAACAAAAGGCCGCCGCCGGCCATTGGGCTGGAACCGGGTTAAGTGTTTCCCAAGCGGCGCGCCTGACAAGCCCTAGCTCACCGGCATGAAATGGAAAAGCGCCAAACGCTGATCCGCGGCCCCGCTGGCGGGCCAGGAGTGGCCCTTTCCGCGAAACGGTCTGCGGTAAAACCTGTAATGCTTCCAAGAGGAACTCACGATGGCCCGCAAGTACCGCCGATCCGCCCAGCAGTTTTTTTCCGAACTACTTGGCCGCGACCCACACTCTCAAAGGATGAAGGCGTTATATGACATAGATCGTTGCTACAACAGGCTTTCTTCGATCCTCTCAAGGGGCATTTTCGATCCTAGTTTCGATGAGGAGCGATACACGTTATCGAAGGCTTTGGATGATTTCTACAGTAGGCTTAAGGAAGCTGTTACCTACAATAATTGGTGGGATCTGGAAGAAATGCGCAGACGTCAGCGGTATTATAGCCCTGAGCAGGTTGCGTGGCGGCGAGCTCACGACGAAAGTGGACGCCAGCTCGCCCTCGCCTTCGACATTGTCCCATTTTGGATGGGCCGGAAGACCAACGAGGAGCTGATCGAGCACATCCTGCGAAAGAAACCAGATCTTACTCGCGAAAAGATCCTGAAGAAGGCGGAGGCCTTGGGCTTGGACCTGACGGAGCCCCCCACGGATGGGATCACCGAGATGCTTACGGTCATGAGGGCGGCGCAAGCGGCCCGAGCCGCCGACCCGCCCCCCGCGGGCGGATAAGGGCCGTCCGAGGCGAGTTTGAACCGTCAACCTGATAGGCAGGCCTGCGGCGATCCCGCCGGATTTTCGATTAGTTTTGCTCAACCGAGGTCACGCCGGCTGGCGCTGTGCCATCGAGGCTCACCGCTCGCCAAAGCCGCGCTCGGCCAGCGGCACCGCTTCGCACCCGTCGAGCAAGCCTTCCTCGGTGCCGTCCGGGCAACCCTGGTCGATCCATTTTTGGGCCGCCTCGATCGAACCGAAGACCGGGCTCACGATCATGTACTCATCGGCCCGCGCGCCAAACTCGTTGGGACCCGGATGCGCCACCACCCAGCACCACGGCGTCGCGGTCGGCACGATCAGCCGGCTGCGATAGCGGCGGATGCGCCAGGGCTCGTAATCCTCCATCACCTCCTCCCAAAATTTCGCCTCCGGCCGGTATGATCTCAGCCCTGAAATTCTACCGCCTCCGCTCGGCCTCGATGTGCTCGCGGACCTGCCGCGTCGGCTCCCCCGGCCACAGCGCCTCACAACACCGTGCCATCTCCAGCTCATCCTCGAAGGGGATGATCACGATCGGCCGGCGCTGCGTCAGCGCCACCGTGACCGCGGGGCGCAACCGCTCGGCTGCGGCACGATTGGCCGCGCCGATCTGGGTGGCGAAAAACTCGCCGTCGGACGAGCCGGTGACGAAGTACCACGGCGGCCAGGCCGGTTCGCTCGCCGGCCGGCGCACCACCGGGCCGACCATGACGTTAATGTCGTGCCCCGGCGGCAGGATCTCGGCGACGGACGCCGGCACCAACTCGGCCAGCGAGAACCAGCGGCAGCGCTCGGCGCGGTAGGCCGCGTCGCGGGTCCGCCAGCCCTTCAGCCGGGCGGTCGCGGGCTGCGGCTCAAGTGTGGTCAAGGCGTCAGCGCTCGGCATCGGCACGGCCTTGTCTGCGCTTGCGCTTGTCGTGGATCTGTTCCGGCGTTAGCTCGCGACCGTCCGTCCACACCAGCTTGAGTCCCACATGGCCAAGCTGGCGGATGAAATTGCCGGCCAGTTCACCGTCCGGGTCGTCCTGCTTAGCGTGATAGCCACGGCTCCAGCGGATCGCCAACCGCAGGCGCTCGTTTAGGGTGCGCGGCGGGATCTTGGTCGGGTCCGTTCCGGTCTGGGGGACGATCTTCAGTGCTTTGTTATCAACCATCGGCTTTCCTTTTGGTTGCTACAACTTTTTAGCGAGCGGTGGGGGGGGGGTGTTTTTAATTCCCTGCGCGGCGGTTGGGGGCGCTAGAAACCAACCGCCGCGCATGCGGGAAACACACACGTAGTGTGTGGTTGTGCACACCACCGCGTAACGCATTGATATCGCTCCATTTCTTCGAAAGGTGAGGGAAACCCGTGTTTCCAATAATATCAATAGCTTATAAAGGACCGGTACATCGCTGTAGAATATAATCTGAGGAAATCCGCCAAATTAACCCGTACCGGTTCATCGGAAGATATTGAAATCATGGAAAACACCCCTTTTTTCGGCGATGGTGATGAATGTGGTGTTGATGGCTCTGAGACCCTCACAAGTTGCTGGTATCGCCCATTGCAGGTTGTGTCCAGTTTGGACCGGGGATAAGTTTCTGCATCGGGGTATCTTTGCGCCCGTAATTCTCGGCTCGCAGGACGCCGTCCTTGAGGAGCTCCTGCATGGCGAGCGCGAAATCGGTGACCTTGAAGCCTTCGCGCTCCTCCTTGGGGCGTTGGTGGAAGATCTTCGGCGCGTAATTGCCGGCGCGTTTGTTGGGCGACAGCGTCTGGCCTTCGCTGCTGAGTTTCTCGAACATGTCGCGGAAGACCTGGTTGCGCTGACGGCGGGCGAGCGCTCCGAAGATGCCGCCCTGCGCGGTCGGCGGCGCGCTGATTAGCTTCAGCACATCGTCCTGCCAGCGCAGTTCGATAGTCTCGTCACGGCGGGCGTAGTTCGATTTGACGCGGGTCAGGACGCGCAGGAGGTCGTCCTCGGGGGTGCGTGCGGCCGGTTCGCCGTTCTCGCCCCGCTCGGGCTCGGGCGTGGTCAGATAGAGGTGCGATTTGAAGATCCCCTTCCAGCCGGTCGAGCCGCTCTCGCCGCTGCCGTCGCGCAAGCCGCGCACCGAGGGGTGGGCGAGCGGCATGACCGCGCAGCCGGTGTCGAGCGCTAGCCGGCCGAGGATCTGGCGGCCGAACTGGTAGACCTGGGCGCGGACGTTCTCGTCGCCGACGTAGATGTCGGCCAAGGTGTCGTTGACCACCAGCTCGACGTTATGCTTGAGCACGGCGGCGCGCAGGTCCTCGTAGAGCTGGGTCGGCCGCGCCATCTGGTGATCGAAAGTCATCAATGCATTGTCCTTGCCCAGATAGGGCAGCCATTGCATCGCCCCGAGATCGGCGAAGCTGCAGCCGTAATGCTGGTTGATCGCCGCCTGACGGATGTGCATGTCGTCGAGGTCGTCCTCGCAGAAATGCAGGATCGAATTGCAGCGCCGCGTCGGATAACCGGGAAACACCTCGACCCCGAGGGCGCAGGCGGTGGCCAGCATCTGCGCGATCGTGCTCTTGCCTTCGCCGGGCGGGCCGTAGAGCGCGGTGATCCGCTTCTTCGGCACCCAACCCAGCATGACAAAGGCGCGCTTTGGCTCGGGTTTGCCGAGCAGCGTGGTCGGGTCGAACAGTTCGAGCCGTGCGATATCGGGCGGCCGGACCGAGATCTCGACGATCAGGCTGCCGTCGTCGATCTTGCGCTTGAGCTTGGACCCGTCCTTGGCGAGCCAGGTTTTGCCGTCGGCTTGCAAATAGAAGATCTGGCCTAGCCATTCGGTGGCCCTGCGCGGCGGAAAATCGAGTTCCTCGCCGTCGCCTTGCTGCGTCGGGTTGATACCGCCGTTGTTCGCGCCTTGGTTGGGTCCGCCGCGGTTTGGCGGCCAGCCGCGACCGTCGGCGCGCGGATCGTCGCTCCAGCTAGCCCCGCCGCCATCGTGGTCGTTGCCGACGCCGCTCACCGCCGAGCCCTCCGCGCGGCAGGGGCGGCGAGGCCTTCGGCAAAGGCGTCCTCGAAGCCGTCGTACATGTGGTCGGCATCGTTGGCGCGGCGTGCCATTGCCGCGAGCGCTGGCTCCAGGGTACGGCGGACATAGTGCTCTTCGAGGAACCCGTCCCGCACCAGACAGGCAGCGATGAAGGCTTCCGCGCGCAAGGTGCGCCATTTGCTGTCGGTCGCGGTGCTGATGGCATTGACGCAGTCCTGCAGCGGCCGCTGCGGGTCGAACGGCCCGCGCCGGTCCTGCGGGCGGGTGGTCTTTGGCTGTTTGGTCTTGTGGCCGAGCCAAGCCGGTGCTGGCATCGGCGCGATCGTGTCGAGGTTGAATTTCGAGTGCCAGGAATAGCCGCTGCCGGGGCATGGCAGCACCGCCCAGCCGCCTTCGCCCCTGATATCAGCGCCGGGGCCGAGCCCGTACCGCCCTTCGGAATTACGGATCTCGACCGTGCCGTCATAGGCGAAATAGACGTGCTCACCGCCTGAACGGGTGAACACGCGCGGCGTCTCGGGCAGATCGTACAGCGTGTAATAATCCGCGAGCAGGTGAAACCCGTTCTTGCCGTCCTTGCAGTCGAGGTCGAGGATGATGATCCGCGAGGCCATGCCGGTCGGCATGCCGATCAGCGCGTCGCAGTAGCGACCGCCCCACCATTGCGCGATCTGGTCCCAGTCGGTGGTCGCGTCCTTATGGCCGCTGCCGCCTTCGCGCTTCGGGATAGCCGGGCATTTGTGGCCGGTGCTGGTGACGCGGACCGGGAACACCGGAAGCTCGAAGACCGTGGCGTAGAAATGCGCGCAGTCGAGCCGCGTGTCGGGCAACCGCATGGCTTATTTCCCCTGCCCGGATGTCAGGGGGCGCGCCCGGAGACGGTGCTCCCGGCGCTTTCCGCTTGTGCGCGGACGGAATTTCGATATTTTCGATGGCGTCGCTGGTAAAACGACATCGCCCGTTAGGGCAGCGCGCGGCCTCTCGTTCCTACCGAGGGGCCGTCGTCGTTCTGAGGGTGGCGGTTCCGCCTGACCCATGAACCCGCGGCACCGCCGAATGCGGTCGCGGTCGGAGATCGCGAAGCTCGGCAGCTCCTGATGATGGTCCTCGATCAGGCCGATCGTGATCTCGGTCTCCTCGATTAGTTCGTCCGTCCAGGGTCCTATGACAGCGAGGCGCTCGGCCTCGTGGAGCAGGCTCCGGTAAAGCTGCCTAGCCTCGGCCTCGGGAAGGTTGGCTGTCGCGATCTGCTCTGCCAACGCCACCATACGCTCGCCGAGTAGACGCTGCCGATAGCGCTTCGACCGCAGCCATGCGCGGCGCCGGATCAGCGCCTCCTTGCAGTTGTGATTGAGAGGAGTTAATTTTTGCATCGAGATCCTCGTCGCGCTGGGTGGTGCATCGAGATCTGAAGCGGCGGCTTACCTTAGCGAGGGGCCGCCGCTTCGCGTCTCTAGGGAAGGAGCCTACGACCGAGTGCGGGCCGCGGCAACCTCATTGATAGGGTGCGAGGCCAGAGGTTTTTACGCAAAATTGCAGGATATGGTTCTATGGGGCATTGCCCCGGGCGACGACCCATTCCGGCCAACGCAGAAAACCGCCTATTGGGCTTCCCGGGCTCGGACGGCCTCCGAACCGCGGACGCTTTCGCGCGTCAGCGGGCCTCCACGGGGCTTGGGGGCGCAGTCAGTGCCCGATGCGCAGCATAGCTTGCTGTCGAGCTTGATCTCGCCACCCTCGCGCGGATCGACGCGATCCGCCATGACGAGGCATAGACTCGTCCGCGGTTTCATCCGCTAGTCGGGGATTGGCAGCGAGAGCTCGTGCACCGGCTTTTACCCCTGCGCCAGACACCGCCCTCGGCGAGATGCGGACGCGCTGGTCGCCTTGGTGAAGATCATGGAGGCCCGCAACATGAGCGGCACCCGCCACCAAGGGCGAACGGCCGCTGTGGGTTCGCTGAAGGGACCTTCGCCGGAACGCGCGGCAACGACGGGGTTGCGCCGTAACCGGCCGTTCGGCGGGACGAGCGGAACCGAGGGGTCCCGCAGGATAGCGGTCATTCGCCGATACTAGCCTGATCGTCCCGATCGATGACCTGTGGGCGGGCCGCGTCGATACGGTATGATCCGATCGGAAGGTCGGTCCCCACGAGGTCCGCAAATGAGCGCGACGCCCGACAGCACGTTGGCCGATGCCGAGCAGCTCATAGCCGATCTGCAACGGCAGCTTGCCGATTGCAAAGCCGAGCGTGACGAGGGGCTGCAGCGGGAGACCGCGATCGCCGAGGTGTTGCAGGTCATCAACTCCTCGCCCGGCGACCTCGTCCCCGTTTTTGATGCGATCCTCGGCAGAGCGCTAAACCTTTGTGGCGCAGCGCTCGGGTACATGTTGAGCTGCGACGGCGAATCGTTCCATCGCGTGGCTTCGAGGGGTTTCTCACCCGCGCTTGAGGCCGCGCTGCCGCCGCCTGGACCAACACCTGGGAGCTTGGCCGAGCGCTTTGTCCGGGGTGAGAACATCATTTGCGCGACGAACCTTGCCGAAGATAACGCCTATCGTGTCGGCGCGCCGGCGGCGCGCGCATTGGTCGACGTCGGAGGCGTTCGAAGCTATGCCGCCGTGGCCCTCCGTAGCGGTGCGCGACTGCTCGGCATCATCGCTATCTACCGCCAGGAGGTACGGCCCTTCACCGACAAGCAGATCGCCCTGGTGCAGAACTTCGCGGCGCAGGCGGTCATCGCGATGGAGAATGCGCGGCTCCTGACCGAGACGCGCGAGGCCTTGGAACAGCAGACCGCCACCGCCGAGGTCTTACAGGTCATCAATTCCTCGCCTGGCGACCTCGGCCCGGTCTTCGACGCGATGCTGGGCAGGGCGATGGGCCTTTGCGAGGCGTCGTTCGGCGCGCTCTTTATTCACGAGGGCGAGCGGTCTCGCGCGGTCGCGACCCGCGGCCTTCCTGATCGTTTGAATGACTTTGTGCGTCAAGGGTTTGTGTCCAGTCCCCCCAACAGAAATCCGATATTCCGTGGCGAGGCTATCGATCACGTCCTGGATCTCACCAAAGAGCCCTTGGCCGACCAACCGGGGCGCGCAGCTGCGGTGGAGCTTGGTGGCGCGCGGACGATGCTGGGTGTCGCTCTTCGTAAGGACGGTATCGTACTTGGCACTTTTTCCGTGTTTCGGCAGGAAGTGCGGCCTTTCTCCGAAAAGCAGATCGGGTTATTGCAGAATTTCGCTGCCCAGGCGGTCATAGCGATGGAGAACGCGCGTCTGTTGACTGAGACGCGTGAGGCCTTGGAACAGCAGACTGCGACCGCCGAGGTATTGCAGGTCATCAATTCTTCGCCCGGCGAACTTGCGCCGGTGTTCGACGCTATGCTGGAGAAGGCGGCACGAC
>Ga0306926_10004962_pt1 | contig 14078 bp, 16 predicted proteins | sample flu12Cox44000178_FD_203759 | JGI IMG/M metagenome (GOLD analysis project Ga0306926, IMG submission 203759) | Lab enrichment of tropical soil microbial communities from Luquillo Experimental Forest, Puerto Rico - flux8day.12C.oxic.44.000.178 (v2)... | ecosystem: Environmental > Terrestrial >...
TACCAAGACAGAGTGTGCAGGGTCACGCTCAAAACCCCCTCGTGGCTTTCTGATCTGCAACCATCAGCGCCACTCGAGGGCTACGTAATGGAACACGGAGAATTCTCCGCAAGCCTCACAAAAGATGTTCGCATCACGGAAGGCCTGAAAGTCACCGTGGAAGTGACCGACTCCTAGCCAACGCTGCCTTGCTTTCCTGGTACCTTTGCGGTTAGCGTCTCGCGGCCGCGACGCTGAAGTTATGTGCCTTCTACGTTCGGGCGAGCGAGTAAGCGAATAATGTTTGACCCTTCTTCGACAGTTTGAAAACTTGGGCTTGTTTTTCATCGATGACAAAGTGGCCGCTTGCTTCGACTTTGAGATAGCGACGGTGGCCTTTGTTGCCGACCAGGCTTTTATCACCATTGTGCAGTTGGGAGATCGGGCCGGTGATCCTGTTCCAGACGATGCCCAAGAAGATTCTGGACATATCTTTGTAGAAAGTCGGCGGCACGATGATTGGCGTGTAGAATATCCCCTCCTCATTGACGAGGGGGCGGTGCTTCATGATGAACTTTAGGGAAACCTAGCCAGAGACCGCTCCGCGCCACGCCACCCTCCTCTTGCCAGCTATATCAACCTTTTTGACCGAGAAACCGAAGCGTCTTTTTGGTGGGATCCTTTCCCATTGACACCGTCAGCCATATCCAGATTCACTGACAACCGCCACGGACCAACCAAAAGGAAAGGAAAATAACTTATGCGAGGACGAGTTGACATGGATTCCGTGCAGCTTCAACGTACTTACCTTGACCTCACAACTCCGCACGTCGCCGATGCCTGCATGCGACTCGGTATCCCAGTGCGCTGCGCACCCGCAAACACTCGCCCTTTGTGGAACAACACGCATTTGAGTGGCCGAGTCAATCCGGTACGGCACTTTGGCAGCGTTGATGTTTTTCTTGAGGCGATCGACCGCGCGCTGCCGGGAGACGTTCTAGTGGTCGATAACGGGGGGCGCCTAGACGAAGCCTGCATCGGCGACCTGATAACGCTGGAAGCGAGCCGCGCAGGTTTATCCGGCATCGTGATTTGGGGCTTGCATCGAGATACAGATGAACTCCGCACCATACGATTGCCGGTCTTTAGTCTTGGCTCCTTGCCTGCCGGGCCGCAACGTCTCGACCCGGTGGACCCGCTCGCGCTTTCATCCGCAGCTTTCGGCCAGTATGTCGTTACCGCAGATGACTTCGTGTTGGGTGATGACAATGGCGTTCTGTTTGTTCCACTTGACCAGGCTCAAGCTGTTGCCAAGCTTGCAACCAGCATCCGCGACACCGAACGCCACCAGGCGGCGCGGATGCAGCTTGGCACCACTTTCAGGAAGCAGGCTCGCTTCGATGAGTACCTCGCAGCCAAACGATCTGACGCAGATGTCACGTTCCGGCAGCATCTTCGCTCGATCGGGGGCGCGATCGAGGAGTGAGTTCTTCGTGCTGAAAAGCCGAATCTGATACTTTTCTCTCTCTTGACCATCTCATGCACAGGAAGCCTCGCTTTTGTCCGCCCCAGGATTGTCTTCCAGTTTATGGTCGTCGTCTCCAGCTATCACAATGCCTTGGCGCGCCAGCGTTCCTCGGAAAAACTCTGTCACGCCTTCACGGTTGATCGCTCACGTTGGAAACGCTAGCCTCGTTTGAAACGTCAGTGACACTGATATCTCCAGGACTGGTGTCTGTGGCAACGGAGCCCTCGCAAGTGTCGCCACTGTCGTCAATGCCGTCGCCGCATTTTAGCGCCTCTTTTCATAACAGATTCGCTTTCGTTTCAGACCATACTGATTTGTAGCAGTTGGGAAAGCGATAAAGATCAGAAAATCTTTGGGTTACACCTCGCCTGTTCGGAATGTCCAGCGCGCGCTAATCATTGATCTTTAGGGTCGTCTGCGCGCAAGGCTTCCATCGGCGCTGCCGAAATTCTGGGGGAGCCCCGAACAGGATTTCAATGTCTGACAAAGAGCCACCTCAAGAAGGACGAAAAAGCAATCCAGATTGATGAGGCCACCCGGCACTCTCGTGATACGGAGCCGTATGCCAAACTTTTCGGTGAGGTTGCCTTGACGATTTGAGGGCAAGGCGAATTGGACCGGCAGCGTATTTGATCCCGAGTGGTTCCAGGTGTTCGTGGGAAACATCCTAGCTATGGACGCCGATCCATACAATTTCACTAGCAACGACAAATGGAACGCCCGGAATACGGGCTTCAACAACGAGTTTCGAGCCAGAGATAAAGATAGGCGAAGGATCCAAAGATTGCTTAGCGGACCATCAACGCCCGAGCCGAGACGGTCGATAGGGCGCTCTCGTTCCGGATGGCTTTCGCATAGCGGCGTTGCCTCATTCCTGCGGACGGATTTTATGAATGGCGAAAAAACCGCCAGACCCAAGCTGCCGTTCGCGATCGCTATGAAAGACGGACGCCCGTTCACCTTCGCTGGCCTCTGGGAAGGATGGTAAAGATCCCGAAGTCGGAGAGTGGCTCCGCACTCGCACGATTATCACAGGCGAGCCCAATGAACTCGTCGCGTAGATCCATCCTCGTAGGCCGGTGATTCTTCCTGAGCAACATCACGCCGCCTGGCTCGGAGAAACTGACAACGGAAACTTAAAAGACTTATTGGTCCCCACCCTGCGACCAGATGCGAATATGGGAAATTTCTCCGCGGGTAAACAGCCCAAAGAACGATGATCCATCGCTCTGGGAACCCCTTCACGCAGAGCCAACACAGACGACGACCTAAACGTGCGGGGACGGCAGCCGAATTATGGTTTTTATGGATCCAACCAGCATCGTTCGGTCGGCAGGCAACCAAGCAGCTTCCATAATCTGGATAAGCGTTCTTTTTTCGCCTTTGTTAATCGTCGTGAAATAATGGTTCCGATCGGAGTTCGGAAATGCTCGCATCAGGGGTGGCCCTGCTCGCCGGCGGCAGCGATTTTGAGGGCTCTTTTTCAGAGTCGTCCGGGTCCAAAGACGCCCTTCGCCGACAACCGGACCATAAAATACTTCACAAGCTGATTTGGAATGTAGCAGCCGGAGATGTCCCAAACTCATTAGGCGCTTATGTAAGTTGTTCGACTCCAACAACTTAGTTTTCATCTTAGCCGACAGCCTCTCCGGCCATTTTTATTACACAAGTTCCTTGTGAAGAAGGACTAATACTGCTAAAAAAGTAGCTGCCAGGACGGATTGGGTTTCGGCAATAGGAAAGCCAAGGATTCCGTCCATGAAGTCTTTAGACATCTTCAGTGTCCGGGCTCTGATGCAGGCCCTGGAACAGATTCATTCCACAAAAGATCTTTGCGATCTCCCCCGGGTTCTTTTTTCGACGCTTAAGAATTTGATCCCTGGGGCGATGGTGACTTTTGATCAACTGGATCTTAAAACCAGGATCGCTGCTACCCAAATCTCTGAGGACTCCTTAGTTGGAGGTGAAGTGAAGGCTAGAGTTCTCGAACTGATGCCAGATCATCCAGTTGTCCCCAGAATGAAATCCGGCGCAAAGGGAGCTATTCGTGTTACTGACTGCATCACTCAGCGACAGTTTCGAAACACACCTCACTACTGTGACACGTTGCGGCCGATCGGGGTCCGTTTTCAAACGTCGTCACGCTTGATATTCCGGGGAAAATCGGTGCGACGACTGTTCTCCGAGACAAGAACTTCACCGATAAAGAGACGATGTTGCTTACTCTCATAGCACCGCACATTGCGCTCGCTTATCGAAACGGTGAAGTTTTCACAGCGCTGAAGCGAGCAGTTGCCCGGGCGATCCCAGCACCGGAGGATTTGCATCAGATAGGGCTTACGCCTCGTGAGGCAGATGTCCTCCATTGGGTTATCCAAGGGAAGCGTGATTGGGAGATCGGTCGAATTCTTTCGGCTAGTCCCAAGACGATCCAGAACCATGTTCGAAATATACTGAGGAAGCTGAACACCGAAACGCGCACTGGGGCGGCTTTAGAGGCCTTTGAACGTCTGAAACGATCGAGTGTCTGGCATGGTCAATAGGTATTCTTACTCATATGCCTAAAGCCAGAATCGAGCTATAAACCCCTCATTAAATATAGAATGAAAACATCACAAATGGAAAAGCGAATGCGCGCCTTCGGGGTAGGGCGAATCCCATACGCGAAGTAGTTGAGCCCAGTCATGCGCTTAATTTGCGTCGCCAACCAGCCGGGACGAGTTCAGGGACATGTCTGCTCGGGGGAAAGCATGTCAGGATATAGTGAGTATGGTATTTATCTTCCAAGTCCTTTTCGACGTGCACCTTACGCGAATTTCTGCATTTCGTATTGGTCTAAAGAAGCGCCAATTTAAAGTTGCTCGCTTTCTGTCAATCGCTCTCCAAACAGCTTCACTGCCCATAGTCAGGAACTCTTTTCTAACTTATGATCCCCCCAGCACGACCTTTCCAATCGGGAGCTAGGCATTTTCAATCTGAGTTAATGCAAAGAACCCTCTTTTGCATATCTATTGCTTTTCTCCTTTCAATATCCGCCAGGGCTCAAGTGATTGAGACCTATGCGGAGTCCGGAGCGAGCTATTCTCCCCCCTTATTTCCATTATTTCCAGGCGATACGGGCACCAAGGATTTGCAAGACCGGCATTTGGCGGCGGTGCCAAGCGCGACTCAGCTAGATCTGGCGGGAATCACGGCGAACGCCTCCGCGAAGCTCAAGTCTCTTGCCATTGTATCGGACGCGTCGTTTTCGGAATCGTCTACTTCACTTATCCCGTCAGTAAGTTATGACGCGTTCACCGAAGCTCGTTTCGGCGACACGATCACATTTCACTCCCCGACCCTCGAGGGTCAGAAAGGAAACGCTAATGTCCAACTAATTGCTAAAGGGGGGTTGAGCGTCACTGGAAACGGAGACGGCTATTCTTCGCAAGCCGGCGCCTCTTACAAGATAACGATTGTCAATGGCCTTGATAACCCAACTGAAAGTGGCACGCGTACTCTCGGTGTAGTAGGAGACCCTCAAGTGTTGAATTTTGGGGGTAGTGATTTTACGTCCTCCCCGATCCTCGGAAAGATTCCGTTTATTTTCGGCCAACCGGTAACGATCGAAGTACAATTGACAGCAACGGCCAGCATAAGAGTCGTCGATGCAAATGATGGACACCCTCCGGGCGCACACGCGAACGCCGATTTCTCTCATACTCTAAACTGGGGTGGGATAACCGCCGTTACCGACCAAAACGGCAACTCGATAAGCGATTGGTCGGTCACATCAGCATCGGGGACAGATTATAGCGTGGGCGTGACCAACCCCATTGCTAACGCTGGCCAAAATCAGACAGCTCAAGCAGGAACTCTGGTGACACTGGATGGTACTGGGAGTAGCGATCCTAATAACCTCCTCCCCTTGACCTATGCGTGGTCATTCGTCTCTAAGCCCCCCGGAAGCGCTGCGGTGCTCTCTAATTCTACTGTCGTTAATCCAATTTTTACTCCCGATGCGGTGGGCAATTATGTCATCCAACTGATTGTGACCGATACGGCGGGATTCTCCAGTACACCGGCGACCGTTACTGTGAGTACAGTGGATTCTCCCCCCGTGGCCGATGCCGGTCCTGATCAAGCGATCACCGTCATTGGAACCGTTTTACGGTTGGACGGCTCGCAAAGCTATAGCCCTAACGGCCTGTCGACCACCTACCAGTGGTCGATTCTGTCCAAGCCTGCCGGAAGCAATGCCGCTTTGAGCGGTCCTACTACTGCAATGCCCAGTTTTGTTGCCGACATCCACGGAACTTATACCATTCAGTTGATTGTGACCGATTCTCTCGGTACCGCGAGCAGCCCTGCTATCGTAACTGTGACGTCGAACAATACTGTCCCTGTCGCCAGCGCCGGACTGAGCCAATCTGCTGTTGTCGGACAGACTGTCACGCTGAATGGGAGCGGCAGTAGCGATGCCGACGGAGATCCACTGACCTACAGGTGGTCCCTAGCCTCTGCTCCAAGTGGCAGCCAAGCTGTGGTCTCTAATCCAACCGCGCAGATCGCTTCTTTTGTCCCAGATCTGCCGGGCACGTTTGTAGCGCAGCTTATCATCAACGACGGACTTGTCGACAGTCCTCCTGCTACGGCTCAGATACAGGTTGTAACCATCCAGACGGAAGTGATCCAGAACATCCAGAGGTTGCAGCAAAACGTGATCGCGAGTCTTGCTCCAGGTGCGTTCAAGAACCAGAACATGCAAAACGCCCTTCTGAACAAACTCAACGCCGTGATCGCCAACATGGAGGCGGGAAAGTATTCGGATGCCCTGGGACAACTGCAGAACGACATCCTAGGCAAAACCGATGGATGCACAACTTCCGGGGCACCTGACAAGAATGACTGGATCGTTGACTGTCCAGACCAGAGTAAGGTCTATACACCGCTTCTCAATATTATCGCGGAGGTTAAGGCCCTATGCGGGTGTTGAGCAGAAGCAACGGGCGTTTCGGCCGATTCCGTTCAAAGAGATCTCATTCGCCGAGCTCGGATGCTTGAGCTGGTATGCCCTCAACCAGAATTGGCCCGGATCGGCGCGGTGAGGGATGGGGTAACAATATTGATCCCAAGGACATTAAGGAAACAGCCGAAGTAAGAGCGTACCGTCAGGGGTACACAAAAGGAGCGGAGCGTGAGGCCTTTATTAAGGGCTGGGTGAAGGAAACCGATCCAGGCGGTACGGAATTTTACGCCCGTCATTCCCCGCTTGTAACGCGTCGCCATTTTCGTTCCATTGAGCAGCCTTAGCCAAATTTATGACCCAGGACCCATCCTCTCGATTACCTCCAGCCCATGAAAAGGTTGGATCTCTACCTCTAGGCGCACGTTTTTTCGACTTGGTCGAACGATACATTTACGTCGCGGTCGCAACCTTGTTATTGCTGGCCGCGGTTGCTACTATCGGGCACGCTCTTTTCAATGCCGTCGAGCAAACCTGGAGAGGAGTCGGGCTTTTGATTCCAATCTTTGCTCTCCTCAACGATCTGCTGCTGGTACTTATTATCACAGAGGTTTTTCGTGCCGTTGTCGCTTTTATTCGTAAACGCGAACCCGGCGTCAAGGTAGCTGATTTGACCCCTTTCCTTGTAATCGGCGCCATTTCCCTAACGCGACGCATTCTGGCAATCGGAGCAAATGTCTCGGTCCAGGAAACACACCATATCGCTGCGCAGGGTATCGGCGTTGGACAAACCGGACCTGCTGCCGCCGTTCAGCCATTTGAAGCACATCTGAATCCGGAGTTCTTTAGTCAAGCGATGATAGAACTTGGCGTAAACGGAATCTTGATCGTCGTGATTACCCTGGCATTGGTCATGATTCGACCAAACCAAGTCACTTCCCACGAGGTAGTCCAGCGTTAAAAGTCGCAGACGACTTACGTCGAAACACGGTGAACGACTGCCGGCAACACGCCGGGTTCAAACTCCCCGAAAGCAACGGGGATCGGCGGAATCCATTTTAAAGCTGGTTTCCTCCGGGCGTCGCTCTTTGGCCCCGTCCAGAACGTGTGCCAGTGCGCGCGCCGGGTTCCTTCTTCTCAATTAATTTGAGCCAGAAACGAGCGAGGTTTTCGAGCCAGCGGATTTATGTTCTCGGGCCTCTACAATTATAAGAATTTCAGCTTCTTTATCTTGTCCACCACTTCGTTGACCGCCTGCAGGGTGACGTCACCCCCGTCCCCGGCCGCCATAACGATCTGCCAGAAGCTTGCGCCGCCGATATGTAAGTGTACGACGGAGAGACGCACTCCCCCGCTCCGATTCCCGGCGACTTCCGATTGCGCGTCCACTACATCGGTAAACCCACTCGCCTTCAGCACGGAGTTAGCAATCACATTCTTGAGCTCTCCGATGTTCGCCAGCGCTGGGCTCAGTTCCATGCTACGAAAGTTAAAAAACAATGCTGCCATAGCATACCTTCCAGTCTAAGGATCAAAAACTAAACAAGTGTAGCACGCCTCCCTAAGCCGTCATGCAATTTTGCAGACCACTATTGCTTACGCGGTGTTTTTCAACTTCCTGGCAAGGGAAAGCTGGCCGAAAGAAGGGTCATGTGAGGTGAAGATCTTTCATCTGCACTTAATTCGTGGACTGGAAGCAGATCGGCGGCCTTTAATTCGCGGATGGATTGGCTGCTCCCTTCCGCATGTCGGTAGCTCCAAGAGCGACATAGATCCTGGTCGCGAGTAGCAAGGGCCTACTCAGCGAGATCGATCGTCCGCGCGCGCCAGCAAGCGAGGGATGCTGGAAGCTTGCAGCCCGAAAAGCACGGAAAAACCGATCTGCGTTGACGGCGCGATCATGACCGCAGCTATGGCTCGCTAAACAATCGAACGGCTTCCAGCAACGCCGCGACGCTAGAGGCCCGCAGGGCTAAGGAAGCCGCATGAATACTCCCAAACTGGTGCGCTAGCGCAGAAACGGTCTTGCCGACACAGTTCGCCGCCCCCGGGGTTCCGGCCTCGGGAATGGTCGCACCGGATAGAGAAAAGGTCATATTGAACGTCGGCGGTATGCCAGGCGGTGTGCCGACGATAATGTCGGTGCCGATTCGCAACCAATCAGGCGCCAAGTTCGAGTTGCGGATCCAAGCTTGCAGGTCACCTTCGAGCACTATCCCGGGGGGCTTGATCGGCCTCGGTGCCGACAGGTACAGGAAATTGGCGTCGGCCGCCGCCAGGAGGACCTCCGGGCGCAAGAAGTAGTGACCGGCCGGCAGAATGATCGGGGTGGTAAAGTTAATGGTGATTACGACCTCTTGGCCGGTCAATGGCCCCTCGCCGTGGGTAGTGTTATTTGGAGCCTTATTGATGCCGTTCACCACGGTGTTTAGAACGGAGAAGTTAGCGTCCAGCAGGTTTGCACGAAAAGCGAGCGTCCCCAGGCTTCCATCGCGTGTCGCAGAATCGATTTCCACATCCGAGGGCGAGTTGGTTCGGCTGGGTACATTCGGTGAGCGGCTTGTATCGGAGTCTAGGGGGAAGATGTGGTAGAACTCGACTTCGACATTATCATTAATCATACTCGGCAACGGCGCTCCTGCGCTGATCAGCCCGGTAATGGTAGCCTGAGTGATCGCTGTGGTCTGTTGGAGCACGAAGTCATCGGCCGTCTCGGTCTCGATCTTTCCTGGGCTGGGACGTCGTGATAGCGCTCCTAGCTGCCCGTCGGCGTTACCGGTGCTGAAGAAAAAAGTATCCGCTACGGCTGGTGTGGATGCAAGGGATGCAACCGCCAGGGCGGCGAGCGCAACGGTCTTCCAATTAACGATTCGGTTTAGAACTTTCGTTCTTGTTTTCATAAGTATGCAGCGTCTTGAGTTTGAGTGACTGTAGCGACCGGGTCTGCTGATCGGCGGCCTCGATAATAGCGCAATCCACTGATGGTATAAATAGAACTAAAGACCCAACCCGAGTGCTGAAAGACGGACGCCGATTCACCTTTGCTCCGGCTCTCGAGAAAACTGGAAGGATCCCGAATGGAGAATGGCTGCGCACTTGCACGATTATCACCGGAGAGCCTAATTGAACTTGTGGCGCAAACTATGTCTGGCAGCTAGACGGTAGCGTCCGGAAAGCCAGCCTTTGGCCCTAAAACCGCAACGATTGTTCCTTAGCGTACGCTGATCTGCAAGATCGAGTCGGACTCAGAGGGTTTCTTTGTGCGAGCAAAGTGTTCCTCGTTTGGGCGGACCACAATACTCTGGCAACTGGCGGTGAGGCGGTGTTTTGCAGTTTGGCGTACGCTTGGAATGCATTCGAAGAGAACTGATGTCGCACTGTACTTAACTTGCCGGTGGCAGAGTGGAGGAGTAAGAGGCGTACAAACCCAGGCTTGACTGGAAAGATCAGAATCAGTAGGTGCGGGCTATGAAAACGTATGTTACGCTATGTGTCCTGACGATTATATGCATGGGTGCTGCTTCGGCCGGGATAAAGAAGGGCGCCACGATGCAGGTGAAAGCCAACTCGATATGGTTTCAGGAGGTCGCCAAGTTCGATCATTGGCAAAATTTGAAAAGAAGCGGGAATTCTGAGGCGGCGGCATCCTATCAGGAGAATGCGCTCTCCCATCGGGATGCCTGGCAATTTCTTAAGCCGCTGACTGTAAAAATATTAGTCTATGAACCGACTAAACATCGAGTGAATGTGGAAATGAAAACGCCCGGGCGCATGCTCGGAACTACATGGTTTTTAGATACAGAAGCTCTTGAGCCCTAATCGTTAGCCTGCTGATTTGCCGAGCGCTAAGCGGAGCTACCCGCAAGTCCGCTTGGATACTGGATCAAGGGAGCCGCTTTGAGTCCCTGTGAGAAGAGGGTTGTCGCATTGTACTTAAATCGTCGAGTACTACACTTAATTCGTGGACTGATTTCACCATGAACTTCTGGCGCCGCACTAGCAGTTGCGATTAAATCCCGAACTGGATCAGTATTGAACCCTCGCCTCGGCGAGCGGCCGGTCATCCCGGCCGCTCCTTATTAAAAACCGGATAAGAAGCCGCATGGAACCGAGCCGAACACCGGGACCTGTTAAACGGACCAATTTAACGCTGGAACAAGTTCGCGAAGAACGGTGTGGAGCCAATGCCATCAGCTGGGTACCATCGGCCAAGTGAAAAACGAGGATTACTGTTGCGATTGAAGGGAGCTTCATCAAAACGCCTCAAAGAGAAAGGGCTCCGAGACTTTGGGTGGCAGAATGGATACGGTGCCTTCTCCGTCAGCGAGTCCAAGGTGGAATCGGTCACGGCCTAAATCCTCAACCAAGCAGAGCATCATAAGAAAAATCAGCTACCAGGAAGAGATTCGTGAAATTTTCAAACGCCACAGGGTCGCCTTCGACGAACGCTATGTTTGGGATTGAAGCCCCCAAGGGTTGGACGCCCTTTCAGGGCGAGTCGCTTTATATCACTTCACCCAGGGTTGAAGCGCCCGACTTCGCAAAGCCTACGTCGCGGCTGGCTTTTTGGCGTCACCTACCACAACATGAGGGGCGCCATAGCTTCAGCGACGGCGGCCTGGGCTATTCTGTTAGACCAGTGGCTTTAGCCCGACGATGCGCCCTGAAGGGGCGTCCGATATCCAGGTAGGTCTGTGGTACGGGACCGGTACACCACCACGACGACGAAATGGGTTGGTTAGACCGCTCTGCGGTCGCAAGAAAACGTCCAAACTCCAGGCGCCTGCCGCTGGCAGGCGTAGCCCTTAACGAAAACCGACCTTTACGTTCAGACCGGGGCCGACGCGATTGCGGCCATTGGCCGCACAGCGTTCGAACCGGAAGGGTCGATCCACAGGTTATTGAAGTTGAACCATCCCGAATGTTATTATGACAATGTGGATATCGCGCTAAGTTGCAGCAGGACCGGGTCCGGTATGAGAGAATGCCGCCGATGAATTAAAGGGCACTTGGGCCGCCAACTAGAAGGCATCCATAACGCTCGGCTTGGGGCGCACCCCGACTCTCCCAAAGGTTGGGGGCAAAATGGCCGATTTCGCCGGATCGAAACATCCGAGGGGATGGCAGCTAAGCTAGTTATCCCGTTGTCGGGACGCCATTGCCCGAGAAAGCCGACGCTTGGCAGCTTCTGCCGGCCCCCGCTGTGGGACCCGGGCCGATCTGCGGCGATAGTTGCGCTTAGAGCCGCAACAAAAGGCGATCAATAAATCGACGCTAAGATTGCAGTCACACCTCACTTCGCATCGGGTGGATTACAGGAGGCGAAAAGATAGCGGTGGATCTTCCACTGCCCTTTTTCTTTTCGAAAAATGAAAAGCTCGTTGTTGGCTTCCTGGACCGTTGTCTTGTTCTCCAAAATCTCGGTCTTCCCGGCCGACGTGGTTCGGACATAGGCCAGATCGCCCATTTCCACGATCTCGTGGATCGTGAAGTTTACGTTCAGTTTGATGGAGCGAAAGACGTGGTCGTAGCCGGCTTTAACCGCGTCGCGACCGATAAGCGCAGGCGAAAATTCCGGCATGAACACCGGTTCGTCTCCGTAAATGGCAAGAGCGGCATGGGTGTCGCTCGTATTAAGCGACTTTTCGTAGGCTTCAATAACGTTAACGATATCCTGGTTCATAAGGTTGTTAGGTCTTGTTCATGTTTTGTTCGTTGGTCAACACTCGATCGCTCGCCCGTGACCACTGGATGCGAACTCAGGGCCGACCAGATTTTGCGAGTGGCTAAAATAGGGAGACGCATTACGACCATTGCGCGAGCATCGACGTCACTGAAATACTTTTTTAGACCTGACCTGATGCCCAAAAGGTATTACCCTTCCATCAGGGTCGAAACGATGGAATTACGTCACCTGCGCTATTTTATTGCAGTTGCCGAGGAACTGAATTTCTCGCGTGCCGCCCAGCGGCTCCACGTCTCGCAGCCTCCACTGAGCCGCCAAATTCGCGATTTAGAGTCTGAACTCAACGTAAAGCTTTTTGAACGCAATCGTCAGGAGGTGAAGCTCACGAGAGTGGGGCGCGCACTATTGCCCCGAGCAAGAGAACTGATGCGCAATGCCGAAGCGCTGCGGACGCATGCAGGCAAGATGGAGGCAGAAAAATACGAGGAACTTCAAATAGGATATGCACCGGCGCCGACCGCTGCGATCATTGCGGGAATTCTTAGCCGATACCATGAGCTGGCGCCCGGAGCTCCCGTCACACTGCACGATCTTTCGCTAAGCGAGATCCTGACGGGGCTCAAAGCAAAGAAGCTTCACGCTGGTCTTACTCTCCGGCCCAGAGCAGGAGAAATGCGTGGACTTAAGTTCGAAGCGCTCCGGCGCTATTCGGTGGGGATTATCTGCGCCGATTCCAGTTCGTTGGCCGATTTATCCGTAATTCGTCCATCGTCGGTTCCTATGGATAAGCTGGTCGGCTACCGCGCCGCGGATTTCCCAGAATATCACCAATGGGTGGCGAAAGTGCTTGGAGTTAGCGAGACTCGAGTCGGGATTAGTCAAGAATGCGATGGCGTCATGAGCGTCATTGCGGCCGTCGAGAGCGGGCACGCTCCTGCGGTCGTCGGGGAGTTTACAACCGCCGTGGCCGGGGATCGTGTTCGTTTCATACCTTTTGCCTCCAAGGCATCTTACATGGACGTGGGTCTGCTATACAGAAAAAGCGAGAATGCGGAGAACCTGAAGAAGTTGCTCGCTTCATCGCTGGATTTTAAACAGTTTTCGAAACAAGGCCCATAATGAATCGGAGTTGTACTCGACCCGAGCGATCAGAGTCAATTGCTTCCCATAGACGGAGCAGCTTACGGCGACGCACCGGTGGCGGGCGCACTCAAAATCCCGCCTTGGAAAGCACAAATACTACCACGGCAGCCGCGAGACAGTAGTAACCAAAAAACTTCCAGCGTCCGGTCTCCAGCCATCTGGACAGCAGAGCAAGCGCTAACAAACCCGCACAGAAACTGCATACCATCCCCAATAAACCGGGCATCAAAAACTGTACCATATGCAAAGGATGCGCGGCGTCCGAGTGAGATTTCACTAGTCTAAGCAATTCCTTGGCTATGATCGGAGGAGTTAGCACGACGGCTAAGGCAAAACTGAATTCCTCCATCCGGCGTCTTCCAACCCCAAGCACCAGGCCGGTCGAAATCGTCGCTCCAGAGCGTGAAAAGCCACGAAATGGCAAACAAAGTCCTTGAACCGCCCCTATCCAGCATGCCTTTTTCAAATCGACGTCGCCGGCGCGCCGGTTCTGCTCTTCGCGAAGCCCGGAATAAATAATCAACACGCCCACCGCGAGCAGTGCCGCGGCAATCAACGGCAACTGCGAAAAAAGGGCTTCGACTTCAGCTTTTTCTGTTCCTTTTAAGTATATTTTTTCGATCAGCAACTGGAGCGCAAGCCCTATGACTCCGGTTACGATGGTGGCGATGATCACCTTCCACGCAATCGCCTTAAAGTTCGCGACACTCGAAAAATAATGCTGCTTCCACGCCTTCCAGAAATAGGCGATGACTGCAAACATTGTTCCCGTGTGAAGCATCACAAGCACGAAAGTC
>Ga0306926_10004964_pt1 | contig 14074 bp, 13 predicted proteins | sample flu12Cox44000178_FD_203759 | JGI IMG/M metagenome (GOLD analysis project Ga0306926, IMG submission 203759) | Lab enrichment of tropical soil microbial communities from Luquillo Experimental Forest, Puerto Rico - flux8day.12C.oxic.44.000.178 (v2)... | ecosystem: Environmental > Terrestrial >...
TGAAATAGCGGCGAAGCCCGATGCCGCACTGGTTGTTTGCATCGCTGCGCGGCTATCGACTCGGATGGCTGCCGCGGGATTTGGTCGCGGGCCTCATGCTGGCGGCAATCGCGATCCCCGGACAGCTGGCGACCGCCCGGCTCGCCGGCATGCCGCCCGAGACCGGCCTCTATGCCTTTGCCGCGGGCTCGCTCGCCTTCGCCGCATTCGGCGCCAACCGCTTCATGTCGGTGGCGGCCGACTCGACCATCGCGCCGATCTTCGCCGGCGGGCTTGCCTCGCTCGCCGCCCACGGCACGCCGCACTACGCCGAGCTGGTGACGCTGCTCGCGCTTATGGTGGGCGCGATCCTGCTCATTGTCGGCCTCCTTCGCGCCGGCTGGCTCGCAACGCTGCTTTCGATCCCGGTGACCACCGGCTTTCTGGCCGGCATTGCCGTGCACATCATGGTGGGCGAGCTTCCAACGCTGCTCGGCATGACGGCTGAGCGGGGTCCGCTCGTGCTGCGCCTCATTCACATCCTCGGCCGCGTGAGGGAGACCAATCCCTACACGCTGGCGCTCGGCGCAGGCGTGCTGGCCGTCACGCTGGGCATGGCCAGAGTCAGCTCCCGAATTCCGGGAGCGCTGATCGGCATTGTGGGGGCGGGCGTCGCCGTGGCGCTGCTCCACCTCGAGACCCGCGGCGTGACCCTGCTGCAACCGCTCGCCGTCGAGCTGCCGCGCCCAGCGCTGCCGCCGGTGCCCGCCTCCCGCGAGCTCGGCCAACTGGCGCCGCTTGCGCTTATCGTCGCCATGGTCTGCATCATGCAGACCTCGGCGGTCGCAAGCACGTTTCCCTCGGACAAGGACCAGCCCGACGATGTGAGCCGTGACTTTGCCAGCGTCGGCGCCGGCAGCATCGTCGCGGGGCTGATCGGTTCGTTCGCCGTCGATGCCTCCCCGCCCAGCACCGCCGTCGTTGTCGAATCCGGTGGACGTTCCCAGGTCGCCTCGATCACGGCGATTGCCCTGATGGTCGCGCTCTTCCTGCTCGCGGCGGGCCTCATGGCCTATGTGCCGCAGGCGGCGCTCTCCGGCATCCTCATCTACATCGCGCTCAAGATCTTTCGTCTGGACGAGATGATTCGCATCTGGCGCCGAGGCGGCTCCGAGATCCTGCTGGTGGCGGCGAGCGCCGCCCTCGTCGTGGCGCTGCCGATCGAGACCGGCATGCTGCTCGCGATCGTGCTCTCCTTCGTCAACAGCGTTTACGCCGTGGCGCGGCCCTATTGCGTGGAGCTCAGGCGCGTGCCGGGCAGCACGGTCTGGTGGCCGCCCGGCCGGGACGAGCCGAGCGAGCATGTGCCGGGCGTGCTGGTTTTTGCAACCGCCGCCCCCCTTACCTTCACCAATGCCCAGTACATCAGCGACCGGATCATGGCAGCGCTCGCGCACGCGCCGGCGCCGGTAAGGCTGCTGGTGATCGAGGCGAGCGGCACGATCGACATCGACTACACCGGTTCGCAGATCCTTGAGCGGACCATTAAGAGGCTGCGCTCGCGCTCCATCGACGTCGCCATTGCCCGCCTTTCGGACACGCACGCCCAGGACGAGGCCGGTCGGACCGGGCTGATCGCGGCGCTCGGCCCCGGTCGCCTCTTCAAGTCGGTTGAGGAAGCCCTGCGCCGCATCGGTCCGGGTGCGAAAGCCTCATAGCGGGCGAATCTCAATCCGAATCGCAGCTCGATTGCACAGAGTGCGGTGCACAAGATAAGGCAGCAGCCGAATCGGCGCAGGGGCGCTCGCCACATCCCTGAACAAACGTTCACGATCAATTGGCATCCGGTATGTCGGGTTAATGACAGGCCCATGTCTCCCTCCGTTCCGATGCCATTCACCAAACCCGTGCCTTCCCCATCGATAGATCATTGACACCCGCACACGATTTTTCGTCTACTGCCGCCGGATCGGAGAACCATGAAGGAGAACGCGCTGATGAGACGCTCGTTGTTGGGACTACTCGTAGGCTGCATGGCGCTCTTCGCTCTCGCATCGCCCACCCCGGCCAAGGCAGCCGTCTGGTGCGGCTGGTACTGGAACTGGTACGGCAGGTGCTATGTGGCTTACACCGTCGTGCGGCCGGTGGTTGTTCGGCCGGTGGTGGTGAGACCCGTCGTGGCCGTGCGGCCCGTTTATACTTACAGGGTCGCCTATCGGCCGGTCGTCGTGCCTTATTACTACACTGCGGTCGCCTACCGCCCGGCCTATGTCGCCTATGCACGGCCGGCGTACGCATACGCGTATGCCTTGACGCCGGGCATCAGGCGCGTGTGGTATCGCTACTGAGTTAGCGAACCTAACGCTGCGTTCCTTTCGAGGGTGCCTCGCGGCGCCCTCTTTTTTGTTGCAGAGGCGCTATGCCAGACAACGGCGGCAAAGATGCAACCCGCCGCAACGCCCTGATCGTAGTCGCGGCGGTGGCGCTGCTCGGAGCGCTGGGCTGGTATCTGGCACACGTGCTCTCCGAGTCGGCGCGCCTGCAGGATTGCCTGCTTTCCGGGCGCTCCAACTGCGCACCGATAGAGGCGCCGCGCTGAGCCGTCCCGCCCTCACGATTTCAAGACTTCAATCAATTCCGGAAGCGCAGCATCGCCGTCAGGTTTGACGGCGGCCACTACCGCATTTTCGCCCAAGGGTCGGAATTTTTCTGCTCGGGGATGGTGCGCAGGGCGTTCTTGTATGCCTTCTCGGCCGCGGCTTTCTTCTGCTTTCGGTCGTCGGTCTGCTGGCTGTTATCCGTGTGCCTGGATCCCGTTACGCGACTCTGGGCAAGTGCAGGCGCGCCCAGCACGGCAACCGCCGCAAGCACCACGACAAGCTTTCGCATGCGAGCTTCCCCCGCAGCCGCGCCCCCGGATCAGAAAGCTAGCCGCGGCCGTCGTCCGAAATAGGGCGGTTATCCGGCAGCGCCAAGGCACCGGGATGACCCCGAATCGCCATGATGACGGGTCAATATCGTACCGAGCTTGACCATCTGAAGCCGATGCTTCGGAAGCGGGGGCACGCCTCGGTCATGATTTCTTTACTGCGACAGCGCTCGCAAACGGCGCGCAGCCATCGATCGCGCGGCAAGGCCGGCCGTTGCGGCGGTGCTCTTCTCGTCCGGTCGTAGGTCGAATTTCAGAAATCATGCCGCGCGGGCTTCCCACACGCATCCTGCAAAAGGCAGCAGGCATTTTCCTTGTCTGTGGCGCCATCGCAGCCTGCGCCACGCCGCGGGCGCAGTTCACTGCGGCACAGCAGGAAAACGCCCAGCTGCCCGGCTTCCCGCATGTCCGTGTGTTCGCCGACTCCCAGGGCGCAAAGCTGGGAACCGGCTCCGCCAAGCTCGAATCGCAGAAGGATTTCGCGTTCCTCGCGCTCTCCGGCGGAGGCGCGGACGGCGCGTACGGAGCGGGCATTCTCAACGGCTGGAGTGCCTCGCAACAACGTCCGGAATTCACCGTGGTCTCGGGTGCCAGCACCGGTGCGCTGATGGCCCCGTTCGCATTTCTCGGGCCCGCCTACGACGGAACCATCAAGGAGATCTATACCGCCGGATATGCCGAGCAGTTCGTCAAGTCCGCGAACGTGACCAACGTGATCTTCAACGCCGGCCTGATCAGCGCTGGCAGCGCAAACAGCATCATCTCGCAGTTCATCACCCGACGGCTGCTCGACGACATCGCGCGCGAGCACCGCAAGGGACGCCGTTTGTACGTCGTGACCACCAACCTCGATGCCCAGCGCCCGGTGCTGTGGGACATGGGCGCCATCGCCGCCAGCGACCGGCCCGACGCCGCCTCGGTATTCACCGAAATCCTCACCGCGTCGGCCAGCTTCCCCGGCGTCTTCTCGCCCGTCCTCATTGATGTCGAAGCGGACGGGCACCGGTTCACCGAGATGCACGTCGACGGCGAGACGACGGACCCGATCTTTGTGGCGCCGGAGAAAGTCCTGAAGAGTCTTGCGGTCACCTCTTCCGCGTCGGCTCACAAGTCGATCTATGTGCTCATCAATACGAAGCTGGAACCCACCTTCGAGGTGACGGAGAATACGCCGCTGCAGGTCCCCAGCCGCGCCATCTTTACCCTGACCAAGACCGAGCGCCGAAACAGCATCCTTGCGGCTTACGATTTTGCGCGTCGCAACGGCTTCAAGTTCAACCTCGCCTATCTCCCCAGGGACATCTCGGACAAAGGCTCGGTCGAGTTCGACACCGGCTACATGCGATCGCTGTTCGAATATGGATATGAGGTTGGCCGCTCCGGACAGGCGTGGCGATCATCGCCGCCGCAGGTGCATTGAGGCGTCGCGCGCGCCCCCCGAATCGGCCCCTTTGCACCGCCCGGTTTGTCGGCTTCGGCGACAGCAGTGACCACTGCGACACAGGCCATCAGAATTCGTCACCTTTGCCCCGAATAGGTTTGGCCCGTGCAGCGCGCGCGCCATTAAACTGACGCTCAGCCACGCAAGGTCTCTCCGGGGGGTGCGACATGTTGCGTTCGCGGCTCAAGCGTTTCGCTTTCCTTCTCGGCGCGCTTGTTGGCGCGCCGTCGGTCGCGGCCGCCGACGAAGGCGGCGTGAGCTTCTGGATACCGGGCTTCTTCGGAAGCCTCGCGGCCGCGCCGCAGCAGCCCGGCTGGTCGCTGACCAACATCGGTTACCAGACGTCGGTCTCGGCCGACGCCGGTGTCGCCGTTGCGCGGGAGAGAGAGCTTGGCCACATTCCTGTCAATCTCAATCTGTCTGCAAACCTCACTGCCAGCCTGAGCGCGCGCGCCGACCTCGACTTGCTCATGATGAGCTATGTATTCAAGACCCCGGTCCTCGGCGGCCAGGCGAGCGTTAATCTGCTGGGTGTTTATGGGCGCATGGATACCTCGCTCGGTGCCCAGCTGTCCGGGACGCTGTCAGCCGCCACGGCAGGGGGAATTCCGCTGGGCTCCCTTTCATTTTCGCGCTTTGACAGCATCAACGACACCCTGTGGGGCTTCGGAGATCTTCTTCCGATATTCACGCTGCGCTGGAACGCGGGCGTCAACAACTACATGGTCTACCTGACAGGAGACGTGCCGGTCGGCGCCTATGATCCGAGCCGGCTGTCCAACCTCGGCATCGGTCACGGGACGGTGGATGGCGGCTTTGGCTACACCTACCTCAATCCGAAGACCGGGCAGGAATTTTCCGGCGTGCTCGGACTCACCTACAACATGAGCAATGTGCAGACCCAGTACCAGAACGGCGTCGACATGCATTTCGACTGGGGAGCGTCGCAGTTTCTGACCAAGCAGTTCCAGGTCGGGCTGGTCGGCTACATCTACGACGAGATCGGCTGCGACAGCGGCTCGGGCGATCGCGTCGGCTGCTTCCAGTCCCGCGTGCTCGGCGTCGGGCCGCAGGTCGGGTTCATCATTCCCATCAGCAAGACGACCCAGGGCTACCTCAACCTCAAAGCCTACAGGGAATTCGACAACGCCAACCGGCCGGACGGCTGGAACGCCTGGGTCACGTTCGTACTCTCGCCGGCGGAGCAGACGCCGAGCGCATCTTCACGGCGCATGCGCTCGATGTAGAGCCTTACAGCGGGATGACCTTTCTGCGAATCGTCATCCCGCTCTGCCTCTTTGCTTGAGCATGTCCTTTTCGCAAAACCGGTTCCACCCTCGGGTCAAGCCCGAGGGCGGGCTTTTTGCGGGACACGCTCTAAAATTTCAGAAGTCTCGCCTGCTGCACCTGCGGCAACGCGCGCACCGCGGCCAGAACGGGCGCCGGCAATTCGCCGTCGATCTCGATCAAAGCGATGGCATTGCCGCCGGGCGCGTCGCGCCCGACATGGAAGGTCGCGATATTGATGCCGGCTTCCCCCAACACGGATGAAAAGCGCCCGATGAACCCGGGCTTGTCGAGATTGGTGATGTAGATCATCGAGGGACCGAACCCCGCATCCATGCGGATGCCCTTGATGTTGACGATGCGCGGGCGGCCATCGGCAAACACGGTGCCCGAGACGAAGCGCATCTGCCGCTCGGTCTCAACGCTTACAGTGATCAGGCTTTCGTAGTCGCCCGCCGCCGCCCGCGTCGTCTCCTCGATGACGATCCCGCGCTCGGCGGCAACGCCGGGGGCGGATACGACATTGACCTCCTGCAGCATGGGCCGCAGCAGCCCGGCGATGGCCGCGGAGGTCAGCGCCTTGGTGTTCATGCCGGCGACCCCGCCCTCATAGGAGAGATGCACCTTCTTGATCCCGGTTTCGGTCAATTGCCCGGCGAAGGAGCCGAGCTTTTCGGCGAGCTCGATGAACGGCCGCAACCGGGGCGCCTCCTCGGCGGAGATCGAGGGGAAGTTCACCGCATTGGAGATCGCCCCGCGCAGCAGGTAGTCCGACATCTGCTCGGCGATCTGCAAGGCGACATTCTCCTGCGCCTCGGTGGTGGCGGCGCCCAGATGCGGCGTGCAGACCACGTTCGGGTGTCCGAACAGCGCATTCTCGGTCGCCGGCTCGTTCGTGAACACGTCAAAGGCGGCACCGGCGACGTGACCGCTGTCGAGCGCGGCGCGCAAGGACCGCTCATCGACCAGTCCGCCGCGCGCGCAATTGACGATGCGCACGCCTTTCTTCATGGCCGCGAGCGCGTGCGCGTCGATGATGTTCCTGGTCTTGTCGGTGAGCGGCGTGTGCAACGTGATGAAATCGGCGCGTCGAATCAGCTCGTCGAGAGCGACCTTTTCAACGCCCAGATCCTGCGCGCGTTCAGGCGAGAGGAAAGGATCATAGGCAATCACCTTCATCTTGAGGCCGATCGCCCGGTTGGCGACGATGGAGCCGATATTGCCGCAGCCGATGACCCCCAGCGTCTTGCTGGTGATCTCCACCCCCATGAAGCGATTCTTCTCCCATTTGCCGGCCTGCGTCGAAGCATCGGCCTGGGGAATTTGCCGCGCCAGCGCCAGCATCAGGGTGATCGCGTGCTCGGCGGTGGTGATTGAGTTGCCGAACGGCGTGTTCATCACAATGATGCCGCGGGCGGTTGCGGCCGGAATGTCGACGTTGTCGACACCGATACCGGCGCGGCCGATAACGCGCAGACTCTTCGCCTTGTCCAGGATGGCGGCCGTCACCTTGGTGGCGGAGCGAATGGCGAGTCCGTCAAACCCGTCGATCAGGCCGGCGAGCTTGTCCTTGTCGCTGCCGAGCTTGGGCTGGAACTCGACCCCGACACCGCGGTCCTTGAAAATCTGCACCGCCGCGGACGAGAGCGCATCGGAAATGAGGACTTTGGGGGCCATGACGATCCCGGACGGCTCAAGCCGCCTGCACGAGCGCTTCCTTGCTGCTGGCGAACGCCCAATCGAGCCAGTGCGTCAACGCTTCGATGTCGGTGCGCTCAACTGTGGAGCCGCACCAGATGCGCAATCCCGCCGGCGCATCGCGATACGCATCGATGTCGTAGGCGATGCCTTCCTTCTCCAGCATCGCCGCCACGCCCTTTACGAAAGCGGCCTGCGTCTCGGGACCGAGCTTTGCAACCGAGGGGTCGACGATGCGCAGGCACACCGAAGTGTTCGAGCGGATGGCGGGATCGCGTGCGAGGAACTCGATCCAGGGCGTGCGCTTGACCCAATCGGCGAGCACGCCGGCGTTGGCATCGGCGCGCGCAATGAGCGCTTTGAGCCCTCCGATCGACTTCGCCCATTTGAGCGTGTCGAGATAATCCTCCACGCACAGCATCGACGGCGTGTTGATGGTTTCGCCTTCAAAGATGCCTTGATTGAGCTTGCCTGCCTTGGTGAGCCGGAAGATCTTCGGCAGCGGCCAGGGCGGCGCATGACTCTCCAGCCGCTCGACCGCGCGCGGAGAAAGGACCAGCATGCCATGCGCAGCCTCGCCCCCGAGCACCTTCTGCCAGGAGAAGGTGACGACGTCGAGCTTCGTCCACTCCAGCGCCTGCGCGAAACAGGCTGAGGTGGCATCGCAGATCGTGAGCCCCTTGCGATCTGCCGCGATCCAATCGCAGTTCGGTACGCGAGCGCCGGAGGTGGTGCCGTTCCAGGTGAACACGACGTCGCAGCCCGGATCGACCTTGGTGAGGTCGGGAATCTCGCCGTAGCCTGCCTTGAGCACGGTGAGCGGCTTGAGCTTGAGCTCCTTGGCGACATCGGTCACCCAGCCTTCGCCAAACGACTCCCATGCCAGCATGGTCACCGGAAGCGGGCCGAGCAGCGACCACATGGCCATCTCGACGGCGCCGGTGTCCGATGCCGGCACGATTCCGATGCGGTAATCGGGCGGTACTTCCAGCACTTCGCGGGTGAGATCGATGGTGCGCTTGAGCTTCGCCTTGCCGATCTTCGACCGATGCGAGCGTCCCAGCACCGCGTCGGTGAGAACCGAGAGGCTCCAGCCCGGGCGCTTGGCGCAGGGGCCGGACGAGAAGTGCGGAACCGTCGGCCGCACGGTAGGCTTGGCAGTAGTCATCGTTGATTCCGGACAGACGCGCTGAAGACCCGGACCGGTGTAATCCCCGCGCAGGGACTTAGGTAAGAGCCCGCGCCGCGTCAATAGCACGGCCGCCCGCTCGCGCATTGAGCCGGACATCCCGGTCGACCGCGGCATTTGTCAAGGGCATGGCGTTTGCGCCCGCGACGCATTATTCTCCGCGCCATGTCAACACAAGGCCTGTACAGAAAGCGCAATGGCTGGGGCGATCAGCACAGCGTCCGCGTCAAGCACGACAATACGGTGGAGCTCGAGGTTCCTGAAAGTTTCTACCGGGAAGAGGGCTGGCAGCCGCCGGTCGACGAATTGCCCTGGCACGGGGAGGACACGAGCGTACCGGACAGCCAAGGCAAGCCTGCTCCGGGTGCCGGGGATCAGCAGCACGCCGATGATGGATCGCGCCCGACTGAACGCTGATGGCCGGCGCGTCCGTCCGTCGGGCGGTCAGAATCTCACGCCAATGGCCGTGCGGGCGCTGTTGATGTTGGCATGCATGGACTGCACGTCGTCGAATTCCCATTCGCCGCGCACGAAGACATTCGGCATGACGCAGATCTCGATCCCCACGCCCGCGGCATATCCGAAATAGAACGCGCCATTCTTCGTGCTGGTTTGCGTCACGGGGCCAAAGAATGCAGTTGGCAGCGGAGTAAGCGGCGGGTTCGGAGGTGTTTGAGGATCGGGGACGTCCGTTCGCCTATACGAGACCGTTGCAGAGCGCGTGACGTCGGCGCGCACGACCGCAGCGCCGAGGAAGGTGTAGGGCATGAACTGTCCCGCCGTCCAGCCTGCGCGCGCGCGCACCGTCGCGATATCGGTGATGTGAAACCCGGCAGAGCCGGAAACGGTGAATGGATCATAGAAGAAATGGTGTCCGCTCGGCGCTGTTGCGTCATTCGCAATTCGCAGCGAGACCGAATCGGATGCTTCCGGGTTGAGCGCGGTGCGGTTGTAATTGACCTCAAGGCCGAGCAGCGCGCCCTCCCATTGCGAGTTGTAGCCGGCGAACCAGCCGTAGCTCGTGCCATTGCTGTTCGACTTCCCCAAGGTGGTGAAGCCTCCCACGATCGGCGCGAAAACGCTGTCGCGCATGATGAAGCTCGACAGGTCGTTCACCGCGTTGGCGAAATTCGCGCCGGCAGCCGAATAGCCGACCTGGCCGCCCACATAGAAGCCTCCCCAGCCGGCCGTAGCGGCGGGTGGGAAAAGAGCACCTTGCGGGCCATACAGTGCCGGGAGCTCGAATTCCTGCGCGAAAGCGGAGGAAACCGGGGCGATTATTCCTGGAGCAATCTCTCCAAAAACCATGAAACCGAGAGCAGCGAGCAGGCGGCGCATGAAGGCCTCATGATTCGGCGGACTTCTCTAAGCTTTCGTGCGATCATGAATGATTAACCTTAATGAGCCGTTAGGGCTCACGTAAGAAAATTCACAGTTATTCAATGGCTTAGATGCAGAAAATGGCTAACTTCCCGATGGTTAGCCACATCCAGTTCGGCGTTCGTGCTTACTCGTCCGGGATTCGTTGAAGGGCTGCACGCGACAGACGCGCCTGATCTGCCCGCTGCGTGTAGCGCTCAATTTCCTTAAGTGAGCGATGTCCCGACACGGCCGCAATTTCTTTCGTTGTCGAGCCATGCTCAGCCAAGCGACGCAGTGCGGATTTACGTAGGCCATGCGCAACACAATTAGGCGGCAAATTTGCTGCCTTCACTGCGAGCTTGATGAGTCTGGTTAGCGACTGCCTTGTGATTGGGCGTCCTTTAGCATCACTCACCAGGTACACCCCGTTTTTGCGCCAAGCGCGAATAGCACGTTCGAGGGCAGGGTGAATCGGGATGAGCAGTTGATCATCCTGATCTTTCGCTGTCTTTTGCTGCGTCACACGGATCACGCCGTTTTGAATGTCTGATCGTCGCATTCTGACCACGTCGCCAGCGCGTTGGCCGGTGTAAAGCAACAGAGCGAGCGCCAGTCGCTCACGTGTACCAATGGGCCACCGCTTTTCGTACAACGCGATCTCCTCATCGGTCCAAGTGTGATGGGTTCCAAGTTTATATTTGGGAACCTTGCTGAAAGGATTATCGTGCCGCAACTCCAATGCAATGGCGTGCTCCATTAGGCGCTTAAGAACGGCGCGCGTAAGATTCGCCATAGCGGGGTGCTTAGCGCCAATATCTTCTATTAATTTGCGCGCTTTCGGTCCTTGTAAGTCCCGAACAAGGCGATGACCATGCGCGTCGCGCACATTGTCGAGAATGCTCTTGTAGATTCTTTTAGAAGATGGCTTCAGATTTGAAAACTCAGTGGAGCGACAAAATTCAATGATGAGCCATCCCATTGTTCCAGTGCGATGGCTCGCATAATTGGCGCGGGGTGTTTCATTCAGGGCCGATTGGTAGGCGTCCATAAATTCGGAGGAGCCAGGTATCCCAGGCAGGGGAACGCGTTTGCATCCGCGCTTGCGAACATAGCGGCGCAATCGGCCGTGACGATCCAGGTACTCATGGACGTGCTTCAGCCGCAGCCGCGTCATGCGTCCGCCCAGGTGTTTACTGCCGACTGGCCGTCATCGTCGCGCGGTAATTCCTCAAAGAACAAGTCCAATTCTCGAACATCCCATACTTTCCGACTATCAATTAATCGGGCTGGAGGAACACGGCCATCGTTCCGCAACTGATCGAACTTGCTTGGCGAGATTCCAAGATAGAGCGCGGCTTCTAGCCTAGATAGGCCGCGCGGCATGATTCGCGGTTCACGGATGATATGGGGCTTGTGAGCACTATCAGCGGCACCAGATAGCTTACTTTCAATCACGGTTGTTAACCGAATCTCCCTATTGAAACGCCGATGGAGGTCACCGACACCCAAAATATTTTTTAGTATAAAGTCATGCGGCGCGCGATGCTAACGACTGACGCCCATAACAAAAAAATTATCGCGCAACGAGCATGGTATGTCAATCAAAATGATGCGCGCGCAAAACTTTCATTTGTTAGAACGCGCATCGGCAGTCGCGGTGCTCATCCACTGATCCCGATTTTGCATCCCGGCGGACATAATCGAGCGCCAACTTGAGTCGCCAGCCGGCCACCGATTCAATGTGCAGCATTGGATAACGCTGAACGATGCCGATGTGTGGATCACCGGCGCGAAGCGGCTGACAACTGAAGCCGGTGAGCGATGGGGGCAAGCTGGCGGTCCGGCAGACCCGCATCTTAAGTTTTCGTGCCGCACATTCGACGACCTCAACCGTACCCCTTAGGTCATCAGGGGGTTGCGTACGGTTGTCACCTTGCCACCCCCTCATTGCCGGAGAGTTCCCGGCACGCGACCCGCGTCGAGCTTTGGAACCCGCAGATGGTTCTGCTGCGGCAATCGCGAAAACTGGACCCGAACAAAGGGTTATGACCGTCATCCTGAAGCGGCTTAGGAGCAGGTGGGTTACCGGCTGGGGAAGCTGTAGCTTCCGGCCGGGGGGCGCACTACCGGCGTTTTGCCGCGCGACCGGCGTGTGCTAGACTCGAAGCCGCTCTCACGACGACGCTGGTCCGCTGTCGTTGCCGCGCAGAGCCATTCTCACGACGACGCTGGTCCGCCGGGTCGTTGCCGCGCAGAGGGGGGGGGAACCTCTTGGCGAGCAACGGTTGCACTATGCCCGATAAAGACGTCGCATTCCCACCAACCGAAGTCAGTTCTGACACCGGGCTCGCGCTCGGTCGCGGTGCGCTTGGCGTGCCGCGGTCGTTTCCCCCGACTGTGGCGGTGTGGCGGCTAGGGAGCAATTTTCCCCCGAGATATGGGCGGGGGGGAACCAGCCGTTTACCCGGCACAGTGCCACAGCGCCAGAGAGATCAGGAACCACGACCATGACAACGCCCCCCGCCAAGAAGACCCAAATGCACAAGGCGGCGCTCGCTGCCCAAATGCGCAGGGAGGCCCTAACCACCCTTGGCCTCAAGGATCGCGCTACCGAGACGGACATCCGCAGCGCTCGCCGGCGGCTGCTCAAGGAATGCCATCCCGACAGAAATCCAAGCGATGGGCTGCGCGCCGCACAGATCAATGCCGCCGCCGATTATCTACTCAAGGCCCCGTCCGCCCATGATGTGCGTTTGCAGATCGCTCCCGCTGAACCTCAAATCTCATGGGGTCGGCCCGCCCATGCTCTCCTGACCGATGCCCTGCGGATGATTCGGCAACGCTCAGTTCTCACCAATGACCACAAATATGTGGCAAGCGCCCTGTGGACGATCCACACCTATGTTTACAAGCAACCGGTATTTGGAATCACCCCTCGCTTAGGCATCACATCTCCCCGACCAAAATGGGGCAAGTCAGCGCTGTTGGATTGTTTGACGGGGATGGTGGAAGCCCCACTTTCAGGCAAGCCTTCTGCTCCTGCCATTTATCATCGGTTGGCGGCGGGTGATGCTGTGTTCATGATGGACGAGGTGAATAAGCCGCCGTCAGGATTGATGCGGGATGTGATCAACATGGGCTATGTGGCCGGCAAAACCATTTCCCGTGTGGGCAAGCATGGTGAGGACATTCAATATCCCACACATGCGCCTGTGGCATTGGCAGGCATCAACCTTGCAAGATCGTTGGCCGATGATACCCGCACCCGCACAATCATGATTGATACTTTTAAAGGTAACCCGCAAAAATTTACACCGATTGGTTCACTTTGTATCAATCAGAAGAGTTCTTGAAGTGGCGCACTGATGTGAAATTGTGGGCTATGTCCTGGAAACCGCCAAACAAGGAAGATGTCCAACTTCCCAAAGCCATTACAGACGGACGGGATCGTGATAATTGGCGCGGCCTGATTGCCATTGCCGATGCGATGGGATACGGCGACGAGGCACGAGCCGCCGCCATCTGGTTTGTGCAACGTGAACCTGCCGAAGCATTGGATGGCGCTGAAGCCATCAAAGACATTCATGCCCTCTATGCCGACCCAAACCGTGGTGTTTGGCAGAACCGACCCCGGCCCAATGCCCGCCGTGATCATATTTGGGGTCAGCATTTGGTGGTGGAGTTATTGAAACTAGACGACCAAACCAAATGGTGGCGAGGCAACAGGCCGTTTGGTGTTGGTAGTGGTGCCGAGGGTGAGGAAGGCAGTCTGATAGCGGCCCAAAATAAACTCGCCGATTTGCTCAGCGACTTTCCCCTTAGTGATGACACAGGGGAGCGCATAAGGCCAAGACGGGTGCGTTATTCGGGTGCTTCAGAAACCAGCACGGCACGGGGTTATCGCATCAATGACTTCAAATTTGCTTGGTCAATGATTGGACTGCCACCAATTACAAACGATCCCGCCGAGGCATCTGAGGAACCAGACGATACCGCTTATCAAGCAGTGCTAGATAAAATTGCTCGCATGATTGCTGACGATAAAGCGGACGAACACGCTGCGTTTAGATCGTTGGCAGGGGAAAGCGTGCTAGATCGCGTCGAGAAGATGATTGCTGACGATCCGAGGCTGAGAAAGATAATCAGGGATCACGACCGTAAGCGCGGCACCGATGAAAAAGTCTGGGAG
>Ga0306926_10004965_pt1 | contig 14070 bp, 10 predicted proteins | sample flu12Cox44000178_FD_203759 | JGI IMG/M metagenome (GOLD analysis project Ga0306926, IMG submission 203759) | Lab enrichment of tropical soil microbial communities from Luquillo Experimental Forest, Puerto Rico - flux8day.12C.oxic.44.000.178 (v2)... | ecosystem: Environmental > Terrestrial >...
AAGTCGCCTCGCTCCGCGCAGCGCTTCCTGAGTATGCATGCCGCCGTCCACAATACCTTCAATCTTCAACGCCATCTCGTTTCCCGATCCACGCTGCGAAAATTCCGAACCGATGCTGCCGCGCAATGGAAAAGCGCTGTCACAGCCGCATGATGCTTGATCAGTTTTGGCTCTCGGTGCGTATCTCCTTCGTTGCCGTGACAAAGCCGTCCGATAGGGCGTTTAACGGGATCCATGCTGTTGCTTAGCGGCCACCCCTGCAGCCGCGCGCTGTTGCGTCTGTTGAGCGACCTGCTGTCGGGCGGCAGCTTCGGCAGCCTCACGTCGTCGGGCTTGTTAGTAGCGGTCCGGCCACGCTGGCGATGCCGAAGACCGCGGAGCCGTGGTCGTTGACCAGGCTGCTCGAGCAGTTCGCTGGCGCGCTGGGTCGTGGTCGCCGGGCCGCTCGCCGATCGCGATGGCCAGCAATGATTCCGGGCCCACCTGCTCCCAAAAGAGGATGTCGAGATCAAGGAGGGTTCCTGGGATGTCATGGGTTTGCGCGCGACCGCCAGCATCGATTACGTGATCGCGGACAAGTTCGTGCCGGCACATCGTACCTTCGAGTACCCGTTTCTGCCGGGCGGGAACCCACAGCACGCTTCGGCGGTCGGCCTGCTCGATTTGGGCCGGCCGGGAGTGGCGGCGTTCGCCAGCGGTATCGGCTTGCGCGCGCTCGACGAATTGATCTTCGCCACAGCGATCGGCATCTTTCTCGGAACCATCGCGCGCTCGATGCCTCAGCTCGGCCTGCTCTACCTGCCGGTCTTCCTGCCGATGAACATACTTTCAGGTAGCAACACGCCACTCGAAAGCATGCCGGCTTGGCTCGCGACCCTAGCGCAGGCGTCGCCTTCGACGCATTTCGTATCGTTGGCGCAGACGATTCTTTATCGCGGCGCCGGCTTCGCGCGGGTCTGGCCGCAATTTGCCATCGTCGCGCTGATTGGCGGGGTATTCCTCAGCCTTGCCCTGTTGCGATTCCGCAAGGTCAGCGCCGCGGTGATGTAATGCGCCGCCTTGAGGCAGCGTACGCCGCGACCACCACCAGCACGTCGACATCTATGAAGCGGCGCGCATTTCACAGACTTAAGATTTAACTGACGAGGTCAGTCACCCGGGTCACATCCGCGGTTGAATGCCGGCGGCCAATGCGAGGCGGATCAGTTCGGACAGACTGCGCGCCGCCATTTTGCCCATCACGCGCGCGCGGTAAATCTCGACTGTACGCGGGCTGATTTCGAGATCGTAAGCGATCGATTTGTCTGGCAGCCCGGCGACGAGCCCCGCTAGCACCTCCCGCTCGCGCGCCGACAATAGCGCCAGCTTTTCTGCTGCCGCGGCCGCTGCCGGGTCTCCTTCGTTCGGCGAAGCCAACCGAGAAAGCGCCCCGCGGAGGCTGCTGATAATCGTCTCCGAGGCGAATGGCTTTTCGATAAAATCGACCACCCCCGCCTTCATCGCCCGCACTGCTAACGGGACGTCACCATGGCCGGTAATGACGATCATCGGAAAACCGAGCGCGTACGCCTTCAACCGTTCTTGTAGCTCGAGGCCGTCCATCTCAGGCATGCGGATGTCGACGATCAAACACCCAATCGGCAAGGCCGGAGCGGCGGCAAGGAAGTCCACTGCCGAGCCGAAGCTTTTGACCACATATCCCTTCGACTCGAGGAGAAATGAAAGCGAATCGCGTACTGCCTCCTCGTCATCGACGATGTAGACGGATTGGTTAGCCGCCACGCGCAGTTTCCCCGGCGCGCCATCGTCAGCATCAAGCGCTGTACCGTGCCGTGCCTCTCGCCGAGCCGGGGATCACGCTGATATCCGGGTCGGCGCAACTCATCATCATAGGGATAGGGGGTCACCGTGCGCAACGGCGTTGACGATAGCGACGTAGCCGGCATTGGCCGCTCTTCGTCTCAGCAGATCAATCATTGATCCGGATTCCCTCATGGAGCAGGCCGGCGATCTAGGTGAGAGGTCTCGCAAGTTTGAAGCACTGCCATTATTCATCGCCACCTCTCTCGATCTCACCACTCTTAGCAAGCTGTTTCCTGACGAGCCTTAGGTTTGCGTCGCGCGGATCCGATGCGATCGTGAAACCGAGCTCCCTGCACATCTGGAGCATCGGCTCGTTCTCCCGTAAAACCTCGCCAACCAGCTCTCCGATACCGCGCTGCCCAGCGATGTCAATCAGGCGCCTCATCAGCAAATATCCGACGCCGCGCCCCTTCCAGTCACTGCGAACCGCGATGGCATATTCGGCGCGCAAATTGTCGGGATCGGCAAAGAAATGCGCCACACCGACGGCCACGTCCTCGTGCTCGGCCAGAACTGCCAGCTCCCGGTCGTAGTCGAGCTGCGAGAGCCGTGCGGCAACCGCGTGGGTAAGTCCGCGCACCGGCGTGAAGAAGCGGAGCCGCAAATCCTCATGGCTCATATGCGCGGCGAGATCGTGCAGCATCGGCTCGTCTTCCGGACGCAACGGTCGCACTCGGAGCGACGTCCCATCGCGCAACCGCTCCGCGGTTTCGAGATGTTGCGGATAGGGCGCGATGGCGGGTTTGGTCGTAGTTGGCCCGTACGCCGGCGCGACCCGCAGTCGGGCATCCAGAGCGATGATGCCGACCGCGTCTGCGAGCAACGGATTGATATCCAGCTCTCGGATCTCCGGGTGATCGGCAGCCAGCTGACCGAGGCGAATCAACATTTCGGTGACCGCCTCGATTTTTGCAGGTGGTTGGCCGCGATATCCTTGCAATAGTCGCCACACTCGGGTACGCGACATCAGCCTGCGCGCAAGCAATGCGTTGAGCGGAGGCAGCTCGAGCGAACTGTCGCCTACTACCTCGACCGCCGTGCCTCCTTGGCCGAACAAAACCAGCGGACCAAATACCGGGTCTTGAACCAGTCCGGCGAGGAGTTCCAGGGCGCCCGGGCGGCCAATCATCGTCTGAACGAGAAACCCGGCAAGGCGAGCTTTGGGACGAGCCGCCCTAACACGTTCGAGCATCGCCTCCGCTTCTCGACGGACCCGATCGGCATCGCGCAGATTGAGTACGACGCCGCCGACATCGGTCTTGTGAGTGATATCGGGCGAACGGATTTTGAGAGCGACCGGAAATCCAATACTCGCGGCGCCGCGGGCGGCTTGGTCCGGATCATCGGCGGCGAGGCTGGCCACGAGTGGAATGCCATAGGCTGCGAGCACGGCGGCGGTCGCTTCCGTGTCGAGCCAGCCTTCCCCGGCGGCGACGGCGGTTGCGATCACGCTCCGTGCCGTTCGCTGATCCGCTTCGAACGCGTCCGCTCGCGCCGCTGGCGTCTCCATCAACAGCTCGCGATTGCGCCGATAGTGAACCCGATGCATGAAGGCGCCGACCGCGCTGTCGGGGGTTTCATAGGTGGCGATGCGGGCTTTCGCGAAGAGCTGCCGTGCGGCCTTTGCGGAATGTTCGCCTAGCCAGGCGGTGATCACGTTGCGATCGCGCAGCACTCTGGGCTCAGCCGCTCCGACCGTATCGATGACCGCACAAGCGGTCTCCTCGGGCTCAGCCAATGCGGTGGGGCAGTTAAGCACCAAAATGGCATCGACCTCGGGGTCGCTGATCAATACTGCGAGAGCATCGGCATAGCGGGTCCCCGGCGCATCGCCAATGATGTCGACTGGATTGCCGTGGCTCCATGTGGCGGGCAGACGCTGGGTCAATTCGGCGATCGTATTTTGCGACAGTTCAGCCAGTCGCCCGCCAGCCATCACCAAAGCATCCGTGGCGAGCACGCCCGCCCCACCGCCGTTGGTCAGGATCGCAAGCCGATCGCCAACCTGCCCGTGGGTCAACGCCAAAGTCTCCGCAGCATCGAACAGTTCGGCCATCGTCCCGACCCGTAGCATACCCGCGCGACGAAACACCGCGTCGTGCACCGCGTCGGTGCCGGTCAAGACGCCAGTATGTGACGTGGCGGCGCGCGACCCGGCGTTGGAGCGGCCCGCCTTTAGAACCAGCACGGGCTTGATGCGCGCAGCCGTTCGGGCCGCGGACATAAATTTGCGGCCGTGCGTGATACCCTCAACGTACAGCAGGATAGCCCGTGTGTGCGGATCGGCGGCGAGATAGTCGAGCATGTCGCCAAAATCGACGTCGGCCATACCGCCCAGCGAGACCACGTGCGAAAAGCCGATGCTGCGCGATACCGCCCAATCGAGCATCGCCGTAACCATTGCACCTGACTGGCTGATGAACGCGATATCTCCCGCCGGGGCAGACAAATGAGAAAAGGTTGCGTCGAGCCCAACCCGCGGAACCATGATGCCGACACAGTTCGGTCCGATGATGCGCATGAGTAGGGGCTTTGCGGCGTCGAGCATCGCGTGCTGCAGCGAGTGGCCCCGCTCCCCGAGTTCGGCGAAACCGGCGGTAATGATCACGGCGGCGCACGTTCCGCGCTCACCCAGCTCACCGATCAATGAAGGCACAGTTTCGGCTGGGGTGGCAATGACTGCGAGGTCGGGCGATCGCGGAAGCCTCGGGATATTCGGGTGAACGATCAGGCCGTCGATTGTGTGATGATTGGGATTGACAAACATCACCTCACCGGCGAACCCAGCGCGACGCAGATTGCGCGCGATTACCGCACCGACAGAACCCGCGTGCGGACTGGCTCCGATCAATGCAACGGATCCCGGGTTGAACAGCTTGTCGAGATTACGAACCGACATTGGATATCATCTACAGCTCAAGCACGAATCCCGGATGTCGTCTGTTCGCCTATTGGAAGAGGGGGCCATAGTGCGGACGACGCGTTCACGATCTCCGCGACCAGGCGGAATTTCACCTGAGTCACGCTTAAGTCCCTGAAGTAGTTTACGAGATCACCCCAAGGGTCATTCAAACGCCCGACTCCGGAGATAAATGCAACAATGCCACCTACTTCGAGCTGGTCGGTATGCACCATCCAGCCGCCGATCAAGAGCGCGGCGACGATTTGCAGGTGACTGCAGAAATTCATCAGAAAGTTCATCGAAAATTTGAACTTGAAGATCCCCATATTGAGCTGAAGCGCGCGGTCTACACGCTTCGCGTCTGAATTGTCTCGCTCGGCGGTGAGTATGGCTTGGTCAACGGTGCTAATGCCGAGTTGCCTGAGCACCCACACCCGGGCGTTTGCGCGGCGGTTTATCGCCTTTTGCATCAGCGGCACAAATATTAGCTGCGGCACGAACAGAGCGAATGCTGCGGCCGCCATCCACCGGTCGAGGTGAACAATGTAGCCAAGCACGGAAAGCAGTATCCCACCCTGCAGTAACGGCTCGGAGATGCTGTTGCCGACAAACCCGCCAATCGGCTCAACTTCGGCGACGATCATCGCGGCTCCGACGCCGCCCGCCTGCGGTCCCAGTGTACGGGATCGAGCCATCCTCGAATAGGCGAGGACACGTTGGCGCAGATCTCGCGTCGCATTTTCGCCAACCCAGCCGCGATAGACGTTCAGGCCGAGCTTGGTCGCGCCTTGGATAAGAACCGCGCCGGCATACGCGGCACACAGGGTCACGACCGGCAGAAAGGGCCGATCTTTGACAAGATTGTTGACGACCCGGCGCTGGATTTCCAGCGGCGCCACTTCAAGCAGGAAAGTGACCACCGTCAGGACCACTAGCGCGACCTGATGCGGCCAGCTTACGGCGAGGACATAGCGGAAAATGGTGCTCGGCAGACGGGACGTGGCGAGGGGCATCACTTGTGTTCCAGCAAGACCGCCCAGATGAGGTCAACTACTCGATACATCAAAACGCGGGATGCCATCTTGTCACTCCCCAGGCAACTAGCGTCGGTTCAGGAAGACTTCCTACCCAGAGACGGCAGTCCGCGGTGATTGGGCTCAGGCTGCTGGGAGGAGGTCACGGGCCTAGCGGCGACCCCCAGTCTTTGGACCAGATAGTCGACCGCATGGCCGAAGGTAGCGAGCTTCGGATAGTCGGTCTCGGGAATGTCAATCTTGAGACGCTCACTGAGAGCAGTAACCAAATTAAGAAAATCCATTGAGTCGATGTCGAGCTCGTCGCGCAGTTCGGCGGTTGGGTCGAGTCTACTCGCGTCCGTCTCTGGTGCAATCCGGCCGAGCTCGTCGATCAACACGGCGGCTACATCGTCGCGGGTCATAGCGTCTCCGGGCTCTGCAGTCTGTGATTGATATCGGCGAGAAACAGGGCCCCGCGATGGCCGTCGCTCGCACGGTGGTCGGCAGCCAGGGTCGCCGTTAGCACGCGGCGGGCGACCACCTCTCCAGAGTCGACCCAGGGCCGTTCGACGGGCATACCAAAACCGACGAGCGCAACCTGGGGCGGATAAATGACCCCGAACACCGTCTCGACACTGCGTTCGCCCAGATTGGTGACTGTGATCGTCGGATCTGACAGCTCGGAGCTGCGCAGCGCACCGCTGCGCGCACGGGCGACGAGATCTCGCAGCTGTGCCATCAGGTCGTCGAGCGACAGCTTGTCTGCATCGCGGATGGCTGGTGCGACCAGCCCGCCACCGCGGATCGCAATCGCCGTCCCGAGATGGATGCCGGCGCCGGGCTGGAACCCCTCGGCAGTGAAAAAACCGTTGAACTCCGGGGCCTCGCCGAGGGCGAGCGCGACCGCCTTGAGCAGTAATGCTGCGAGAAGCAAGCGTTGTGCCGGCGGGCGGGTTGCGTTGGCCGCCTCGATCCAAGCAAGTGACCGGGTGAGATCGACAGTGGTATTAAGATAGTAATGTGGGATCTCGCGCTTTGAGCGCGCCATCGCCGCGGCGATCGCCCGGCGCATCTCGGCAAGATCCAGTCGCTTTGGCACCGTCGGACGAGGCCCTCCTCCGGCTGCAGCGCGCTCGATATCAGCACTGACGATTGCGCCCCCCGGCCCACTCCCGGTGAGCCGATCCAGTGAAACCCCTCGCTCGGCGGCCAATCGGCGAGCGGCGGGCGATACTCTCGCCCGCCCTGCTGCAGGCGGCGGTTCGACACTCGAAGGAGCCATCGGCGTCGGTGCCGCTGGGACCGCCGCAACCTCCGAGACCTCGGCCGCGGGAGCGGGCTGGGTGCCGGCGATTAGCGCGAGCGGTGTGCCGACAGGTACGGTGGTACCCGGCTCGACCAGCCAGCGCTCGATCACGCCTTCCTCGAAGATGTCAACTTCGATGGCACCCTTCTGGGTCTCGACAACGGCGACGATATCGCCGCGCTTGACGCGATCGCCCGGCCGCTTCAGCCATTCGACCAATGTCCCGGCTTCCATGTCGGCACCGAGCGAGGGCATGCGGAACTCGCCCATTCAGGCGCCCAAGGCCGCCTTCGCGGCGGCGACGATAGCTGCCGGCTGAGGCAGTGCTGCCTCCTCGAGGTGATGCGGATAAGGAATCGGCACCTCAGCGCTGCACACGCGACCAACCGGTGTGTCGAGCTCCCAGAAAGCTCCCTCCATGATCCGTGCGCTGATTTCGGCAGAAAGGCTGCCGCTGCGCCAGCCTTCGTCAACGATCACGGCACGGCGCGTCTTACGCACCGAGGCGAGCAGCGTCTCGCCGTCGAGCGGCCGTAGCACGCGCAGGTCGACGACCTCGGCCTCGACCCCCTCTTTGGCCAGGGTCTCCGCCGCGTCCAAGGTCTTGAACAATGTACCGCCATAGGTAACGAGGGTCACATGTTTGCCGGGACGCCGCACGATGGCGCTGCGGATATCGACCGGTCTCGCGTCGGCTGACAACACCCCGCTTCGGTTGTAGAGCATAACGTGCTCGAAGATCAGCACCGGGTTTGGATCAGCGAGTGCCGCCGCCAGCATGAACCGCGCGTCTTCCAGGGTCGCGGGGGTCACCACCTTGAGGCCTGGGATGTGGGCGTACCAGCCTTCCAGGCTGTGCGAATGCTGCGCCGCGAGCTGGCGGCCGGCGCCGGTCGCCATGCGAATGACGACCGGTACTTCGAATTGCCCGCCCGACATGTGCCGGATCGTCGCCGCGTTGTTGACGATCTGGTCGAGGGCCAAGAGACTGAAATTGACCGTCATGATCTCGACAATCGGGCGCATTCCGCCAAGCGCAGCACCGATCCCGGCACCGACAAAGGCCGACTCGGACAGCGGCGTATCGCGGATGCGGTCGGGACCGAACTCGTCGAGGAGACCTTTGGTGACCGCATAGCAGCCGCCATAGCGCCCAACATCCTCGCCCATCAGAAAGACGTGCTGGTCTGCGAGTAGCGCCTCGCGGATCGCCTCTCGCACCGCATCGCGGTAGGTGATCTCACGAACCCCGTCGGTCACGGCACGCCTTCGCCCGCGTACACGTCGCGCGCCAGCTCGGCGACCGGCTCCCAATGACCCCGTTCGGCAAAGGCGACACTCTGCTCGATTTCAGTGGCGACCTGCGCCTCAATCGTCGTAAGGTCGCTGTAATGCAGCGCTCCCGTCTCACGCATCGACGCGGCTAGGTTATCGATCGGATCCCGTTGCTTCCACACTTCGATCTCCGCTCGCTCGCGATAGAGCTGCGGGTCGAACATCGAGTGGGCGCGAAAGCGATAAGTCCGGCATTCGAGGAGTGCGGGCCCGCCACCACCGCGGATAGCTGCGCAGGCGCGCCGTGTCGCGGCTTCAACGGTGACGACATCCATGCCGTCGACGACCTCCGCCGGGACGTTATAGCTCTGCGCCTTGATGTGGATGTCGGGCTGTGATTCCGAGCGTTCCAGCCGGGTGCCCATCGCGTAAAGGTTGTTCTCGCAGACGAACAATACCGGCAGCCGCCACAGCTCGGCGAGGTTGAGACTCTCGTGGAACTCGCCCTCGGCGACCGCCCCCTCGCCAAAAAAGCACGCAGCCATGCCGGCGCGCTGCTGCATCTTTTCGGCTAGCGCCAAGCCGATGGCTAGCGGCAGGCCGCCGCCGACTATGGCGTTGCCACCATAAAACCGGGTGGCGGCGTCAAAGAGATGCATCGACCCGCCGCGGCCGCGGCTGCATCCTTCGGCTTTTCCGTACATCTCAGCCATGACCCGGTCCATCGATATGCCGCGGGCGAGTGCATGGCCGTGCTCGCGATAGGTCGCGACAACCGCGTCCGCCGGGGTCAAAGCCTCCATCACACCGGCCGCGATTGCCTCCTCGCCGATGTAGAGATGCAGAAAGCCGCGGATCTTCTCCTGCTGGTAAAGCTCGGCGCATTTCTCCTCGAAACGTCGGATCCGCAGCATCGCGCCAAGCAGCGCCAACAAACGCTCGCGGCTCAAATGTGGCTTTGCCGTGTCGGCCTCGCTCAATGACGGTGCTCCTCGAAGCTCAACAGATTACCTCGACTACTCCCAGACTGTCCGAAGCGCTCCCTAACCCGCATTGACCCAGGTCAACATGCGCCCTTCCGCAATGCCCCCCGTCACCGAATCTCGATGCCCCGATCCCGCTTAGTCCTGAACCATCATAGTCGGATGCTACAATCCTAAATTGATCCAAATATTTCGTTCTGCTGGATCTGCAGCAAATCAGCAGCAAACATTCGTGCCAGGGTTGCAATGATGAGCCCTGACGGCGCCAAGGCGGTTCGACAGAAAGAGCCTTGAGCCCCTTTCGTTCGACGGCGATAACCGAACACCGATTGCTCGATTACCCCGACCGGCCCGCCGGGACGTTTATACAATCAGAATATGGCAATTTTTTTGTTGCGGTAATATCAATCCTTGCGCCGCCCAACCCGGCCCGGGAGCATCGCGTCGCTTAGCTTGGCGAGCCCCTCCAAATCCGCGCTCGATGGCGTCGGGCGCGGGCAGCCCAGGCGGGTCCGTGCACGGGCTTTCGGGCTTTCCGAGGTAAGTATCGATCCCTCGCAATACGCAGGGTCTCTGTTGATACAGGTCAATGAGGGCAATCTGCTCGTGTCTTCTGCTCAATTGAACAACGCGCTGGCCGTCCTGGGCAAAGGCCAAGAGGAAAGGGAGTGAACTCGGCACTCCAACTATCCACCATCCTTGAGCGCCAGCGCGAGGCGTTCCTGCGGGACGGGCCGCCTTCGCTGGAGCGGCGTCGCGCCGACCTTGCCAAGCTCAAGCAGGCGGTCAAAGACTCCGCGGGTCGCATTGCCGACGTAATCTCCGCAGATTTCGGGAGCCGTTCCCGGCACGAGAGCTTGCTCGCCGAAGTGCTCGTCGTCTGCGCCTCGATCCGTCATGCGTTGCGGCATTTGCCGAGCTGGATGAGGCCAAAGCGCGTCCCGGTGAGTCTCGAGTTTAAACCCGGGCGGGGGCGCATTCTCTCCCAGCCGGTCGGCGTCGTTGGCATCATCGGCCCGTGGAATTATCCCTTTCAGCTTGCAATCATGCCGCTTATCGCCGCACTCACCGCAGGCAATCGCGTGATGCTGAAGCCCTCGGAGCTGGCGCCGCGCACCGCGGAGTTCATCGCCGAGTTCCTAGGCGCGCTCTTTCCGACCGACCAGGTGGCAACCGTTCTTGGAGACCAGGAGGTGGGCGCGGAGTTCGCTCGTCTCCCCTTCGACCATTTGTTTTACACCGGCTCGACCACAACCGGCCGGCTCGTCGCGAGGGCGGCGGCCGAGAACTTGACGCCGGTGACGCTCGAACTCGGCGGCAAGTCGCCGTGCATCCTGGGCGGGGACGCTGCGCTGCCAGACGCGGTCGAGAGCATCCTTTATGGCAAGCTGCTAAATGCCGGACAATCGTGCATCGCTCCCGACTACGTTCTGCTTCCGGTGGCAATGCGTGAGGAGTTCATTCGTCTTGCCGCTGCAGCGGTGCGCAAGATGTATCCCAGCCTAAAGAACAACCCCGATTACACCAGCATCGTCAACGAGTGCCATTATCGCCGCATCGAGCAATACATCGAGGAGGCGAGGGCAAGGGGAATGCGTGTGGTCGACCTCGCTCCGACGAGCGAAGCGCTCGAAGGAGATGAGCGCAAGCTGTCGCCGACACTCGTGGTGGAGCCGAGCGACGATTTGGCGGTCATGCGCGAGGAGATCTTCGGTCCGGTGCTTCCGCTCAAAACATATTCCCGGATTGATGAAGCAATCGAATACGTAAATCGGCATTCGCGGCCGCTAGCGCTCTATTACTTCGGTACGGACGCAAAGCAGCGTAGAGAGGTATTGCAACGAACCATCTCCGGCGGGGCTTCAGTCAACGAGACGCTGATGCATGCACTGGTCGAGGAATTGCCATTCGGTGGCATCGGCGCCTCGGGAATCGGCGCCTACCATGGGGCAAGGGGCTTCCAGACCTTCTCGCACTGCAAGGGTGTCTTCCTGCAGAGTCGGCTCAACTTTCTGTGGCTTCTGCGGCCCCCCTTCGGCGCGTTGACCGACACCCTGCTTCGGCTCTTGATGATGCGGTGATGTTAGGCTGGGTCCTCGAGGGTCGAGAGGTCGCGTTCCGGAAGACCCAGCTCGCGAGCGCGGAGCAGGCGGCGCATAATCTTGCCGCTGCGGGTACGCGGCAGATCGGCGCTGAAAGCGATCTCCTTGGGTGCGACGGCCGGGCCGAGTCGTTTTCTCGCGTGACCCAATAGCTCGCGGGCGAGCGGTTCTCCGGGGACATAGCCGGGTTTTAGGCTGATGAACGCGTTGACGAGCTCGCCGGCGACGGGGTCGGGCCTACCGATGACCCCGGCTTCGGCGACCGCAGGGTGCTCGATCAGCGCGCGTTCGACCTCAACGGTCCGATCAGGTGGCCAGCCGACTTGATCACGTCATCGGGCTCGGCCGACAAACCAATAAATAGCCGTCGGCATCGCGTATCGCGAGGTCGCCGGTCAGGTACCAGCCATCGGCAAAGCATCTCTGATAGCGCTCAGGTTCATTGAGATTTCGTCGCACTCGGGCGCGGCGCGGTCAACAATCTGGTCCTCCTTTGGAAATTCGCTGCCTGGTCCTCGGTTTTGGCTCGAATACCCTGAGGCAGCGAGCACATCCTTGATGCAGGTCAACCGATTGTGTGCTGCGGCGCTACCACCGCCGCTCTCAGAGGGAGAGCGTCGTTCGACAGCACATTCTCGTCTAGTACGCCTGCTTCGGGGCATAACCCCCCTCGCCGCTCGCTCAGCGGAGTGTCCACTAGGGGGTCGAGAGCTCCTGTGTCACGCCGCTGACGCCGCGTTCTCAAGGGTCGAGAGGTCGCCTTCCGGAAGACCGAGCTCGCGGGCGCGGAGCAGGCGGCGCATGATCTTGCCGCTGCGGGTGCGCGGCAGATCGGCGCTGAACGCGATCTCCTTTGGCGCGACGGCCGGGCCGAGGCGTTTTCTCGCGTGGCCCAATAGCTCACGGGCGAGCGTTTCTCCGGCGACGTACCCGGGCTTGAGGCTGATGAAGGCCTTGACGAGCTCGCCGGCGACGGGATCGGGCTTGCCGATCACTCCGGCCTCGGCGACCGCAGGGTGCTCCATCAGCGCGCTTTCGACCTCGAACGGTCCGATCAGGTGGCCAGCTGACTTGATTACGTCGTCGGCGCGGCCGACAAACCAGAAATAACCATCGGCGTCGCGCATCGCGAGATCGCCGGTCAAATACCAGCCGTCGGCAAAGCATTTCGCATAGCGCTCGGGTTCGCCCAAATAGCCGCGGAACATCGACGGCCAGCCGGGCCGCAATGCCAGCTCACCGGCCGTCATCGGCTCCACGATACGGTGGACGGTGCCGTCTGGTTGTCGCGCGATGATTGCCGCATCGATGCCGGGCAGCTCGCGGCCCATCGAGCCCGGCTTGATCGGCATTGCGGCGAAGTTGGCAATCATGATGCCGCCGGTTTCGGTCTGCCACCAATTGTCGTGAAACGGCCGGCCGTAGACCCGGTCGCTCCACACCACCGCCTCGGGATTGAGCGGCTCGCCAACGCTGGCCAGGAAACGCAGGCGCGACAGGTCATATTTCCGGACGACCTCCTCACCGGCCTTCATCAGCATGCGGATCGCGGTCGGCGCGGTGTACCAAACGCTCACCTGCTCATTCTGCAAGATCTGGTACCAGCGCTCGGCGTCGAACTCACCCTCGTCGACGATCATCGTGACGCCGTTGGTTAGCGGCGCGATGATACCGTAGGACGTGCCGGTGACCCAGCCGGGATCGGCGGTGCACCAGAACACGTCATCGGCGTGCAGGTCGAGCGCATATCGTCCGGTTATGTGGTGGGCGAGTACGGCCGCATGCACGTGCATTGCACCTTTTGGCCGGCCGGTGGTACCGCTGGTGAAGTGCAACAGCGCCAAGTCCTCTGGCCCTGTAGCGGCAAGCCGCGATCCAGCACTGGATAGCGCCATTGCCGCATTGAAGTCGATTGTGCCGTCGAGGGACTGGGCTCCGCCGCCGTCGATCAGCAACACATGCTCCAGCCCAGGAAGCTCATGGCGCCATTCGGCGACCTTGCGGCGGTAAAAGGCGGCGGTGGTGACAAGGACCTTTGCCTCACCGATCGTCATCCGGGTGCGGACCGGTTCTGGCCCAAAGGCCGAGAACAGTGGTGAGAACACGCTGCCGTTGCGCAATGTGCCGAGTCCTGTGATGTAGAGTTCGGGTACTCGGCCGAGCAGGCTGAACACCCGATCGCCCTGGCCGACACCCAGACCGCTCAGTAGATTGGCGAAGCGGCAGCTGAGCGCCAAAAGCTCACGATAGGTGATGTCGCGTTTTTCGCCATTCTTGCCCAGCCACCGGAGGGCGAGCTTGTCCCCGCGGCCTTCGGCAACATGACGATCTAGCGCATGGTAGGCGATGTTGAGCCCGCCTGGCATGGCCAGCTCGGCGCGCACCGACCCCCAAGTAAACGCCTCCCGAACCGCGTTATAGTCGCGCAGATAAGGGAAAAGGCCCTTGCTTCCTGCTTGTTTCCTAATGACGTCCCAGGACACCCTCTTCTCCTCGAAAGCAAGCGACACGGAGCCGGCGTCCGGGACGGTCGGCATTGACCTGCGTCAATTGTGCGGCTTCAACGACATTATGTAGTCGATGATGTCGTCCATTTGATCGGGCCTGAACGTGATGTGCGGCA
>Ga0306926_10004966_pt1 | contig 14069 bp, 16 predicted proteins | sample flu12Cox44000178_FD_203759 | JGI IMG/M metagenome (GOLD analysis project Ga0306926, IMG submission 203759) | Lab enrichment of tropical soil microbial communities from Luquillo Experimental Forest, Puerto Rico - flux8day.12C.oxic.44.000.178 (v2)... | ecosystem: Environmental > Terrestrial >...
GGGTTGCTGCGTTGGAGCCGCTAGCCGCCCGAGCAGCCCATGACCCGCGCCGGCGTTCAGGGACGCGAGGAGGCCGCCTTGTGCGCCCGATGAGAACGGCAGCGTCGACCAAGACGTCGTACCGATCGTCGGCCACGACGTGCGCCACAGTCCATCGGCCTGCGCGAGCGGCAGCACAGAGACATCTGTACCGACTTGTGCAGGCCACCAGGCAGAAACGAAATTTGGCCATGGCTCACTCATCTACGAATACCTCGTCATGCATTTCTCCCGCCGTCGTGTGCATGGCGTGTGCTTCCTTTGTCAGAACGTGGTCTGCGGCGATGCAGCATGTTGGTCAGCACTCCGCCGTGAGCCACACCTCAACCTCTCCCCACCAACCAATGCGCAATGCCCGCGATAAACCCCACCAGCCCCGAGCAGGCGATGATCGCCCAGCGCACGCCTCGCGCCTGCAGCAGGATCGCGTGCATCTCGTCGACCTTGGCCGCCATGCGGTCGAGCTCCTCCTCCATGTGAGAGACCTTCTGCTCGAGGATCGCCAGGCGCTCGTTGGGCGAAGAGCGGCTCATGGGCGCCTCCAGATCGTGCGCGCGATCTTCTCGAGCGAGCGGCCGCCGACATAGGCGGTGACGATCGAGCCGGCCCAGGCCGCGACGTCGCCGCCGATCGCGTCGGTCGTGCCCAGCCCGAGCACGATGTCCCACACGATCACCTTCCACAGATAGACGATCACCGGCGCGGCCAAGAGCGGGCGGATGATCGCCGTGTACCAGCGGCCCTGCTCGGCGATGATGATCGCGTCGGCGCTCTTGCGCGCCTCGATCTCGGCGATGAGCGCGGCGCGCGCGAGCTCGGCCGCCTGCGCGCCCTGCGCGTTGGCGGCGGCGAGCTTGGCCTTGTAAGCGTCGAGGAAGGCGTTGACGATCGGCGCGGTGAGAAATTGCGCGAGCCATTGCAGCATGGGGATTCCATTTGTTGTGTGTCGCAGCTTGCCGCCGAGAAGTCGGCGTGCTCCCACGCCCCGCGTGGCGGGGAGAAGGCGCGTGCCGCAGCGCGCGGGTCTTTCCGCTCACCCCCGCGAAAGCGGGGGTCCAGAGCCACGGACTGCGGCCCTGGGTCCCCGCAACGGGGTCCCCGCGACGCAAAGCGTCGCGGGGTGCCCCTCGCGGGGACGAACGGAGAGAGTCCGTTGGGCGTGCGGAGAGTTACGCCTGCGCCTTGAAGCTCACCGCGGTGCGGGTGACGAGGCGCAGGAGAATCATCACCACGCCCATGATCACCATGACGTGGCCGGCGCTCTCGGCGCCGAGGAGCGCCGACCAGTCGAGGAGCTTGGCCCAACGACATCTTCGGCATAGTGATTTCCGGGCGAGTTCGGCCTAGCAGCGGCGCAATGCGACTCTCCCGCGCCGACGCCCACGGGAGATGCGGGCATCGCAGCGGTGGTCAACGCGCAATTTCGGTGAATACGCTCTTTTGGAAGATTCTCGTTACACGAGTCAAGCGAAAAATGCGGTAGCGTGGATTATAATGCTGCTTCAGCGGTTTAGCAGCTGCGCATAGGCGTCAGCGGCCGGCTTTCGAGCAGCAAAAGACGCGCACGAACAGTCCGCGCGCGCGGTTTGTCGCGCCGAGCGACTGCTTGCAAACGGTCTTCCGGTGCTATGGTCCTCGCCGCAGTTTTGAAAGTCTAATCATGCACATGATGGCCGGATTGCTTCACGCCGCGATGGGCGCAGCAGCAGGGCTGCTGTATGGCGCCTCGGCCTATCGCGCCGGCGATCTCGTCCTGAAGAAGTTCGATCCACCGTCCATTCGTCCCATCGTCTGCATCGCGACCGGCGCAGCGGTGTTTTCCTTGATGTTTTCCGTCCTGGCGCTGCTCGGGCTCGCGCATCCGGCGATCGTCATCGCCATCCCGGCGGTGATTCTGGCGACGCTGCTGCCTGGTCTGCATGCGCCCCAACTGCAAAGAAACATCCGTTCGATCCTGCCTGCGGCAGCGAGCGCCGAAACTTTATGGAAATGCGCACTTTGGCTCATTCTCCTGGCATATCTCGCCTACTGCGCCACGTTTTGTCTGACGCCGTTCCGCGGAGCTGACCTCGGAATCTATCACCTCGTGATTCCCCGCGAGACGCTGCGCGACGGCGGATTCGTTTTCAATCCGTTCTTCATGATGGAAGGAGTCCCGCGCGGCTGGCACATGTTCGGCCTGCCGGCATATGCCTTGGCGGGGCCCGCCGGATACCTTTCGCTGTCGTTCTTTTGCTTCGTATTGATCCTCGTGCTCGCATATCGAACGAGCGCGATGCTTTTCGACGAGCCCGGTGCCATCGGACTCATCAGCGCCGTAGCCGTCGCTTTTATCATCGGCAGCAATGAGCTCGGCTCGATCAGCAACAATGACGTGCCGATGCTCTTCGTCGAGCTCATCGCTTTGGCGATTGCCGCGCAAACCCCGCCCTCACGGAAGGCGACGCTCGTCCTGGGACTCCTCTGCGGCTTCGCCATCGCCATCAAGACCACGGCGCTAGCGGGCGCGCTGCTGATCCTGGTCGTTTGGATGACTCGGCAAAAAGCGCTCCGCGCGCGCCTCGAAGCGCTCGCCATGTTCACGGCGGCCGCTGCTCCGCTCGCGGCGTTTTGGCCGTTGGTCGCGCTCTGGCATTCCGGATCGCCCTATCACCAATTGATGAACGGCCCTCGCCTGTGGGGCAGCGCCCTGCCCGCTTATGCGCAAACGATTTCCACGTTCTGGGATCTCTTCGAGCAATGGATGGTGGCGAACCGAGCCCGATTCATCAGCGGGCCCCTCGTGGGCAATGCATTGCTGCTGTTGCTGCTGATCGCGGGATTGCCCTTGGCGCCCAGCCGCATCAAACGGATCGCACTTTTCCTCATCGCTTTCGCCATCGGGCGAACTTTGCTTCTCGCGCTCATCTCGGGACGGCCGTCGTTCGTGTTGTTGCATGACCGGTACAATCTTTTGTCATTCGTATTGCTCGGGCTTGCCGCAGTCTGGAGCGCGTATGCCGCGCTGTTGAAATACAAGATGCCGGTGGCGGCCGCGGGCGGTGTGGTGGCATCGCTGACCGCACTGATCGCCGTCATCGGCTTTACCGCAAGCTGGACGTTGAAGGACCCCCTGATCGGCGGGTCGATCATGACGACGCGGGTGCCGTCGCTGCTGGAGCAGATGGCGGAGCAACTCGGGTCGCTCGCGTACGGCGCAGAGCCGCAATATGACTCGGTAACGGAATACATCCGCAAACAGGTCCCGCCGGATGCCGTCGTGGCAACCACGAGCGTGACGCCGTTCGAATTGGATCATCGTTTCTTGCAGCTTTTGCCAATATCCCAGAACGTCATCGACTTGCGACAGTCACCCGCCGAGATCGAACGTGCGCTGCGAACGCGTGGCGCGTGTTATTTACATCTGCCTTTTGCCATGCGCGCGAACCCGTGGCTTGACGCTGAGCTTTCTCCATGGGTCGAGCGAATCCGACGGATTTGCGAGCATCCAGGCGCCCAAGTCTTGAAGAGCGAGGAAGTGGCGCCTGGCCTCGTCAGCAGGGTGTGCAAATTGCCGAATTGCTAGCGCGTTGATCGCGCTGGGGTTCGTTCCCCGCAAGCGAGATGCGGAAGCGCTTGCCCGGCAGACGGAGCCGCCGCTCGCACCGTGGTCAACGCGCAATTTCGGTGAATACGCTCTTCTGGAAGATTCTCGTTACACGAGTCAATCGAAAAATGCGGTAGCGACAATTGTCGTGCTTTCACCGTTGCTTAACGGCGTGTCGCGCGGGACGCCTCCACTGAAACGATGTCCGTTAAAAATAGTCCAGCGCTTCCTCCGTGTGCGTGACTATGCATCCCCCAACGAACATGCTCTAACCACTTCGACTCTTCGGTACTTCGACCTTCTCGTAGGTCTCGCGCGCGCAGCCGTCCTGCGGTAGCGCGCGGCGACGATCGGCGAGCTTGCCGCGCTCGATGATGACGAAAAGCGTAATCGGCTGCGGCGCGGGGTCCATCGGCCCGGCGACCACGGCTTTCACGCAAACGCTGTATCCGCGCCCGGTGATGGACTTGGGCGGGGAGACCGCGAGCGCGGTGGGATGCGCCGTGAACAGCGTGTCGGCGTTGGCGCGAACCAATTCCTTGGCGTCCGGCTCAGGGTTCGGCGGGGCCGGCTCCGGGCCGGCCTGCCGAGACGTCTTCGGCATGAACGACGCGGCCTGCTCGGCCAGATCGCATCCGGCAAGCGCCAGCATGGCGCAAGCAAGGAGCAACATCCCGATTGGCGTGACAGCGCCGATCGCTCGATTGCGAGAGGGGGCGGCCAAAGCGGGCTTTGTGCGCAATCAGCTCGGGCGCGAAGGGCGCAAGACCTTGCGGGTCGGCGAGCGCCACTGGCAACCGTAGGGCCACGGCTCCTGCGGACAGGCCGACGTGACCGGTCCGGGCTCGGGCTTGGCGCGACGAATGGTCAGCCGGTCGCTCTTGGCGAGGGCCCGGGCGGCATTGGCTTGGGGCTTGGCAGTGGGGGCGACTTGCGGATTTAGCTCCGGACCCGCGGCGAGCGCGGTCACCACCGCGGCGCCAATGGCAAGCGCGATCGAACCGGCTGCAAGCTTGAAGACCGACATTTGACCCACCCACCCAGGCGCCCCCGTTGCGCCGGAGGCGCCGCGGGGGTTCTTGGCCATTAGTCGCGGCGGCGCAGTAAAAGGTTCACGCTGCCGGGCGGTTTTCCCCGCCAAAATCGCGCCAAATAGCCGAATCCGGAGCCCCCCGGGTGGGATGGGTGGCCGGAACTGCCCGCCCCGAGGGCGGGTTATAGCCTCAAACCCTAACACCAGGTGCGAGGCGGTCATGGCCAGATGTGAAACCTGCGGCAACGATTACGACAAAGCCTTTCAGCTGACGATGGACGGGACCACCCATACCTTCGACAGCTTCGAATGCGCGATTCATGCGCTTGCGCCGACATGCAAAACTTGCGGCATCCGCATCGTCGGCCACGGGCTGGAGAAGGAGGGCACCTTCTTCTGCTGCGAGCATTGCGCCGAGCGCGCCGGTGTCACCGGCCTGCGCGACCGCGTCGGCGCGGCGGCGTGATCGGGAACGATTTAGTTTATAGCCCACATGAGGGAATGCAGGCGCCGAAGATCGCGCGATGTCGTTCGCTCGATGTGGGCTACGCTTGCTGCGCCCGATCAGGCCGTATAGGCGGCCGAACAGCAATGGCGCAAGCAAGACTCGTCAAACGCGCGCGGGTCATTGGCACCTCCCTTTGATACGAGGTTCGCGTCAGCACTCGTAGAAGACGTTGAAAAAGTACCTCCGGTTCGACCACTGGGAGATGACGCCACCCTCTCCCCACACACCCGAGGCTACGTATCCAAGGTCCCTCGCCTGTTGCGCCGCGGCTTCAGCCGCATACTGCGTAAGGAAAGGCCCCATTCGATAGCTACACGCTTGAGCGTTCGCCGGCGCGGCCAGCATCAGGGACAGAACCAAAGCCGATCCCAAGCCCGATAGACAATTTTTCAGCTCCATGACACGTGCTCCCGCGATCATCTGTTCGCCCAGGCGTTTTTATGCCGGGCACGTCGCCAAAATAACGCTGAGCGCAGCCGCGGCCTGTGACCGGTTCACAATGGGCCCGGTTATTTTCCGGCGGACGAAGCGAAAGCGGAGAGTGGCGCGATGACGTCGAGACCGTCACACCACGCCTTGCTGGGCATATTCGATGCGGCGGTGGAATCCCGTCAGCGTCGCGTGACGGTCGAGCGTCAGCGCCAGGTAGCGGAACGAATCCGCCGCATGCGAGGTCCAGTCGTGCACCGGCTGAGGCTTCAACAGCGGCGCGCCGGCGGGGTCCGGGCGTCGCTCGTCGACCTCGGCGCGGTAGAGCTTGAGCGCGTCGATTCCCCGCGCGCATTTGTGGGCATCGAACCAACATTTCGGCAGAAACACACGCACCGCGTTGATGCCGTCCTCGAGACGATGCATGGGAGCGATCTGCAAGCCCTTCAGTCCCAGGCTCGCGAGCACCTCGAGCCGGCTTTTTCCGGTGCCGAGCTCCTTCGCCTGCGCGTCGTGGGGCACGATGTGCCCGGCATAGACGTAGGGCCGCGCCGCGAGCGCACGCGCGTAGTGGGCAAGATCGACGCCGGAGGCCTCGTAATAGTCGATGATCCGGATCTCGCGTCCGATCAGCTGCGCGAACCAGATCGCGGTCGCGTCGCGGATGCCCAGATCCCATGCGGTCCAAACCGCCGCCGCCGGATCGTGCGGCACGGCAGCGATGCGCCGCTCCTCCTCGGCGCGCGCCAACAGCTTGCCGTAATAGGAGCCGACGACGGCGGCCTCGAACGAGCATTCGAACTCCTGCGCGTACTGCTCCTCGGAAAGATCGCGCTTGGCGAGCTCTAGCTCGTTCGCGGGAATAAGCCCGGTATCGCTTGCCTTGAGCATGAGGGAAAACCAGTTCTCGTCCGATTGCGCGCGCCGCCACAGCTCGAAGAAGGCGTTGCGGCCCTTGGGCGTGCCGATGAACACCGCCCAGCCCGCGCGATCGGCCAAGGCCGGGCGGATGATCTCCGACCACACCCGCGGGTCCATGTCGGCGTATTCGTCGAGCACGATGCCGTCGAGATAGATGCCGCGCAGCGCGTCGGCATTGTCGGCGCCGTAGAGGCGCACCTGCTCGCCGCGCGGGTAATCGACGCGCAACTCGCTCTCGTGCACCGTTGCGCCGAGTGAGCGCAGCGGGGCCATGGCAGCGCGCAGATAATCCCACGCCACCGTCTTCGATTGCTTGAGGAAGGGCGAGAGATAGGCGAAGCGCGGACGAATGCGCGAGCATTCGATTGCGGCGCGCTGCAGGGCGTTGATGCAGGCGACCGTCTTGCCGGCGCGGCGATGGGTCACGATGCAGGCGAAGCGCTCGGTGCGATCGTGGAAGGTGTCGAACTGCATGCGCGGTGCGTAGTCGACGACGAGCGGGGGTGGTTGCATGGGAGCGTGCTTAGCCAACCTGCGTAGGCCCTTTAGGCCGGGCCATGGACGCGCTGACGGCGCCGTAAGCCACCGTCTTATGGCGTTGTTAGTAATCGTGGGTTACGCGCCTTCGGCGCTAAGCCACCCTACGCCCCTGCCAGCTCAGCGGCCGCGGATCGTTTCGGTTTTGACGCGGACGGGCGGCGTTGCGTTGCTTGCTGCCGGATACACGTGCATGCAGGTGTTGGAGCAAGCATCGCGGGCGTTGGCCTCGAGCGAAGGGCCGAGAATATGTTTCCGCTCGGCCCGTTCGCGAACGAGCAAATCGACGAGGCCTTGCTCTTCGAGCGGCAACGCAGGATCGAAGTAGCGATCGCGGACCGGGACATAAACGAGGACGCGATCGGCTTGATCGGCCGGCGCCGCCTCCTTCGCCATTGTCGCTGAAACGAGCTGGGCGTCGATCCCATTGAGCCGCAACAGGTTGATCAATGCCACCGCGGGCACCTTGCAGTCGTCGCGCTACGCATCGGCAGTAGGCGAGCTTGCGGGCCGCCGCTGCAGGCCGGCAAAGGCTGCAAGGAGCGCATTCGCATCGGATGTGTGCGCGACGCCGAGCGCCTCCGCCTGTTGCCGGCAAGCATCGGAGAAAAAGGCCGCGCGAATGAGCTGCATATCGACTACCGGCGCTGTCCATCCCGAGGCAATCATCGCAAGCCAGAGCGCGAGAACCGTAAAGATCTTCAGAGCCATGAATTTACCTGTCAAACATACGCGACGCGGCCAACAAGTCTCGCCCGTGGACTATATCATAACGACGCGTTGTGCCCTCGAGCCTCAATTGTCACGAAGAGACGATACGACTGCTATAGGCTTTCCGTTTTTAGCCGCTCCGTGCATCAGGCGTTTCAGTGGTTCCACTTTCGGTGCACCTACCGCCTGTCGGCTCTGTGACCGATTATTCCGACGATGATATCCAGCATAAAGGGTGACCTTACTTTTGCGATGTTTTGAACCATGTAGCGCATTGCCTCTATCCTTGCGCCCTGATTGTCCAAATTAAGATATTCGCCGCCCAGTTCCGTCAAGATTTGGTTCTGCTCGTGAATGGCTTGGACGATGAAATTCCGATACTCCGACAGACGGGTCTCGATGAAAGTCGTTAAATTCAGATTCAAAATGCCAAATACCTTGGTCAATTCATCGGCGTCGAAATCTATGCTTTTCGACGAATCGTATTTCCCCAGCAACTCATAGTGCTCTCGTTCAAGCATGGATTTCCTATATGAATCTAGAATGGCCGTAGGGGCCAGTAATTGTCTGGCCAACTACCATAAAGCGTGCACATGTCGAAGCAATCTTTGCACCGTTTTCCATTAATGAGCAGGCCGAAGCTATGGAGATCATGGCATCTGATGTAACGTTCCAAACAATGGGCCATGTTGCTAGACCTGCTTGCGGCAGGGGTACTGTAACCGCCCTTCCCCACATCTGTTTCCGTTTGCAGGCCGCTCTGACTGGCCTGCGCCATGCCCGCACCAGTCAAAAATTGTCCAAGCAGGTTCGTTGCCTTGGGCAACGGGTAGTCCGAAGATTCATTGGCCGGCTGAGTCATTGCTCCGAGGATCCCACTGCTCACACCGAGCGACACGGCTGGGGGTGCCCAGGATGAACTGGTTTGAGTCCAATCCTCATTCGGGTGCCATCCAAACGATGGGGCCGCCGTGACGGTTTGCCACCAATAGGGACTCCACTGATTCCCTGGGTTATTCATCGAACTACTCCGTACGAACTGCCTGCCGGCGCGGTGCGCTTTCGGCGGGCCTGGGCCATCCTGTCGGCGATGCTGACCTCGCGTGACAGCGCTGCGCTTTGATGGAAAACAGACTCGCGCCGGCGAAGGCACGGCGCAGAGCAGCACGCTCCCGTTCCGATGCCTCGCTAGTCCGAGGGCAATGGCGTCGGCCGGCGATCAGCGCATAATTTTGGTGAATACGCTCTTCTGCAAGATTCTTGTAACGCGAGTCCAGCGAAAAATTTTGCAGGGCGGAAACTTTCTCGATTTTCTGTGAACCTCCAAAGGGATAGTGATCTTCCAATGTCGAGCAAGCACCATGGATGACGCGCCCGGCCCCGGCTCGATCGCCGCGCTGCGCGATGCCATCCGCAGCGGCCGCGAGCCGCCCCCGGCGCGCCTCCTCGCGCGTCTGAAATCCTATCGCTGGCTCGTCGTCGGCAGCGTGTGCGTCGGCGCGTTCATGGGCCAGGTCGATTCCAGCATCACGCAGATGCTGCTGCCGCGCCTCGAGCTCGAATTCCAGGCAAGGCTGAGCACCGTGAGCTGGGTCGCGGTGGCCTACCTGCTGGCGATGGCGGCGTTCTTGCCGATCTTCGGCCGGCTCGCCGACATGGTCGGGCGCAAGCTTCTCTACACCGGCGGCTTTTTGCTGTTCGTGCTGGGCTCGGCGCTTTGCGGTTTTGCTCCAAACCTGCCGGTACTGATCGCGTTCCGCATCATCCAGGGAATCGGCGCGGCGCTACTCTCGTCAAACAGCGTCGCCATCGTGGTGGCTGCCGCCGGCGCGGCGCAACGCGGACGCGCGCTGGGCATCCAGTCGGCCGCGCAAGCGGTCGGGCTCAGCGCAGGCCCGGCGATCGGCGGCCTCATCCTCGACGCGCTCGACTGGCGATGGGTGTTCTTTATCAACGTGCCGGTCGGGCTTGCCGGCACCGTCTTGGGCTGGTTCGTGCTTCCGCCCACCAAAGACTTGCCCGATGACAGCCGCTTCGACTGGAAGGGCGCGGTGCTGATCGCGCCAGCGCTCACCGCGCTTCTGGCCGTGCTGAACGAAGCATATGCGTGGGGAGCAACGTCGCCGGCGCTCATCGGCTGCGCGTTACTGGGGATGATCCTGCTGACATTGTTCATCTGTTGCGAAAAGCGCGCGCAAGCTCCGCTCATCGACCTCACGCTGTTTCGGCAAAGCGCATTCACCGCCGGCAACATCGCCGGCCTCATGTGCTACGCGGCGCTGTTCGGATTGTTTTTTCTCATGCCGTTCATATTCGTACGCGCCTACCGCGACTCGACGTTTGCCGCGGGGCTGCGGCTGACCATCGTCCCGGTGATGCTCGGCGCGGTTGCGCCGCTGGGTGGCGCGCTTTACGACCGGCTCGGCCCGCGTCTCCTCACCGTTTCGGGAATGCTCGTCTGCGCCGCCGCGCTGGCGCTGCTGTTCGGAGTGCTCGACGGCACAGCGGCGAACCTGCCGCTGGTCATGCTCGCGCTCGCGCTGTTCGGGATCGGCCAAGGCTTGTTCATCTCTCCCAACAACAGCGCGATCGTGGCCGCCGCGCCGGCCTCGCTGACCGGGGAAGCCGGCGGCTTGCTCAACGTCATGCGCTCCTGCGGCATCAGCGTGGGCGTCGCAGCCGCGTCCTCGCTGCTCGCCTGGCGGCTCGCGGTGCTCACAGGTTCCGGCCACAACACGCTCCACGCGCAAGCGCAGGAGCTTTTGTCGGCGAGCCGCGACGTGATCATCCTCCTCGGCGGCTTCGCCGCCATTGCCGGCGCCATGTCGCTTGCACGATTGTCGTCGCAGCGAACTTGCAGCGCGAAAGATGCGCCGAAGTAGGCCGGCCGTGAGCTACACCGACAAGGCCGGTGTCTTCGGCGTCGCAAGCGCTGACACCGGCGCCGCGGGCACGTCCACCACCGGCGTCGGCGTATTCGGCCATAGCGGCAATGTCACCGGTCTTGCCGCCGGATTGAGCTGCGGCGTGCTCGGCGCCTCCGCGGCCAAGAACGGCGTCATCGGCTGGTCCAGCAAGAGCGAGGGTGTGCGCGCCTTTTCCGACACGGCCGCCGGCGTCAAGAGCACGTCGAAAAAGGGCGACGGGGTCCACGCCACATCGGTAAAGGGGCACGGCGTCGTTGGCTCCTCGACCGACAACACCGGGGTGCACGGCTTCTCGAGCCAAGGCAGGGGTGTGTTCGGCCAGTCGGGCGCTGCGCCGAAGATCGACCCGATAATAGGCACGGGCATCATCAGCGACGGCGTCGCCGGCGTCTTCGCCATCTCGAGGGATGCGGCCGGGGTCGTTGCCGTTTCGGAGAAACAGCCGGGCCTCATGGCCATCACTGATGGCGCGTTCGACTGGCCTGCCGTCTACGCGGCGACGAGAATAGGCCAAGGCGTTTTGGGCCGATCCTTTGGGGCCGGGGCCGGACCCGGCCCCAGCGTTGGTGTTTGGGGCGATGCCGCCGGCGTCCCCGTCCCCGGGACCGGAGTCTGGGGGACCGCGACCGACAAGGGCATTGGAGTCTTGGGACGCGCGGGCGACGACGGACCAGACCCCGACCCCCAGGTGGCCACCTTCGCCGGCGTGCACGGCACGTCGGACAAAGGAGCCGGCGTGATCGGCACGTCGAACGCGCTCCAGGGCGTCTACGGCTTCTCCACCAGCAACGCCGGCGTGGTCGGCGAGAGCGCCAATCCTCAGTCCTTCGGCGGCTATTTCTACGGCAACGTCCACATGACCGGCACGCTCACGTCGGACAGCGTGAAGGGCGCGGTGGTGCCGTTCCCCGACGGCACGAAGCGCCTGCTCGTTTGCATGGAGAGCCCGGAGCCGTGGTTTGAGGACTTTGGCACCGCGAAGCTCAAGCGCGGACGCGCCGTGGTGAAGATCGATCCCAACTTCGCCAAGGTGATCAAACGCGACTATCGCGTGTTCGTCACGCCCGAGGGCGAGCGCCGCGGCCTCTGCGTGCGCCGCAAGCGCGCCGGGAGCTTCGAGGTGCGCGAGCTCATGGGCGGCACGTCGAATATCGCCTTCTCCTATCGCATCGTCGGCTTGCGCAAGGACATCAAGGGCCACAAACGCTTCGCCAAGATCGACACGCAACTGCCTCTGCCGGCGCGCGCAATCCGCGGACGCAAGCAAGCGCGGTCGCCCTCGGCAATGCGCACGTTATTCGACAGGCTGAAGAAACGCCGACGATCGTCAACTCCGGCGCGCGGGCGGCGGCGATCGAAGCAGCGCGCGTAATTCGGGGGCCCGCGACGCTCGCGACATCACCGAGCGCGTTCGGCGCTTGCCGGCGCGCGCCGCGATGTTAACGCGGGCTTAACCATGCCGGCCCATCATCACGGATGCGCGGCCGAACAGCGCTTCGAGCGAATCTTTCGCCGAAGACACGATGGAGCAGCGCAATGCCGGATACGAAAGCCTACAAGCTTCGGGACGCGCCCGAGCCGATCGGCGCCCCTCGCCTGCTCAACGCAGCTGCGTGGCTCGAGAAGCTCGCCGCGCTCGAGAGCGAATTCAAGACGGTGCTCAGCCAAGACGCCGCCGCGAGCGAGCAGACCGTGGAACGACGCCGCGGATCATGAAGCTCGCGCGGTATTTTTGACTGCAGGACGGGTCGGCGCCGCGGGCGCGTAACCCACCAATCAGTCGATGCCGACGGGTGGGTTACCGCGCTTGACGGTGCATCGCATCCTACGCCGTGCCGCCCCCCACAATTTGCACAGCGTCTCCAAAGCCGCTTTCATCCGCTCGAGCGCGGCGGCACGGGCTTGCGCCCGGTTGCTCCAGCCCAAGGCCCGTCCGACCTGCTCGAGCGGAATTTCCCGGCACACGGCCCATTCCAAAACATGCGAGCCGATCTTGCCGGCGGCTTGCACGGCTTCGCGGTATCGCTGACGGTGAAACAACTGGTTTTCCGTCTTCGCCATCCCCGCATAGCCGCCGAGATCGACGGCAAGGACCCGATTGAGATCAAGCGATCCCAATTGGCCGGCAAGACCGGCGTGATACCAATGATGACGATATTTCTGCCCGGCCGAATATTGCTCCGCCGTGATCGCGTTGCGCGCGAACGCCCGCTCGAGCGGGCTATCCCGCATGGTGATTTGGCCGCTGTCACCGCGCTCGATATCTCTTCCTGCGCGCCGCAGGCGCTCCGGCGTCGGTAGCGCGCGGCGCTCGACCGGCGGCGATTCTTTGCCGCGTTTGCCCGAACTGCGCACGTGCGCGTGTCTTGTTCTCATTTTTTTGCTCTCCGATCGACGTTGAAAACTGTTTCCCGTCAGCAATGGTGGACGTGCCGCCGCCGCGTTTCGCGCCATTTTGACGCGGCCTGGCCGCCTTCCGGGGCGGCGCTCGCGGACGCCAAGCGGCGCGCGCACAGTGCTCGGCACAGTACGGCTTGTTCCGCGCCGCCGGCGCACCGCAAAAGAAGAAGTGAGATGAGCTCGGGTCGCCGACCGGCCATCGGCAGCTCCCGTCGCTCAATTGGAGCAACGAGCGCCGCTGGCGGCGCGGAATTTTCGCGTCGACGCGCGCATCCTCTACATAGGGCTGCGCGTTCACCACCCAGGCGGGCGGCGGGCCGCGCCTGTACCACAACGCGACGCTGGGTCCGGATGCGGGTTTGGGGACGTTGCGAATTGTCTTCGCTGCGTACCGTCGTCCGGGCGCGCCGCCGAAGGGCGACTGTTCGGCAATACCGAGGCGATGAATTTTCGCGATGACGGCGTTCTTGGTGAAGCCGTGGCCGAGTTCGGCGGCAATCTCGCGCACCCGCGCGCCTTGCCGCCAGCGTCGCCGCAGAAGCCGCATGCGCTCCTTGGTCCAACGCGGCGACGTCGGACGCTGCAGCGCTCCCGGCACGCCGATCGACGCTCGCAACATTTCGCCTCCCATGATCCGAGGGCAGGCAGTAAACTACAATTCGTACACGAATGTCAACTACCAAATGTAGCTGCAAAGCAAGTACTGTGGTCATGATGGCGACGACCCGTGGAGAGCGGCTACGTATTGCGCGCGAGAGGCGCTTCAAATCAGCGCGCCTTGCGGCCAAGGCCATGCGCACCCCGGTGTCCACCTACGGCGCCCATGAGCGCGCGCAAACGCCGGGCGGCCGCGACTACGGGCCGGAGGACGCGATAAAGTATGCGCGACGCTTCGGGGTGACGCCGGAATGGCTGCTGACCGGCCGCGAGCCGTTTCCGACGGGAGCGGAGGAGCCTCCCCCGGCCCCCAAGGTGCGC
>Ga0306926_10004967_pt1 | contig 14069 bp, 14 predicted proteins | sample flu12Cox44000178_FD_203759 | JGI IMG/M metagenome (GOLD analysis project Ga0306926, IMG submission 203759) | Lab enrichment of tropical soil microbial communities from Luquillo Experimental Forest, Puerto Rico - flux8day.12C.oxic.44.000.178 (v2)... | ecosystem: Environmental > Terrestrial >...
GGACACCGGGATGTTCGGTGGAAACTCGAACTGGCGCGGACCGATCTGGGTGCCGGTCAATATTTTGTTGATCCGTGCTCTGCTGCAATACTACTTGTATTTCGGTGACAACTTTAAAATCGAGTGTCCCACCGGCTCGGGCAATTCGATGAACCTATTCGAGGTTGCCCGTGAAATTGCGGCGCGACTAACCCGCATCTTTCTGCGTGATCAATTCGCCCGGCGGCCGGTGTTCGGCGGTGCCGAGAAGTTCCAAAGCGACCCCTACTGGCGCGATAATTTATTGTTCTACGAGTATTTTCACGGCGACAATGGGGCCGGCATTGGCGCCAGTCATCAAACCGGGTGGACGGGTTTGGTGGCGACGCTGATTGAAGTCTTTGGGCACCTGGACGCCAAAAGTTATCTCGAAACCGGCCGTGCCGCCGCCTTTGATCTCGAGTGAGGGACAGGACCACTCTCATTCAAGACGAGCGTCTCGACGCGTCTTCCGCGCCAGCGCGCCATTGATCCGCACCGCCCGGCTGGACGCTATGTCACTGGCGGCGGCGCCAGTCATTAATATTGGCTCTATTGAATTTCGAATGGGTGATGTAGCGCCCGGCGAGAGGCTTGGCGCGAGCGCGAGGTCTTGAATCGCAACCCATCGGTTCGCCGGTGGCGAAAGTAGCCGGGGACGCGTGGCCCTTGTAAAGCCTGGCCTTCCGGCCACCGCCTTCGGCGGCAAGGGCTTGACAAGGCCCAGCGCCCCGGCACCCGCTCCACCGTGCGTTCGACGGCGAGGAGGGGCTGGATCGCCCATTTCCACCCACTCGTTTTTCAAAAGAGGCTTAATATTTGTGTTGTCCGGAAGCAAAAAACGCGCTCGGAGCGCGGGCAGCGCTATGCTACCTGCGCCGGCGCGCGGCGAACTGGTTTAAGGTCTCGACGGCGACCGAGAATCCTATCGCAGCATAGATATACCCCTTGGGGACGTCGAAGCCGGCGCCGTCCGCGATCAAGGTCATGCCGATCAGCAACAGGAAGCTCAGCGCCAACATTTTCACGGTCGGGTGACGCTCGACAAAATCCGCAAGGGGCTTCGATGCCGCGAGCATGATTGCAACGGCGACCACGATGGCAGCGGCCATGACCCACAGCGTATTGGCCATGCCGACTGCAGTAATCACACTGTCCAGTGAGAATACGAGGTCGAGCAACATGATCTGAGCGACTACACTAGCAAAGCTCGTCCGGGCGCTTCCCGCATCCGCCGTCTGCCGATCGCCTTCCAGCCCTTGATGGATCTCCCTCGTGCCCTTGTAGAGCAGGAAGAGGCCGCCGGCGATCAGCACGATATCCCGCCAAGAAACAGGCTGGCCGAAGAGCTCGAACACAGGCCGGGTCAGGCCGATGATCCAGACGATCGAGGCCAGCAACGCCAGGCGGGTGATCAGCGCAAGTGCCAGCCCGATCCGCCGCGCTCGGTTCTGGCGCTCCGGTGGCAACCGCCCGGCGACGATCGCAATAAATACTAGGTTGTCGATACCGAGTACGATTTCGAGGGCGGTCAAGGTCACCAAGCTCGCCCAGATCTGCGGGTCGGTCAGCCAACCCATGCCAGCGCTTCCAAGATCACTTGCCGCCCGCCAAATCTGGAGGAACAGCCTTCTATTAACGCAGCGTCAACGCCTGCATCCCGGTCCGAGATGGTGACGGCGCGGTGCCGCAAGCAATCCGAGCGCAGACGTCTGCCGCGTGAAGTAGCAGAATGCGGCGCACCTCCTCGATCGTGTACGGGTTCGACTGCGTCGAGTGAGTTGAGCGCACGATATACTCGGAATCGACGCCGTCGAGATGCGAACTCGAATATTCGACGACACCGTCATCGCTGCCCTCGACCGGCCCATTGCCGCTAACCGCGATAATCGAATGCGCATGGACACCGGGGGCAATCGGCGTTGCGGCCATCGTTTGGAGCACCGGGTTGCTGGGCGTCATACCAAATAGGCTGCCCGAACCCAGGTTGCTCGGGTTGACCTTGAAGTCGCCGGCATTGCGCGCAAGTTCGACGCCCGTCCGGACGATGCGCAATGGAAGAGTAAGGAATCGGCCTAAAAACTCGGCGATCGGATATTCGGTGAGATAGCTACCGCGGTGCGGCGTGGCGATAAAGACGACCCGGCGCACATATGGGAGTGGCTTGATGAAGACGGCCCGGCGCAAGACATCCCGCCCTTCCGCCGACAGGCGGACCTCCTCGATTGGCTTATAAGCGATGGCCTCCCACACGCGGTCGCCGGTATCGACGACCATCGCCTTGGCGAGAAGACCGCCTTGGCTGTGGCCGATGACGACCATCTCCGACAGCGCCGGGTCGGTGCCAGCCGGGTCGAGTTTGTGCACGGCGTCAGCAAGCGCCTCGCGCAGTAGTGCTGCTGAATAGAGGACCGGGTTGCCGGTATCGTAGGTGAAGAACCAGAATTGGTACCGGTCGCGGATCCGCGGGTCGTCGAGCAAATCATTGACCATGTCGCCCCACCGCCCGGCGCTCGAGGCGGTGCCGTGGACAAACACGACAGGTATCCGCCCGGGCCTATAGGCGTCTATCGAGGCGAGCTGGGTCGGCGTCGATTCCGAGAACACCCCGGAGAAGAATGCCTTGAGCTCGCGATCCCAGATCTGCGGTGAAGCAAGGACGTAGGCGAGCACCGCGGTCTCGTCAGCCTCGAGCGGCACGGCCTTGCCAGCGATCGTCGTCATGGTGAGGTCGTGCGTGTTGTACAGGTCGAGTGTGGCGCGGAGCTCACGCTGCGCGAGCTGTCGTCGCGGCGCATCGAGACGCAGCACTGCCGTCATCGGCAGCTTCATGCGCGGCGCCACCTGGATCCCGCTCTCGGAAATAATCGGCTGGGTCGCCGCGGCGAGCGGAGCGCCGATACCGGGATGGCGATACCGGTTGGCGAGCCCGCGGATTGCCACCTCCTGCACCGGCGTCAATGCCACGACACGCCGATTGTGCCATTCGAACCCCGATGGGTTGACCGCGACGTGGACCCATCCAAAGGGCAGCTGGTAATCGCCGCTCTTGAACTCCACGGTGGTGTCGTCAGCGGACGCGAAGGTATGGATGATGCCGAGGCTGTAAAGGTCTGCGGCGAGCCGAAGTCGTGGGTCGTAAGGGCTCGGCGGCGCCAAGCCTTTCTCAGGGAAGAGGAATGCGAAACTGTAGATGGCGGCGGCGAGGAAATAGGGCCGCTGGCGGGTTTCTTCCGCATACAGATAGGACATTTCCGCCAACGTAATGACTTCGTCCTCGTCGCCTCGGCCATCGGCGACGATCCCGTGCAGCGCCGCGATTGCGCCCGCGGGATCGTCGTCGAAGCGCTCCGAGAGAACCCAGCGGCGCAGAACATTGCGCGCCGATGGGCTCAGCTCGTCGGCGGTCAGTGGATTGGCTGTGAGCTGGTGCTGGGCCGTGACGGCATCGACGCGTTCTACGCCGACCGGCGTCTGGCACCCGGCGGTGAGCAGGAGCCAAATCATACATGACAGGGCAGAGGCAATCTGTCGCGCGGACGATCGCTTCATCCTATACCCCACCATCGGGCAGACCGGTCAGATGGGTCCGAGAGAGCCGGAGCTGGGCCGAGCTCAGCGCTACGCGCGCTTGATCAGCCCGATAATGGCAAGGAGGATGATCGCGCCTACAACTGCTGCGATGATCGAGCCGATCAGTCCCCCAGCGCCGATCCCCAATAGGCCGAACAACCAGCCGCCGATGAGCGAGCCGATGATGCCGACCACTATATTGCCGACAAGGCCAAATCCGCCTCCCTTCATGATCACCCCAGCAAGCCACCCGGCGACGGCGCCGATCAATAAGAAAATGATCAGCCCTATCAGTGTCATGTGCTTCTCCCTTCGTGGCGGGCCCTCTCGCGGTCCCGGTGGAACCCAACAGTGACATGCAACCCTAGCGTTGTCACGCATGGCGACGGGGAATCTCGGCATCGTAACCTTCGACGAATTGCGCCAGGCCAACCGCAAGGCGGCCCCGGAGGTGCAGGGATAACCTGTCACGCGATAAACTCTCCTCAGGATGCGCCGGCTCTTGCCGGGCTTGGATTGCAACAACCACGATGACGAGCTTATCAACGCGGCGCGGGTACTCCCTCGCGGATCCGCGACGAGAACGCCACCTCGCTGAGGTTTCCATCGACCCGGCCCGTTACATCGGCTCGTTGCCGCAGTTCTTCAAACGGGATGCGGGTAGCAACCGCCCCGTGCTCGTATAGGTAGCCGGGTAAATACCCAGTCAGAATGGTGCGCCAATCGAATGGAATCGACGATGTAACGGCGCGCATCATGTCAAAAATCGCTGTGGTGCAGTTTGTGGTAATCGTGTTGTAGAACCGCGGGTGCGCGGCAAGATCGTTTGCTTGCTTGATGTATTCAACAAGCAGGGCGCGGGCGCGCTCCATTGGGGTCCCAAGCCGATAAAGGTGAATTTGCTCGTTGCGGATCTTGCGTAACGTCATCAGATCACGCTCATCGGCTCCGATATAAACCAGCTCGTGGGTCTTGAAGAATCCGGCAATGGCCGAATATTGGTCATTCTGTGTCCGTCGCAGCTCGATAGAGAAATCGAGATAGCGCCCGTCCTCGAAACCGAAGCTCATAATCGTGTGGGCAATCGCCGGTCCCATCCAATAAACCAAAAACAGATCGAAGGATCGTAATTTTGACAGATCGTATATCCGCTGTTCCCAATGCTCGGTGTAATCGGCTTCAGTGCGCCAACTGAAGTTGCGAACGTCGCGAACGGAGAGTTGGTCACCATCAATAACTCCAGTAACGCCATGCGCGACCTCAGCAGCCCAGTTCTTGTCGTTCGTGGCGCGGATGGAGGCCGACCAGGCAAGAAGTATCGCGTAGGCAACTGCATAGATGAACACGGCTCGCCAGTGCCTACGGCGTAGGATCGCCACCAGTGCGGCAAAGGCAATAGAATTCAGGGCCAGGCACTTTCCGATGCGTACTCCGGTAGATTGAGGCAATTGATACGCGATCGCGAGGTTTGCCCAAACCGCAGAAAGAAACAGACAAGATATCAGTGCGCCGGTTCCGAAAATTCCCAACACGCGTCGGATCAATTTCACGCACTCCGAAACATCGGCGAGGTCAAAACTCGATATATCATTCAGGTTTTCGGTGTCGACTGAATAGTACGATTTCGGCAAGCGGATACTGTGTCTGACGTGCTTCGACGGGTCAGCCAGGACCGCTATGCGCTTCGGGATGGTCGAGGCCGCGGTGTCGCCGCAGATTTTCCGCGAATACCTAGGTCGTGAACTCAACAAACGCGGTTCCGATGATGGTGGTCCGGAAACGTAAGCCGGTCCCGCTGGAAGCGCCGATTCCGGACCTTGCCGCCCTTGCCCCGGAACAGGGAAGGTCGCCGCTAAGCAGTCATTCGCGCCCGCCACATTGCTCAGCGCCCGCCGCGTCCAATGGCGCCGGGGACTTTGGCCGGAAGTCAGCTTGTCGGTTGAAGCGAACGCTTCATTTCACTGGCGAGCGAGATACATCCTCATTTTCGCTGCCTTGTCTTCGACAACATCGCCGGTGACATCTACCAGCGCTTTCTTTACCGTGCCGGTGAACGAGAACGGCGCTTTGTAGTCGGTCATCACCGGCGAGCCGGCGTCGGCCCCGACGCAAACACCTGCGGCCAGGCCCAGCGACAGCGGAATGGTCACCGGCAAATCGCCGCGACCTACCGGGCCGCCATCGACAAACAACGTAATGTTCGCAGGGACGCCTTTGCCCTTGGAGATGTCTGCCGCGCCGGTAGGCTTGAACTCAAAGCTGAAGATATGATCGCCCTCGGGAATGATCTCGTCGGACTGCACTTTGAAGGGCTGATCGGCGACATAATTGTAACCGTAACTGAGCTTGCCGTCCTTCACGTAGAAGACAAAGCCACCATCGACGCCACCCATCGAGAACAGCACACCATCCGCCCCGCCCTTCGGCACATTGGCGTGGACAGAGACCGAATGCGGCACGTTGACCAAGCGGGGTGCGGCGTTACTCGGTACGCTCTGGGTTCCAGCATAATAAATGTACTGCTTGCGATCGACCGCAATCTGCGGCCGTTCCTCAGCTAGGCGCTGTACACCGCGACTATCGATTGGCAACACCTTGTACTTTCCAGCTTCGACATACCACGTGCCGATAATGGCGATCAGCCGATCGCGCTCCTTCTCGGCAAGATTGTTGGTCTCCGCGAAATCCTCCTTGAGATTGTAAAGCTCCCAGCCCTTGGCATCGAGCTCGATAAGCTTGTCGTAATCGATTGGTGCCCCAAACGTCAGACCGGACTCGGTAAACGAGGTGCCAGGCGATGGGCACACGGCCCGCCAGCCGTCGTGATAAAGGGAGCGATGGCCAAACATCTCGAAGTACTGGGTGACATGCAGCGACGGCGCGTTAGCGTCGTCAAATGATGACTTCAGGCTAAAGCCTTCCAACGGAGATTGCGTGACGCCGCGGATTTGCGCGGGGGGTTCAATGCCCAGCGCGTCCAGCACAGTCGGCACCAGGTCGATTGCGTGGCAATACTGTGTGCGGATCTCGCCCTTGGCCTTGATGCCCTTTGGCCAGATGATCATGAACGGGTCGGAGGTGCCGCCGCGGTAGGTTTCGCGCTTCCAGCGGCGGAACGGCGTGTTGCCGGCGTGCGTCCAGCCCCACGGATAATGATTGAAATATTTCGGGCCGCCCAGGTCATCGATTGCGGCCAGGTTCTGTTGCAAGTCGTCCGGCACGTTGTTAAAGAATTTGCCTTCATTGACCGAGCCGTTCGGACCGCCCTCGGCACTTGCGCCATTGTCCGAGACCACCATGATCAGGGTGTTGTCGTATTCGCCGATCTCTTTGAGGAAGGCAATCAGCTCGCCGATATAGTGGTCGGTGTGCTCCAGAAAGCCGGCGAACACCTCCATCATTCGCGCATAGAGACGCCGCTCGTCCGCCGACAGCTTATTCCAATCCTGCACGTCAGGATCATGCCGCGACAGCTTTGTATTTGCAGGCAGGATGCCCAGCTCCTTCTGCTTTGCAAACACCTGCTCGCGATAGGCATCCCAACCAGCGTCGAACTTGCCCTTGTATTTGTCGGCCCACTCCTTTGGCACATGATGCGGCGCGTGCATGGCGCCGGTACAGAAATACATGAAAAACGGCTTGTTAGGCGCCACTTGCTTGGAATCGGCGATCATCGCCTTCGCCTTGCTGACGAGATCGGACGTAAGGTGATAGCCCTCCTCCGGCGTCTTTTCCGGCTCGGTCTGGCTGTTGTCGCGCACAAGCTCTGGGTAGTACCGGTGGGTATCTCCGCCAAGAAATCCGTAATAGCGCTCAAATCCACGGCCGAGCGGCCAGCGGTCGTAGGGGCCGGCCGCGGAGGTCTGTTCGGTTGGTGTCAGGTGCCATTTGCCTACAGCGTAGGTGTTGTATCCGTTCTGCAACAGGATTTCCGAGAGCATCCCGTTTTCGAATGGAATATTGCCGTTCCCGCCGGGATAGCCCGTCGAACCCTTCAGTGATGCAGGACATGCCGTTCGAGTGATGATTGCGCCCCGTCATAAAGCACGAGCGCGACGGCGAACATAATGCAGTAGTATGCATGTTATTATAGCGCAGCCCGTCAGCGGCGAGGGTGTCTAAATTCGGCGTATTGATGGGACTGCCATAGCAACTGAGCTGTCCGAAGCCGGTGTCGTCGAGAATGATGAACAGGACGTTTGGCGCACCGTCCCGCGCGCGGTTGGGCATGGGCCATGCCGGCTGTGACACATCAAAGGTTCGGCCGATTACGCCGGAAAACGCTTGTCCGGGTTTGTATTCCTTGAGGGACATCTTTGCCTCCATGTCGCCCTCGGGCGCGCAGGGTCGCAGCAGCCTCCTGGCGACGTCGTGGTCGCTCCGGTCGAGCCAAAGAAAGAGAAGCACATAAGCGTGCACGCGTCGACCCTTGGCTTACCATCTGAAGGGATTTTAGATCGGCTAACCTGTCGAATTCTCGGATCACGGTCAGCGGTGCGAAATCCTTGAGGTTTCGCATGCCCATCCGCGCGCCGAGGGTACCCGACCGTTCGCTTGCCAATTGCGCATATTTCTGAAGTCGCCTTACTGGCGGCAAAGTTCTAGACCGTGCTAGGTAAGCAGACACCAAGAAGGCCGATGCTATCTGTGATAGACTTCTCCAGCCAGTCGTAACTTTGCCTCGGGGGCAATTCGTGCAGGGTCTCCTTGCCTTCGGTGTTCTGGTTGCCCTGGGCCGTAGCCACGCTTTTGGGCAGCAGCCACCAGCGATGCCGCCGACGGGCACCAGTCTCGGCATCAAGTCGGTTCCCAATTTACGCGACATCGGCGGCTACAAGACGCAAGACGGACTCATGGTCCGCTACGGTATTGCCTACCGGTCTAACCAACTGAACCCGTCAGCTCCGACGACATGAACAAAATCACGGCTCTCGGGGTTTAAAACCGATTTCGACCTACGCACCGCGGCGGAACGCGAGGAGCGGCCCGACGAGATCCCGCCAGGCGTGGCAAACGTCTGGCTGAATGTTTTGGCTGACGCCAAAGGAAACACCGCGGCCGAGGTCCAAACCCTTATCGCCAAACCACAGGAAGCCAACAACGTCCTTGGTGGCGGCAAGGGAGCGGCGCTGTTTGTCCAAGCCTATAAGGAATTGGTCACCCTGCCGAGCGTCAACAAATCATATCACGAGTTGTTCGTTGCCCTTAGCGGTGCGAATAATGGGGCTGCGCTGTTTTACTGCACAACGGGCAAAGATCGTACAGGGTGGGCTGCCGCGGCCCTGCTGACGCTTCTCGGTGTTCCGGAACGGCAGGTCTACGCCGACTATCTCCGTCTCCTCGGCTCGCGCCGCAGCCGCGCCAGGCTCATCGCAGGGCGGCAGACTGAAAAAGCGCCCCCCGGGCCGGCTTTCGGGTTCCCAGAGAGCCGAGGTAAAGGTCAGCTATGGGGCATGAAGAGCGGTTCCCGCCATCAAGGCTGAGCGACCGCTATCGGTTACGAAAGCGGTCGGTCGCTGTCGATGATAGGAGGATGTAGGGCTTTGGGTCAGGCTCTTGGTCACCCTAGATTCCGACCAACCCACGGTTGGTATCGCCCGACCAGGCGCGCTCAGAAGCTCAAAACCAGAGCCGATGTCGATGCATTTTGAAAGGCCGCCTGCTTCCGGTAGAGCTGTTGCCGCCGACAGCGGACGCGATTGCCTCATGCTATCCCCAATCTCCAATTCCGCGCGCTGGTTAGCGCCGGTCGACGGCTAGCCCGGTCGACGCTGGAGGCGCAGTAGCGGCGAATTGCGAGTTGCTCAGCGGCCGACGCGGCCGACCCTCCCTGGATGAAACCGCCACCAGAGCGCTTTCCCGGCGAAAGCCGGGACCCTTCGATCCCCTGATCGTGCCGTAGAGGATGGACCCGGCTTTCGCGGGGGAAGCCTCAATATGGTCTGTCGTCACGAACCGCCTTGTTTCTTGTTGGATCTCAGCCCCGTTGCCTCACCGGCCGTTGGTGAGGTTGACACAGCGCATTGGTGACGAGGCGCAACCGCGCCCGGTCAAACCGCACCGTCGGCTGGCGGGCTTGCCTGACTAACACGCTGATCGGCGCACGCCGGAGGCAGCGAGATCATCGCAAGAGCCGGGTTCCCCACGTTCATATCCTGGATTTCTTGGAGCAGGGCTCCACGATACGCCCTTGATCACCTGCTCGTCGGCCGGGGCGAAGCGATGCGGCTCCGGCGGCGCTGCCACGCCGGCCTTCCGTTCGATGTCCGTCATCATGTCGATCAGCATCTTGGTCGCGCGCAGATCGGCGCCGGCCGCGTTGTTGACCATCTGAGTAACGATCACCTCGCGCTTGGTGATTTTGCGCCGCTTTCCGTCGATGGTGACGAACACCGGCTGGTTGAGCGCCGCGAGCAGAAGTCCGGGCAGGGTTTTCTTGGGCCGACCCCGGGGGTTGCCGGATTGCCCCTTCTTGAAGCGGGTGTGCAGCGGCGGCTTGCGGTAGTTGCTCGCGTATTCGCGCTTCGTCTCGGACATCTGGTATCCTTGCCTTTCTCGGGCCCGGATGCGGCGTATGCCGATTGTCGCAAGGCGTCGGCCGCCATCGTTGGGCTGTTCCGATTAGGGGCCTTGCTTGGGTTCGGCCGGCCGCTCTTCGGGGCAGCGGCTAGGGTCGATCGCGCGCCTGCCGAAGCGGAGTTTCGTGCTTATATCAAAGCAGGCTTCGATTGTCAATATCAAAAATACTCATATTAGCAACGACGGATTTGAATCCGGTGAATCGACGCTTGCCTCCCCTCCCCTGTTAGCCCCCTGATAGCCCGATTCGGGACCCCTGATCGGCGAAACCGACCCCCTGTTCGTCCGCGGCAAGATGCGCTCGGTAAGTCTCTGACCTACATGGCTTTATCGAGGACGACAGGGCCGAATCTCGGCGCCGAATCGATGATTCGCCCTGTTTTCCCCGCTTTTACAGGGGGCTCTGCCCGCTCCCCTCCCTCCCCTGGTACGGGGAGGGTCAGGATGGGGGCAGCTTGTCGCCGCCGGGAGGGGCGAGCACCTCGAACGGATTGACCATCCCCGACAGGAACGCGAAGTAGTTAGCAACCTCGGTCAGCTCGACCATCCACTGTGCATCGTGCCGGTTTTTCAGTCTGTCGAAAACCGCCTGCTCGACGCGGTTGGTACGCAGCAGTTGGCGAACATAGGTGACGATGTCACGCTCCTCGTCGGAGAGCTTGACGGGGTCGCCCTTGGCGCGGATCAGGTCGATGACCTCCTCGCGAACGCCGGCGCGCCGCGCAGCGCCGACCTGGGCCGCCCACACATACGCGGCCTCCCGCTCTCGTACCGCCGAGAGAATGGCGACCGAGCGCAGCTTCGGCTCGACCACATTGTCCTCACGGTTGAAGGTAACCAATGGGAGCAACCGGGCTGCCAGCGTAGGGCTGTGCAATAGGATGCTGAACGGACCACGGACCCCGCCGAAGACCTTGACCACGTCGTCGACGACGGCGTGATGTTCGGCGGGGACGTCGGATTTGCCGGTGACCGGCGCAATTCTCGGCATGGCTTCCTCCTAGCTGTTATATGCCCGGGTACGGCTTTCCCCACCCATCGAGATAAACGACCTCAGCGAGCGGTCCACGGCCAACCGGACCGAACCGCCCGATCGGGTAGCCGATCGGTAGGATGGCGTAGGAATGGAAGCCGGACGGGATGCCCATCGCCTCCTCCGTCTCCTTCTCATAGGTCAGGTGCCGGGTCGTCAATGTCGCGCCAAGGCCGAGCGCACGCGCGGCGAGCAGCATATTCTGCACCGCCGGGTAGATCGACGAACCGGCGGAACGCGTCGGTGAGGCGCCCTCGAGGCAGGCGACGATCCATACCGGCGCCTCGTGATAGTGGTCGGTAAGATATTCGTTAGCTGACCGTGTCCGCTGGTAGCTTCCAGCCGACTGCCCGGGCGGCGTGGCGCTGGTCAGGTAACGCGGACCGACCACTTCGTCGAAGGCTTTCTTGTAATAAACCTGGACCTTCTTTTTGATTTCCGGGTCCTTCAACACCAGGAAGCGCCAGCGCTGCGTGTTGCCACCACTCGCCGCAGCTTGGCCTGCCAGTAGGATGTTGCGGATCAGCTCGTCGGGCACCGGGTCGGGCTTGAGCCGGCGCATCGCCCGCGTCGAGTGGATGATCTCGAAGACGTCCGTTCCTTCGGGCATTCCGTTCTCCTTCTCACTTCGGTAATTCGAGCCTTACCGCGACGGCGGCGCTGGCGATGACCGCTACATCGGCTGATCCGTCGTCGGGAACATCCAGCCCGCCCTTAACGACGGTCACCGTTGCCTGGCCATGGGGGAACGCGGCCTTCACTACCCCGCGATCGACCTTTTCCGGCCGTTGGACGCCGATCGTGACCTCGACCTGCATCGCCCGCGGGTCGATCCCGAGCGTCCGGATAAAAGTCAGCGAGCTGTGGTGGATGGCATCCTCGACCGCGCGCACGGCCGCCTTGGTGTAGTCGCCGCCGTGCAGATCGTTGCCGCTACCCATCTCCAGGATGACCCGCTTTGCCGTCATGGCCGCGATCCTCACGGAATATCGAGCCGCACGACAGCTGCGGCATTGGCAATAACCGTCTTGTTGGTACCCGTATCGTTAGGGATTTCGAGCCCGCCTTCGACAACCCGCACCGTCCCGGTCCCGTGCGGCAGGACCGCCAGAACCGCCTGCTCGTCGACCCGGTCGGGACGCGGAACCCCGATCGTGACCTCGACCTGCATCGCATCTACCGGCAGACCGACCGCGTCGGCGATGCTGAGCCCGTTGCGCCAGAGCGCGTCACGCAGGGCGCGCACCGCCGCCTTGGTGTAGTCCGCTCCGCGGATGTCGGTTCCCATACCGATCTGTAGCACCATGCGCTTCAAGGCCATACCCGCCTCCCTTCAGGCCATGCCCGCACTCTATCCGGTCTGGTCGTCACGAGCGAGCCGCGCACGGGGGTGTGCGGCGTCGTAGATGGCAAGGAGGCGCTCGGTCTCGACCGCGGTGTATCGCTGGGTCGTCGACAGGCTGGCGTGCCCCAACAGCTCCTGGATCGCCCGCAGATCGCCACCCGCGCCGAGGAGGTGGGTCGCAAAGCTGTGCCGCAGGGCATGCGGAGTTGCGGATTCCGGAAGACCAAGGTGGCCGCGTACCGCTTCCATCTGGCGCTGCACGATGCGCGGGTTGAGAGGCCCACCGCGGGCGCCGACGAAGAGCGGCCCGTCCGTCTCTAGCGCGTGGGGGCAGGCGGCAAGATAATCGGCGACCGCCGCGCGCACCGCCGGCAGGACCGGCAGCAGGCGCTGCTTTTGGCCCTTGCCGGTGACCACCAGCATCTCGCTCAATGGCGCCTCGCCGCGTCTGAGGCCGAGCGCCTCGGACAGGCGCAGACCGCAGCCATAGAGCAAGGTCAGGATCGCAATGTCGCGCTTGCCCTGCCAGCCGCCCGTTGCAAAATCGCCAACGACATCGACAGCGGCGGTGGCATCGTCGACGGTTAGCGGTTTTGGCACGCTCGGCCGCAGTCTCGGCGAGCGCAGCGCTGCAAGCGCGCTCGTCGAGGCAAGCCCGCGCCGATGCAGAAAGCGGACAAAGCCACGCAGCACCGAGAGCCCTCGTGCCAGCGAGCCTCGGTCGGCGTGGCGCTGGACGCGACGGGCGAGATAGGCGCGGAAATCGGCGGGACTCAGCCGATCGAATGCACCAAGGCTCGGCAGCTCTCCCACGTGCTCGGTCACAAAGTCGAGAAACAACGCGAGGTCACGCCCATAGGCGGCGACCGTGTGGGGCGAGGCGCGACGCTCGCCCGTCAGCCACGCGACCCACAGCCCGATCGCCGCGTGCAGGTCGTCGGTCGCCGCGAATCGGGCTAGCGGCACCGGTTCCGGTGGTCTCGGAAAATCAGCCTTCTCCGGGGTTACCGGCCGCGTTCGAGCCACTGGGCTATGGTAATCTCGAGGGCGCGGGCGAGGAAGGTCAACAGCTCGGTCCCGAGACCGGGATAAAAAGTCTCCGCGTTGCGGGTACCCATGCACATCAGCCCGACCGGGCCCGAGCGGCTGATCGAGAGCCGCAAGAGGGCCTGAGAGCGAACGAGGCCAGCCGCGGCGCCGAACAGCGCCGGATCGCCTTGGATCGAGCTCGATAGGAGCGCGTCGCGGTTCGGCCCGAGCAGAGCGTCGACGGTCCCCGACCGTAAGAGATGGATGCCCTGCACCGGCAGGCGGGTCATCCGCGCTGCGGTGCTCTCGACACCGAGCGTGACCACATCGACATCGATCAGCACGGCGAGATCGGTCGTCACGACCTGCAGGAGGTGCTCGAAGCTCGCGGCCCGCAGCATCGCCACGACGGCCTTGTGGACGCGGCACTGGCTTGCGAGGTTGCCGCGGCTCGTCGAAATCAGGCTCTTCTGTTCGTCCTGCAGGCGCGCC
>Ga0306926_10004970_pt1 | contig 14066 bp, 10 predicted proteins | sample flu12Cox44000178_FD_203759 | JGI IMG/M metagenome (GOLD analysis project Ga0306926, IMG submission 203759) | Lab enrichment of tropical soil microbial communities from Luquillo Experimental Forest, Puerto Rico - flux8day.12C.oxic.44.000.178 (v2)... | ecosystem: Environmental > Terrestrial >...
TCTTTGCGAACCGGGTGCCGAGCTCGGTCGTCTGCGCGATCACCCACACGCCAGCCTCCGGCCCGTTCTTGCCCCTGACGACACCACCGATATCGTCGGCATCGATCTGCACGGAGGGTGGAGCTGGCTGGGCCTCGGGCCGAGTCACGACCCACGCGAACAACAACACCGAGAGACCGGTGGCAACGATGGCCGAACCCAGCGAATTTTTGATCCCCATGCCCCCTCCTCCTCGTGGGCCCCAATGCCCAGGGCGAACAACAACCTCGAACCGGACCTGAGACCCGACAAGATTACTCTCAAAACCAGACGAGCAGAGTCGGAGCATCGGCTCTTCGGGGGTTCCGGGGGAGCGGTGTCCGAGTCCGGCAAGTTGCGTCAGGGGGCCGGAAGCCCCCTGGAAGGTGACCGCCGCCGCCGCGTGCTAATGTAGCCTACCCTCCAGGGCAGAAGCGCACGCGTAGGCTCTCAGCTCGAAAGGAGTCGCCATGCCACGGATCAAAGCTATCGCCGACAGGTCGTCCGTCGCTCCCGCCCATCACCACGTCGTGGACGCCGTCCAGAAGGTCTTCGGCAATGTGCGCGGGCCGTTCAGCATGCTGCTGCATAGCCCAGCCCTCGCGGAGCGCCTCCTGCCGCTCGTGCTCTTCTTCCGCGAGCAAAGCGTGGTCGACCCGAAGCTCCGCTCGGTCGCCATCCTCGCGGCGGTGCGCGAGCGCGAAGCAGCGTACGTGTGGTCGGCACAGGTCGGCGCGGCGCGACGCAACGGGCTCGCGGAAAGCGTGATCGACGTGCTGCGTGCGAAGGGAGACCCGAGTAAGCTTGGCGACGAGGAGCGCGACATCGTCACGTACGTACGTCAGCTCATGCGCACGAATCGCATCGACCAGGCGGCGTTTGACGCACTGAAGAAGCGGCACGACGAGCAATGGATCGTTGAGCTGACGGCGGCCGCGAACTACTTCGCGTTCCTTTCCGGCATAGTCAACGCGTTCGAGGTGCCGGCGCCACCCGACGGGGACAAATTGCCCGCCTAACCGACGACCGGTGCTCGAAACGACTGGGCGCCGCGACTGCGGCATGGCGCCCAACCTTGGCCCGACCCACTGACGAACGGTGAGGAGGCTATCTCTCATGAAGCTCGCTCTGTATTTGCCGAACTTTCGAGACAAGGTGACCGTCAGGGAGCTCGAAGACCTTACCAGCCTTGCCGAGGCGCTCGACTTCGACTCCGTCTGGACACTCGACCGGATCGTCGTTCCGGAAGCCTCCGATCGTCAGGAGCTCCAGTATCCGTTCGGCATGATGAACGAGTTCCCGAAGGCGTTGCCGGTGTCCTCCCGCGGCGAGTGGTTCCAAGGCATGCCGTTGATCCCGTGGCTCGCCGCGAAGACGAGGAAGGTTCGGATTGGCATGAGCATCACCGACACGCCGTTCCGCGCGCCCGGCGTCCTCGCGGCGGAGATCGCCACCGTAGACCATCTCTCCCACGGCAGGGTCAACGTGGGCGTGGGGTCCGGCTGGATGCCCGAGGAATTCGCGGCCGCGAGCGTCGCGCACATCTTCCCCAAGCGACACAAGCACGTGCGAGAGACGATTGAGATCATGCAGGGCATCTGGACGAACGACCTCTTCGAGTACCACGGCGAGTTCGCCGACTTCGACAGATGCGGGTTCGGCGCGAAGCCTGTACAGAAGCCGCACCCGCCGATCTTCTTCAGCGGGCTCAAGGACCCCAAGCGCTCGGCGAGCCGCATCGCGAAGTACGGCCTGTCGGGCTGGATCGGGATCCAGGACACGCCGGACGAGCTCAAGCAGTGGCGCGGCGCGATCCAGCGAGGGCTCGAGGAGCTCGGGAGTTCGCGCGCGGTCGACGGTCTCGAGATCTGCAGCATGCTCTTCTTCGTCATCACGGACCAGGAGACCGATCAGACTCCGCGGGGCAAGGCCAGCAATTTGCTGGCGGGAACCGCCGCGCAGATCACCGACCGCCTCAAGCGGTACAAGGACGTCGGGCTGACGATGCCGCTTCTCTGGCCGCCGTTCCAGGACGTGCCGGTTGCGAAGACGCTCGACGACCTCAAGCGGCTGAAGGAGGAGATCATGCCCCGGGTCGACGCCATGTAGCTCAGGGCTCAGCGACGACAGGCCGGAATCGGCCGAAGCTCGGCCGCTGCGGGATGCCGGTTGCCCGTCCGAGCCCGAGAAAGTGCGGCGCGCCACGGTGCCGGGCACCATCTCCGCGCGCTAGGTGCGTAAGGTCACGCCGGCGCGCTCCTCCTGAAGGGTTGATGCCTTCAGGCGGTCCATCCCGCCCCAGCCGCGGTTCATCGCCTCGAGCAGCTCCAGCTCGGCAAGCGCGAGGAGCCGCGTGGGCACGCCATGCCGCGTCGCCAGATCCCCCGCCAGCCGGAAGTCCTTGTAGGCGAGAGCCAGGGCGAACCGCGGAGCGAAGTCTCCGCGGAAGAGCGTAGCCGGCATCCGCTTCGTGAAAGTCATGTTCCCGCTCACGATGCAGCCCTCGCCGAAGGCCTCGACGAGCCGCGGGACGGCGACACCAGCCTTGGCGCCGAGGGTCAGGCACTCAGCGAGCATTAGGTCGATGCTCATCGCGAGCGCGTTGTGCACGATCTTCGTGACCGACCCGGCGCCCAGCGCGCCGACCCACACCACGCTTCGCGAGAACGAGTCGAGCACTGGCTTCACGCGCTGGAGCACTGCCTCGTCGCCTCCGACGAAGAGCGTGAGCTGGCCCTCGAGCGCGCCCTCGCGGCCGCCATCGAGCGGCGCATCGAGCAGGTGGCACTGGCGCGCGGCCAGCGCGAGCCCGACCTCCTGCACGAGGGCAGGGGCGTTCGTGGTGTGGTCGACAACCACGGCGCCCGGCTGCACGCCCTCGAGCACTCCGCTCGGTCCGAGCATCACGGTCCGCATCTCCGGAGGCCCCGGCACGCAGGTGCAGACGACGTCGCACTGCGCGGCTACCTCCCGCGGCGAGTCCGCCCACGTCGCGCCCCGGGCGAGCAGGGAAGTCGCGGCTTCTCGGCGCAGATCGTGGACGACCAACGAGAATCCCGCCCCGAGCACGAAGTCCGCCATGGGCGCTCCCACGTTTCCCAATCCGATGAACCCGACCCGCATCGCGTTCTCCTTTTTCACTCCGAGGCCGCCTTCTCCGGCAGCAGGCCCTCGGACCGCCGGATCATGAGCACGACCAGCACCACCTCAACCAGGATCTGCCGGGCGGCGGCGATCCATGGGCGAGATTCTACGTTGGGCTGTTGTAGGATGACGACCGCCATGCCGATCGCCCGCTCGCTCGACGCCTACCGCCAGTCCCGAGGCAACCTCGCGGTGGTCGTGGTCGTTGACTCGAGCCAGCCCGAGTTCCCGCTGCTCTTCGAGACGACCTTCGGCGCTCTTTCCCACTTCGGGATCCCGTTCCGCGTCGCCGACCTCGCGCGAGGTCGGCTGCACGACGACGTGCTGAACGGCTGCCGCGCGGCGCTCGTCGCCCAGGAGCACCTGGGCGGCCGTCTCGGCGAGGGCGGGCAGGCCATGCTCCTGCGCGCGCTCGACAAGGGCATGGGGCTCGTGAGCTTCGATGCCGACCTCGCCGGCTACGGCGCCGAGTGGCTGCGCGCGGCCGGGCTCGCGGGCGTCGGGCGCGGCGGCGAGGTCGTCACGGGCGGCACCCCGGCCCTCGCCGTGCGCGAGGCGAATCACCCGATCACGTGGTGGCAGGACGGCGAGCGGCACAAGGTCCTGAAGATGCCGGTGCCGACGGCGCTGGCCCGCGTGTCCGACGGAACGGCGCTGCTCGAGGACGAGACCGGCGCGCCCATGCTGGTCGCGTGCCGAAGCGGCCGCGGCAAGATCGTGCAATGGCTGGTCTCGCCCAAGCTCTGGCTGCGCCAGTATTTCGGCCACACGTTCGGGCTCGACGATGTGTGGCTGCGGGGGATCACGTGGGCCGCGCGCAAGCCGTTCGTGATGAAGGCCATGCCGCCGTTCGTGCGCTTCCGCTTCGACGACTGCCAAGGGCTCTGGCGGAGCGCGCGAGACCTCGCCTTCGTCGACGTGCTCGCCGACGCCGGCCACGTGCCGAACCTGAGCTTCTGCATCCGCTCGCTCACCGCCGACGGCGCCGCGAAGGCGACCGCGCTCTTCGCCGACGGGCGGGCCGAATTCTCGCCCCACACGCTGGCTCCGGGCACGAGCCTCTTCTACGGCGACGCTCACGGCGAGTACTCGCCGGCGCGCTTCGTCGACCTGTTCCGCGAGATCGACGATGTGCTGGCCAAGCTGGCCATCCGCCCCTCGCGCATCCTCAGCGACCACGACCACGGCTGGAGTGCCCACGCGATCCCCGGCCTGCTCCAGCGCGGGATTACCTACAAGATGAACATCACGATGCCGGGCGAGCCGTGGGAGGCCCCGCACCTGGACTGGCAGCCCGCGCCCTACGGCTCGATGGACTACGCGTTCGACTTCCTGCCCGCGCCGGCCGAGCGTTTCTTCGCCGTCTACAACCACTACCCGCCGGCCTTCGAGTACGCCCGCGCCTACGTCGACACCGACCACTTCCTCTACCACCGGCCCGGCGGGTATGGCCCGTACAAGTGGGACATGCTCAACGGGCTCACCAAGGGGCCTCTCTACGCGGAGAACCAGATCGCGGAGTCCGGGCGCCGCCTCGCCGACCACACGCGGCTCGGTCTGGACGCGATGTTCTTCGGCGGCAGCATCACCCACTCGCACTTCATCCAGCACCTCGAGGCCGGGGAGTGGCGCGAGCTGCTGCGCCGGGCCGACGCGCTGCTGCCGCGGCACCGCTACGAGCCCGCGCCCTACGACTTCATCGCGGACTACGCGCTGAGCAAGGTGCAGACCGTGATCGCCGAGGCGGACGCGACCGACAGCGTGACCACGGTCGAGCTCGAGGGGCAGTCGATCGTGCCGCTCCGGCTGTGGGTCTTCACCGCGGAGGCGGGCGACGAACATCGCTTCGAGACGGCTGATCCGTTCGTCGGGCGCTGCCGGCTGCGATTCCCGGCGGCGGGAGCCCGATGAGCGCGCACGATGAAGGCCGCGTTCTACACGGAGTACGGCGGACGGTGGCACTGGCCAAAGGCTGGCTCCTGGGCGGTGTCCGCGTCTGGCAGGTCATGTCGGGAGCGACGGCACCAGCCGCGGGGCCCCTCGCTGGAGGGCGCCTCGTGAGGGCTATCCTTTCCGCGTGGCCGGGGGCGTCCTCGGTCTCATCGTCGGCCACCTCTACCCCGCCGCCCTACTCCTGAAGAGGTAGCGCCGAAGCGTCGTGGGCGTAGAGCCAGCCGATGACCGGAATGGTCCGATCGCCCCGCAGGGCCAGGCTCGCATCGCGCGCCTGCTGCTCCGGTCCATCGAGCAGGTGGTAGCGCATCTTGTTGGCGCGGGACATCTCCTGAACGCGCGTGACGCGCGGCAGGCGAAGCGCCTCGTAACGTGCGAGCGCTGCGGAAATGCCGTCCGCTCCAACCTGCATCAGGCAGGTGGCGAGGGCGGCGCCGTCCTCGATGGCCTGTGCCGCGCCCTGCGCCATGAAAGGCAGCATGGCGTGGCACGCGTCGCCCAGAAGCGTGACGCGGCCCACCGACCACCGCGCGAGCGGCAGCCGATCGAAGAGAGCCCAGAGGAAGGTCTCGTCCGCGGCGCCGATAATCGCGCGCACGGTCGGATGCCAGCCCTCGAAGACGGCCAGCGCCTCGGCCACCTCGCCGCGGTCCGTCCAGGACTCCCGCGTCCATGTCTCCCGCTCCTTGATAGCCACGAAGTTCATAAGCCGGCCGCCGGCCACGAAGTAGTGCACGAAGTGGCCGCCCGGGCCCATCCAGTTGTGCGCCGCGACCTCGAGCCCAAGATGCGCGAGGCGCTCCGCGGGCACGAGGCCGCGATAGGCGGTGCAGCCGGCGAAGCGCGGCTGCTCCGGCCCGAAGAGGGCGGCCCGCACCGTGGAATGAATCCCGTCGGCGCCCACGAGCACGCTGGCCGCGGCCCGCGCGCCGTTGGCGAACGTGAGCTCGACGCGATCACCCTGATCCTGGAAGCCGGTGAGCCGGTGGTCGAGCTGCACGCGTTTGGCGGGCAGCGCGTCGGCGAGCGCGTGAAGGAGATCGGCGCGGTGGAAATGGTAGTAGGGGGCGCCGAAGGCCGCCTCCATCGCCTCGCCCAGCGGCGCCCACTGCAATGTGCGGCCGTCGTCCCATCGCCGCTGGTGAACGCCCACCGGGCGCACGCCTGTCCGGTCGAGCGCCGGGCCAAGACCCAGACGGTGGAGCAGCCGCGAGGCGTTGGGGCTGATCTGGATGCCGGCCCCCACCTCGCCAAGGGCGGGTGCCTGCTCGTATACCTGCACGTCGAGCCCCGCGTGCAAGAGCGACAGCGCCGCCGCCAGACCGCCGATCCCGCCGCCCACGATGGCGACGGATGTCTCGCTTTCGCGCATCTCTTGGGCCTCCGTGGAGAGACGTGTATCACACTCGGCCGGTGATCGCGGGAATGCCTTGGTCATGAAAGGTGGCGTTTCGCTTGACCGCGTCGTCACCGCGACCTACCATCCCGACGGAGACGTGAGAGATATGCCGACAGTCACCAGGACCGCTGCCGAGGTCGCGGCGATGCTCGAGGACGGCCGGGAGATCGCCTTCCTCGACGTGCGCGAGATCGCGCCCTTCGGCACCGGTCATCCCCTGCTCGCGACTCACCTCCCACTCGGGCACATCGAAGGCGAGATTTCGAGGCTGGTCCCCCGGCTCGACACCCGTGTCATCGTCACGGACGGTGGCGAAGGGCACTCCATGGTTGCCGCCCGCCGTCTCGCCGAGTTTGGCTACGAGAACCTGGCTGTGCTCGCCGGGGGGGCGCCGGCGTGGGCTGCCGCGGGACTGACCCTGTTCCCCGAGATCGAGGTGCCTCCCAAGGGGTTCGGCGATTTCGTCGCGCGACATGCTCGACCGAGATTCATCACTGCTCGCGAGCTCCACCGCGCGCTCACGGGCGGAGAGGACTGGGTGCTCATCGACAGCCGCCCGCGCGGCGAGTACGAAGCCGGCAACATTCCCGGCAGCGTCGATGCGCCGGCCGGCCAGATGCTCCGCTGCTTCGACGACCTCGTCCTCCGACCGACGACGAAGGTGGTGGTCAATTGCATGTCCCGCACCCGAGGAATCCTCGGGGCCACGAGCCTCGTTGCCGCCGGCGTGCCCAATGATGTCTATGCGCTCAGGAACGGCACCCGTGGCTGGCAGCTCGAGGGCTTGACCCTCGAGCGCGGGGCGACGCGGTTCGCCGCGGCCCCCACTCTTCTCGCTCGTGAGCGCGCCCGCGAGCGAGCCCGCGCCCTCGCCCGGCGGGCGGGTCTTCCGTCGATCGATCTCGCCACGCTCGCGCGGTGGCGCGAGGACGCGACGCGCACGACGTACGTCTTCGACGTGCGCGATCGGGCTGAATACGAGGCCGGGCACGTGGCGGGCGCGCGCAACGCCCCGGAAGGCGCGCTCACCATGAGCCCGGATCACTTCATCGGCACCCAGAACGCCCGCTGCGTGCTCGCCGACGACGACACAGTTCGAGCCACGATTGCCGGGCTCTGGCTGTTGCAGATGGGGCGCTCTACTCCGTATGTCCTCGATGATGCGGCCATCGAAGAGTCGATGGCGGAAACGGGACCCGAACCCCACCGCTTCCCGGGCGTGGACCGGGCCCCGAGCGCGACGATCACTCCGGCGGCGCTTGCGGCGCTGATCCAACGGGCGAGTCCCCTGATCATCGATGTCGGCAACTCGGCAGACTACGTGCGGTCCCATGTGCCGGGGGCTCGGTGGTGCCTGCGCTCGGCCCTCGCCAGCGTTGCATCCGGCTCGCCTCTCGTTCTCACGAGCGAGGACGGTGTCATGGCCCGGCTGGCCGCCCGGGACCTGGCGGAACTGGGCGGCAAGGATGACCTGGTGCTGGAGGGCGGCACCGCCGCCTGGCGCGAGGCGGGTCTCCCGGCCGAGAGCGGGCCAACCCGCCTGCTCTCGCCGCGCGACGATCTCTGGCTCGCCTCGTCCGAGCGCCCGGGAGACCAGCGGGCCAATGTCACGGCGTACCTGGAGTGGGAAACATCGCTCCTGGACACCATCGAGCGCGGCGGCTTCGTGCCGTTCCGCAATCTCCTGTGGAACGAGCCCACACGGACGCCGGAGCCACGATCATGATGCGGAGACATTCGTGGCCGTCCGGACACTGGGGCTGGCTGATCCCCGTGACGCACAAGCACGGGATCCGGTCAGGGCGCATGGTCTACGTCGGCGGCCAGGTGGACAAGGACATCAAGGGACTTGTCCTGCATCATGACGACCTCAAGACGCAAACTCGCGTGGTGGTGAATCACATCCGCACCGTGCTCGCGGATCTCGACATCGACCTCGACGACATCGTCAAGCTCGTGGCGTTCTACGTGAACGACGGCCGCGTGGACGAGGACGCCTTCCTCACGGACCTTCGTTCCCAGCTCGACGAGGGGCCCGCGCCGGCGCTCACGACCGTGCCGATCCCCTACCTCGCATATCCGGGCATGCTGGTCGAGATCGAGACGATCGCCATGAGGGGTGAGGATCAGAGTCGGCCCCGGCGAACCGTGAGCGCGCCGCCTGGGCACTGGCGACTGGCCGGCCTGTTCTCGCAAGGTGTCGCCTGCGGCAACATGATCTTCGTCAGCGGGCAGGTGGCGCGGGATCCATCAGGGAAGGTCCGCCATCCGGGCGATCTGGCCCGCCAAACGACCGATGTTCTCGAACAGGTCGGACGGATTCTCTCGGAGCACGGCGCCACCTTGGACGATGTTGTCAAGATCAACAGCTACTATGTCGCGGACGCCGAGAGCTCGGGAGCGGCCTGGCGCCGGAGCATCGACGCGTGCCGCGCCTTCTTTCGCGCCCCGGGCCCGGTGGTGACCGGCGTTCCTCTCCGATGGCTCCCGGATGGCCTCGTCATCAAGACCGACGTCATCGCCATGATGGGCGAGGATGGCCGGGCGCTCCCGCGCCGGGCCGTGCCGGGAGACGGCCAGGTCTCGTCGCTCCTGCCGCCGCCGTTCAGCCGAGCCTTGCAGTGCGGCGAGATGATCTACGTGAGCGGACAGATCTCCGCGGACGCGAGCGGGATCGTGCTCGATCCCAGCGGGCTGGTGCCCCAGACCCATACGGTAATGGGCAAGATCAGGACCCTCCTGGCAGGATTCGGCCTTTCGATGGACGAGGTGATCAAGGTCAACACGTACTACAAGACCGGGGGGACCGCGGAGGACCTGAATGCCAACCTGCGGATCCGCTCCGCGTGCTTCACGGAGCCCGGGCCCGCCACGACGGGCATCTCGCTGCCTGCTCTCACCGACCCCGGAGTGGCGATCACCGTGGAAGTCACGGCGATGCCGCGCTGAGGGCACCGGACCCACCGCGCGGCGTCGCACCTCGAAACTCTCCAACCTCGAGACCGGAAGCCTCGGCTAGCCTCCGCGGTCGGGCGCCGCCTGGCGCGCCCGCAGCCTTTTCACCCTACGGGTGATCAGCGGCGGTGGCGTGAGTCGACTTTCGCCCGAGCCGCCGCCCCAGTTCGAGGATGATCAACCAGGCCACCGGCAGCAGGATCAGCATCGAGGAGACCGCGGCGATCGTCGGATCGATCTGGTTGCGAATGTCCTCCCACATCTTGAGGGGCAGGGTCTGGACGTGCACGCCACTGATGAACATCGTGATGACGACCTCATCGAAGGAGTGGATGAACGCAAACACCGCGCCGCTGATCACGCCCGCGCGGATCAGCGGGAACGTTACGCGGCGAAACGTCAGGAAGGGGCCCGCCCCTAGGCTCATGGCGGCGCGCTCCAGCGAGCGGTCGAAGCCGGCGAGCGTCGCGCTCACGATCACCACGACGTAGGCGATGGAGCCGATCGTGTGTCCGATGACGAGCCCAAGGAAGCGGCCGATCAGGTCCCACTGCGCGAGCAGGCCGTAGACGGCGACGCCGATGACGATCGGGGGAACGATGATCGGTGAGATGATGAGGCTCACGACGAGCGTCCGTCGGCCGAGCCGCCCCCGCAGGATGCCGTACGCGGCCAGCGTGCCGAGAACAGTGGACACGAGCATGGTGACGACGGCGACCTGGAGGCTCAGCAGCGTGGCGAGGGGCCACGGCGGCTGGCCGAAGTACGACGCATACCATTTGAGGGACCACCCGGGCGGAGGAAACGCGAGAAAGTCTCCGGCGCTGAGCGAGAGCGGCACGACGACGAACGTCGGCAGGATCAGGAAGAAGAACACGGCACCTGCGTAGAGGTCGAGCACCAGAGCACCACGCCCGCTGCCGCGGACCTCGCGTCCCACCTGACGTTCGAAGCGGCGGCGGCGCCCGGCACTCACCCAAGCGTCCAGCCAGTGCGCGACCGCGGCGATGGGCGCGGCTCGCGTCAGGCGCCCCCTCCATCGGTCCCCGCGAGGGCGTCGGTCGCCCGCCTTCTCGTCCCACGTCACCGCCGTGTCCGCTTGGCTCACGCTTTCGGAGGCCACCAGCAAGGACATACCGCTCACCCGCCCGACGAACCCGAACCCGCCGAGCGTGACGGCCAACAGGATGACGGCCGCGGCCGCGGCAAACCCCCAGTTCACGAGCTGCGTGATCTGCGACTCGATCAGCATCGCGATCATGGAGTCCCGCAAGCCGCCGAGCATGGCGGGGGTGATGTAGAAGCCGAGCGCGATCAGGAACACGAGCACGGAGCCGCTCCGCACGCCGGGCAGGCTCAACGGCAGGAACACGCGGAGGAATGTTCTGAGGGGCCCGGCGCCCAGAGTCTGGGCCGCCCGCGGCAGCGCGCGGTCGATGCCGATCATGACGCTGTAGAGCGGGAGGATCATGAGCGGCAGCAGCACGTGCACCATGCCCACGTGGACGCCGATGGCGCTGTAGAGCAGCGGGAGCGGCGTCTCGATGAGCCCGGCCTTGAGGAGGAGCGAGTTGATGACTCCCTTCGGCCCGAGCAGCACCATCCACGCGTAGGTCCGCACCAGGAAGCTCGTCAGGTACGGCACGATGACCAGGAGCAGGAGGACGCGCCGCCGTCGCCCGCTCACGCGCGACAGGACGTAGGCCGTCGGATATCCGAGGGCCACGCAGCAGAGGGTGACGGTGAGGCTCACGCGGAAGGTGCGCGTGAGGATCCGCAGGTAGGCCGGCTCCGTGAAGAAGTCGCGATAGTGCACCATGCTCCACCGCGGCGCCTCGACGCTCACGAGGAGCAGCCGGACGAGGGGGAAGGCATAAAACACCAGCAGGAACGCCACGGCGGGCAGGACCAGGAGCCCGACGCTCCCCCACCGTCGCGAGGTGGAGGCCACCAGAACATGGCGTCGCCCCGGCGGCGCGTCGAGCGCTCGGGGCGACGCCGCCATGTCTACTGGACCGTCCAACGGTTCCAGCGCTCGATGATCAGCTCGAGGTTGCTCCTGCCTCCCGGGCCGATCTCGGCGTACCAGTCCTCGTTGCGATGAAACTGTTTCTTGAGATTCGCAGGATACGTCGGGAGCTGCTTGGCCGTCTCCGGCTTGATGTATTCGAAGGCCGCCGCGTTCGTCGGCCCATAGGGAATCAGCTCGCTGAAGGCGCCCTGGCGGTTGGCCCGCGTCGCGAACTCGATGAACTTCTGCGCGTTCTGCGGGTTCGGTGCTCCGTTCGGGATCACCCAGTAATCAAGCTGGAGCTTGCCCTGGTTCCACTCGATGTCCAGCGGCATGCCCTTCTTCTGCAGGTTGCCGATCCGGCCGTTGAAGACGTCGCCGATCGTGACCACCTTGTCCGCGAAGAGCTGCTGGCCTTCCGCCCCTTCCTTCCACCACGTGGTGACGGAGGGGCGGATCTTGTCGAGGCTCTTGAAGGCGCGATCGACGTCCATCGGATACAGCTTGTCCATCGGCACGCCGTCGGCGAGGAGCGCCTCCTCGTAGGCGCCCGTGCCGTAGACGCCCGCTCGGAGCGTACGCGGTCCAGGAAACTTCTTGGCGTCCCAGAATTCGGCCCACGTGGTCGGACGCTTGCCGGGCGGGAATTTCTGGTTGTCGAAGGCCATGATGTACGAGAAGTATGCCGCGCCCACGCCGTAGGGCTGCTTGGAGAGATCGTCGATCTTGTTGAGCTCCGCCTTCTTGTAGATGCTGTAGTCGATCTTCTCGAGATAGTTCGCCTTCACCGCGCTCAGGTAGTGCAGCCGCGGAATGTCGGCGACGTCCAGCTCCACCTTCTTGCTCTCGACCATGAGCTTCAGCTTGGCGATCGACATCCAATCGCGCACGGCCACGACCTTGATGCCGGTCTCCTTCTCGAACGGCGCCACGTAAGCCTCGAAGTTGGCGTCGGCCCAGTCGCCGCCGCCGATCTGGACGACTACCTTGCCTTTGTCCTGGCCGACGGCGCCTTCGGGGGCGACGAGAAGACCGACGACCACGGGCCCCAGCAGGGCGATCCCCGCCAGTGCCGCCACCGTTCCCGCGTGTCTCCGCATGGGTTTCTCCTGGTTAGTGTGTGTGCACGACTCGGAGGTCCGCCATCGACCAGCCCACGGTCACGCGCTCGCCGGCGCGAAGGCCGGCGACGTCGGCCCGCGCCTGCTGCTGGGCCACGAGGACCTGGCCACGCAGCCGCACCTGGTATTTGCGCGTCGCTCCGATGTAGACCACTTCCTCGATCACGCCGGCCCACCACTGGGGCGCGGTCGGGTCAGGGACCGCCGTCGCTCTGGTCGACGCGCCGGCGGGAGCGAGCCGCACCCGCTCCGGGCGAAGGGCCAGCGTCACGCGCGTGCCCTCCGCTCCCGCTTCGCCGACGAGAGACACGTCGAGTCCGTCGTCGGTCACCGCGGTCGCGATACCGTCCTGGACACTCCGCACGGTAACCTCGAGAAAGTTCGACTGGCCGATGAAGTCGGCGACGAACCGATCGATCGGACGCTCGTAGAGGTCCTCGGGCGGTCCGAGCTGGACGACGCGCCCGTGGCGCATGACGACGATGCGATCCGACATGGTCAGCGCCTCTTCCTGGTCGTGGGTGACGTAGATCACCGTGAGCTGGAGCTCCCGCTGGATGTGCTTGATCTCCAGCTGCATCTGCTCGCGCAGCTTCTTGTCGAGCGCGCCGAGCGGCTCGTCCATGAGCAGGACCGGTGGACGGTAGGCGAGCGCGCGCGCGAGCGCCACGCGTTGTTGCTGGCCACCGGAAAGCTGCGCCGGGAAGCGCGCGCCATAGCCCGGGAGATGCACACGATCCAAGGCCTCCGCCACGCGCTGGTTGGTCTCGGTTCTCGTGGCCCCGCGCGTGCGAAGGGGGAAGGCGACGTTGTCGTAAACGGTCATGTGCGGGAAGAGGGCGTAGTGCTGGAACACCATGCCAAGGTTGCGGCGGTACGGGGGCACGCGCGTGAGCGGCCGGCCGTCGAGCATGATCTCCCCGGCCGTCGCGGACTCGAAGCCGGCGATCATCATGAGGGTCGTGGTCTTGCCGGAGCCGCTCGGTCCGAGCAGCGTCAGAAACTCCCCGGGCGCCACCGTGAGGGAGACACCGTCGACGGCGATCACCGGCCCGAAGGTCTTCGACACACGGAGGAGCTCGAGCGCGGCGCCTGTGTGAATGTCCCGGCTGGTCATCGTCGGAACCGACTCCGCGTGCCCGCTTGCTCAGCAAGGACTCACAGATGCCGTCGTCATCGCGGCAATCCTGCCAGATCCGCCAGGGCTCGTCAAAGCCGAAAGGCATCGTGAGCCCGACGGAGACGCCGCAGATGACCTACGAGATCGGTGCGGCTCCGGTCTGCCCGTTGAGGCGTGAACGACGCTCCGGTAGCGCGTGACCTTCGTCATACGGTAGGATGCGCCGCGGACCATGCGACACACGGGCAAGGAAGTCGATCTCGCGCCTCTTCTCCGGCCCCGTTCGGTTGCGGTGCTCGGCGCATCGGATCGTCCCTCGCCCGGCCGGATGGTCATCGAAAGCCT
>Ga0306926_10004971_pt1 | contig 14065 bp, 14 predicted proteins | sample flu12Cox44000178_FD_203759 | JGI IMG/M metagenome (GOLD analysis project Ga0306926, IMG submission 203759) | Lab enrichment of tropical soil microbial communities from Luquillo Experimental Forest, Puerto Rico - flux8day.12C.oxic.44.000.178 (v2)... | ecosystem: Environmental > Terrestrial >...
CCGGTCAGCAGGACGTAGCGTAGTCCGTCAGCCTTCACGACGCACTTTCACCAGGCTGACCGGAGGCTTCGCGGCGACGGTGGCGAAGCCCGCCTTGCGAAAGGCTTCCAGCGACGCGCGGTTGTCCGCTTTCACCCGGGCCTCCATTCGCCCGAGGCCGAGCGGCCCGAAGGCGATGCGCTCGAGCGCCGCCAGCGCGCTCGGGCCGACACCGCGGCCGCGCCACGCGGGCGCCAGGTGGATACTCACCGTTCCGGCGGCCTCGGCGACGTCGAGACGGACGACCCCGGTCTCGTGCCCGTCGGCGAGGACGATGAACAGATGGCGATCCGGACGCTGCAGGCTATCGTCGAACCAGCGGCGATGGGTCTCGAACGCGATCGGCGCGGAGTCGAAGGACGCCCCGCGCGTCGTCTCCTCGTTTCTCCACAGCCAGACCCGGCGACAATCGTCCGCGACCGCTCGCCGTAGACTGACGAGCGCCGACCCCGCGCCCTCGGCCTTGCCGACGGAGTCGGGGCGCGCGCTCACACGAGATCCCACGTGAGCACGGTGTCCTCCTCGATGTCCACTTTCGCGACTCTCCCTACGAGCAGATCGATCAGCTTGGGTCGAATCCCGTACCCAGGCCGCTTGATGGCGATCATCGAGCGGTCGATCACCGCACCCCGGGGGATCGCTCGAGAGGCCACGAGACTGCGGCGCGCCTTCTGATGCATCTCCTGCTCTTCCGGCGCCGGGCCGAGCTTGAGACCGTCGCCGAGCGCCGCTTCCACTTCACGGATGTGTCGCACCATCTCCTTGAGCTCGCCGGGCTCGACGGCGAACGGATGGTCCGGCCCTGGAAGCGATCGATCGAGTGTGAAGTGCTTCTCGACGACCTTGGCGCCCAGCGCCACGGCGGCGGCCGCCATGTGGATGCCGAGGCTGTGGTCGGAGAGGCCGGTGGGCACGGCGAACGCCCGACGCATCGTCGCCATCGCCCGGAGGTTCATGCGTGCGGCAGGCGCCGGATAGAGCGAGGCGCACTGGAGAAGGACGATGTCGCGGTTGCCGGTGGACGCGCACGTCTCGACGGCGTCGGCGATGTCCTCGTAGCTCGCGAGGCCCGTCGAGATGATCATGGGCCGTCCCTTCGCCGCCGCGTGGCTGATGAGGGCCAGATCCACGATCTCGAATGAAGCGATCTTGTAAGCAGGCACGCTGAGCGCCGCGAGCTCCTCCACCGCCCGGTGATCGAACGGCGTCGAGAGAAAGAAGATCCCCCGCTTCGCGGCGTACGCGGACAGTTCTCCTTGCCACTCGCGCGGCAGCTCGATCTCTTTGATGAGATCCCAGGTATCCTTGGCGCTCACGCCTTCGAGGTAAGAGAACCGCGGTGTCTTTTTCGAGTAGAGCGTCTCGGCCGAGTAGGTCTGAAACTTGACCGCGTCGGCCCCGGCGTCGACCGCGACATCGATCAGCTCTCTCGCCATCGACAGGTCGCGATTGTGGTTGGCGCCCGCCTCGGCGATGACGAAGCACGGCGCCTCGCCGCCCACCCGTCGGTCGCCGATCCTGAGTTCACGCACCATCACTCACCTCCGCGACATCGGCAGGCGTGCAAGCGCCGCCGCGACCCTGAGTGCCCCCTGCCCGTCCACGAGCCGCCGCGCTCGCGCTCCGATCGACGTCCGGAGCGCACGATTGCATGCGAGACGGCCGAGTGCCGTCGCGAGGGACTCGGCGACAGTCCCATTCCCGTCGACGCGGACCACCAGTGCGGCGCCCGCCCGCTCGAAGCCCTCCACGTTGGCCGCCTGGTTGTCCGCCGTTTGCACGACGACTGTCGGCACGCCGGTCGCGGCCAGCTCGCAGAGCGTCACGCCACCACCGGAGACCGCGATATCGGCGGTGACCATGAGATCGCGAAGGCCGAACCGGTCGCGGTGGATGCTCACCCGGTGCCGGGTGCGGTGCACCGCAGTATCGAGCTCCGGCCAGTCGTGGCTGAAGGGACCAGCGGCCACGTCCACCGTGCACTCGCCGACGGCGGCGTCCAGACCGCGGAGTACGTCGAGGATCGCGTCGCCGTAACGACCGCCGCCGAGACAGACCAGGATTCGTCGTACACTCTCGCCCGACGAGCGATCGAGCGGCTCGGCATAGCTCGGATCGAGCAGCGTGAAGCGTGGGCCGAGCAGGAAGACCGTATCGGGGGTACGGTGGTACGGGAGACGCTCGGCCGATACGCCTCCGTTGACGACCAGGTCCACCGGCAGCTCGCGATCGGCGGCGTCATCCACCGCGACGACCTGCCCGGCGACGGACCGCAGCGCCTGCAAAAACTCCGGCCGCGCCGAGTAGCCGTCCACGACGACCACATCCGGCTCGCGTCGACGCAGGATGCCCAGGGCGGTCGCTGGATCGATTGCCCAGGGCACCGGCGCGATGTCGGGCCACTGCGGGCTCAGGAGCTCCAGGATCCGCGCGTCGGGGGGGACGAGGAAGCTCACCTTGGCCCCCCGGCCGACGACCGCGCGCGCGAGCGCCGCGCAGCGCGCGACGTGGCCGAGCCCGATCGCTTTGCCGCCTTCCGTGACGAAGGCGATGCGGGGCGGGCGGCCGTCCCACGCGTCGAGCGGCTCAGCCACCGATCAGCTCCTTCATCTCGGTCGTCGAGAGCCAGACGCTGTTGGCGTCGCTCGAGTAGCGGAAGCCAGGCGCCGGCCGCTTGCCGCCTTCCCAGGAACGGAAGGCCCATGACGGATAGAGGGGCTCGAGCACGAACATGCCGTCATACTCGAGCGCCTGACGGCTCTCATCCTCGGAGATGAGGATCTCGTGGAGCTTTTCTCCGGGCCGCACCCCGATGTCCTCGATCTCACAGCCAGGCGCGACCACCTCGACCAGGTCCATGATGCGCATGCTCGGGATCTTGGGCACGAAGATCTCGCCGCCACCCATGAGCTCGGCGCCGCGGATCGCAAACTCCACACCTCGCTCGAGACTGATCCAGAACCGCGTCATCGCGCGGTCCGTCACCGTGACGCGGCCCGACGCGCGCTGGGCCTTGAAAAGGGGGATCACGCTGCCGCGACTGCCGATGACATTGCCGTAGCGGACCACACTGAACACGGTGCCGCGCGGATGGCCGTAGGCATTGCCCTGGACGAAGAGCTTCTCGGCGCACAGCTTCGTGGCCCCGTACAGGTTGATCGGATTGACGGCCTTGTCGGTGCTGATCATGATCACACGCTTCACGCCCTGATCGATCGCGGCGCTGACGACGTTCTCGGAGCCGATCACGTTCGTCTGGATCGCCTCGAACGGGTTGTACTCGCAGGAGGTAATCTGTTTGAGCGCCGCCGTGTGGAACACGATGTCCACGCCGTACATCGCCCGCTGAAGCCGCGCCTGGTCCCGCACGTCCCCGACGAAGAAGCGGAGCCGCGGATCATTCAGGCGATTGATCATCTCCGACTGCTTCAGCTCGTCGCGGCTGAACACGACCAGCCGCCGCGGCTGGTAGCGGCTCAGCATGAGCTCGACAAACTTGTTTCCGAAGGAGCCCGTGCCCCCGGTGACGAGGACCGACGTTTCATTCCAGTTCAGCCCCCCGTCTCGTGCGATGGCGTTCACCCCCTGTGTCTCCGTCTCGCCGACCCGTATGATCAGCGGTTCTCCAATGATTCGGACTCCGTGAACTGAAGCCGGTAGAACCGGGCGTAGGTCTCGTTGGTCGCCAGGAGCTCGGCGTGCCGGCCGATCGCCTCCACGGAGCCGCGATTCACGACGACGATTTTGTCCGCCCGCATGACCGTCGAGAGGCGGTGCGCGATCACGATCGAGGTCGTGCCCTGGATGACGCGATCGATGGCCCGGTGCACCAGCCTCTCCGATTCGCTGTCGAGCGAGCTCGTCGCCTCGTCGAGTATCAGGATCGGCGGGTTCGCGACGATCGCACGGGCGATCGCCACGCGCTGCCGCTGGCCGCCCGAGAGGCGCGTCCCGCGGTCGCCGACCGCCGTGTCGTACCCGTCGGGGAGCGTCACGATGAAGTCGTGGGCGTTCGCGATCAGCGCAGCACGGACGATGTCCTCCTCCGACACCTCGTCCCGCCCATATGCGATGTTCTCGCGGATCGTGGCGTTGAACAGCAGGGCCTCCTGCGAGACGACGCCGAACAGCCGACGATAGGGCGCCTGCCGGAGCGTCCGCAGATCCCGCCCGTCGATCGAGATCGAGCCCTCGAGAGGATCGTAGAGACGCAGCACGAGGTCGGCGAGCGTCGACTTGCCTGCGCCGCTCGGCCCGACGAAGGCCACGACCTCACCCTTCTCGATTTCGAAGCTCACGCCGCTCAACACGGGCTCGGCGCCGTAGCTGAACGACACGTCCCGCAGGACGATTCGATCACGGAACTCGGTGATCGCCCCCGACCCGTCTCGCACGGCCGGCTCGAGGCGGAGGAGCTCGTGAATCCGTGAGGCGGCCGCCAAGGTGATCTGGAGCGACGTGTACGCGCTGGCGAGGAGCCCGACCTGCGTCATCGCGGCGCGACCGACGTACAGAAACAGGAAGAAAGTCGACGCGGTGAGGCGCCCGGCGATGAGCTCCCAGGCCGCCAGCGCCAGGAGCGTCGCCTCGACGATGTAGTTGAGCACCGTCCGCGCCGGCTCCTCCGCGTGCTTGTAGGCGCCGAACTTCACGTTGACGCGGACGACGGCCTCGACGGCGCGGCGCAAGCGCGACAGCTCGAACGCCTCGGCGCCGAACGACTTCACAATGCGGATCGACAGCATGGATTCCTGGAAGCGCGCGGCCAGGTCCGCCAGTGCCGAGAACTGATCGCTCACCAGGCGTCTGATCTGGCCCCGGACCGCCCGGCTCAGCGCAGCATGGAGGAGCACGGCGACGGCCGCGGCGAGGACGAGCTTGGGGCTCGTGCGGACGAGGAGCCAGCCGTAGAACACGATCAGCAGAGGCGCCGTCAGCATTGTGGTCACGATCGTCTCGAGGCCGGCCGTCGCCGCCCCAGTGTCCTCGTAGAGATGCGACACCAGCCCACCGGTCCGCTGCTTGCTGAAGAAGCTGATCGACAGCCCGAGCAGATGGCGGAACAGATCGCGCTGGATCGCGGCGGCCGCGCGCACGCGGATCCAGAGCGCCAGGAGATAGTTTCCGAAGTCGATCCAGCCCTTCAAGAACCCGACGCCGACATAGACAGCGCACAGCACGAGAATGGCCCGGGACCGATCCTCGATCGAGGCGAACCCGACCCAGCGCAGGACGCTGGCGCCGAGATTGCGGAGCGAGAGTCCCGCGGCGGCGTCGCCGGCGCCCGCGCCGGTCGGCACACCGAGCGCCAGATCGAGGATCGGCGCCATGAGCAGCGGGAAGAGCGTGGCCACGAAGGTCGCGAGATAGCTGGTGACGAGCAGGAGTCCCACTGCGTACCAGTACGGAGCCGTGTAGCTTCGAAGGAGCCAGAATAGTCGGCGCATGTCGCCGACGCGCGTCACTTCGACCTCGCTTCGCCGCCGGCCGGCAGCGGACGGCGCAGGGTCAGAAGCTTCTCCCGCGGGATGCCCAGACGCGTCAGCTCGGCGAGATCGGGCTCCGGGCGGTCGAATGTCGCGATGACGATCGCGTCGAGCTCCTCGTCAACGGCGTGCGCGATCGGGCGGACCGGAAGACCGAGGAAGAATCCGCCCTCGTCCCGATTGAAGACGGCCAGAGGTTCCAGCCCAAATTCCTTGAGCGTGAGGTACGCGAGCTCCGCGGCCTCGCCCGGGCGGTAGAAGGCGATCCGCTTGAACCCGCGACCGTGCAGGTCGCCGAGTGCCTCACGCAACGTCTCGCGTGTGCGCCGGTAGATTCCCAGCGAGTCGCTCATGTACTCGTACGTGAGCCGGCTCTTCTCGACGAGCCCCTTCGGGGTCAGGACGTAGCGGAGTCGCTTGCGGGCGGCCGGCTTCTTCGGGAACTCGGAGATCTTGATGAGCCCCTTGCCGGCCAGGCGCTTGAGGTAGAGATTCGCCAGCCCGAGCGCCACCCCGAGCCGCTGGGCCAGGAGCCGCTGCGTGAGCGGCCGCCCCTCGCCGATAGCCGTGAGGATCTCGAGATCCCGCTCCTGGTTCCGCTCCATACAGCCGTTCAATATTTGAACATGGAATCGGTGCCCGTCAATCAAATTCGATTACGGCGGTCGGCGGCGGCTCAGCCGGCGTTCGTCAGTAGACGCTTGAGGCGGTGACGCCGGCCGCCGCAAGCGGCCAGGCGGCCCGGCGGCCCATCATCGCGCGTAGTACGCGAGCACTTTCCGCAACGCCGCAATCACGTCTTCGATGTCGCGATCCGTCATCGCCGGGAACAAAGGCAGGGTCAGAATGCGCTGGAACGCCTCCTCGGCCCGAGGGCACAGCCCGCGCCGATAGCCGAGCGCCTCGTAGTAGGGGTGCCAGTACGCGGGTACGTAGTGCACGATGGCCCCGATATTTTCCGCCTTGAGGGCCGCCAGGATCGTGTCCCGGTCGGCACGCAGCGTCTCGAGCCGCAAGAGGACGGGGAAGATGTGCCAGGCGTGTCGCACGTGAGAGCTGACGGCCGGGATCTCGATCTGGGGCATCGACGTCAGCGCCCCCAGGTACAGCTCCGCGATGGCCGACCGCCGCTTGAGGAATTGTTCGAGTCGCCCCAACTGCGAGAGCCCCAGGGCGCACTGCAGATCCGGAAGACGATAGTTGTAGCCCAGATCCACCATGCGCGAGTAGACCTCGCCGCGAGCCGCGCGCTCCCGGAAATCGGTCTCCAGGCCGTGGTTCCGAAGCCGCCGCAACCGCGACGCCAGCCGGTCGTCGTCGGTGGTGATCATCCCGCCCTCGCCGCTGGAGATGAGCTTCGCGGGGTGGAAGCTGAAGACGGTGAGATCGGCGACCGAGCCGATGGGACGGCCCCGGTGACTCGCGCCGAGCGCGTGGGCGGCATCCTCGATCAAGGACAGGCCGTGCGCGCGCGCGAGCGTGAGGAACTCATCCAGATCGCAAGGCTGGCCAGCGAAATCCACCGGAAGGATCGCCCGGGTGCGGCCAGTGATTCGAGCCGCCACGTCGGCGGGATCCAGCATCAAGGTGTCCGGGCGGATATCGGCGAAGACCGGTACTGCCCTCTGATAGAGGATGGCGTTGGCCGACGCGACGAACGTCAGCGGCGAGGTGATCACCTCGTGACCGGCCTCGACCCCGGCTGCGAACACGGCACAGTGGAGCGCGGCTGTCCCTGAATTGACCGCCACGGCGTGCTTCGTCCCCACGAACGACGCCACCGCGCGCTCGAACGCGTCGACCCGTGGGCCCGTGGTCAGCCAGCCCGACTTGAGAGCGGCCACCACCGCCTGCACGTCCTCGTCGTCGACCATGTGCTTGGCGTACGGCAGCGGTGTAGGGCGCACGGGCACCCCACCATGAACGGCGAGTGGCTCAGCCATTGGCCGTCACTCGCACGATTGAGAATCGATCCCGTTTGGCGCGGGCAGGCTTGTCAATTCGAAGGGCGGTGCTTCGCGGCGTGTCCGGGAGCCGTCGACGTCCATTCCCAACACCATGGCGAGCCGCGCCGCGAGAGTCGGTTGCGCTGGTTCGACTACTCGCCGATGACCTGGATGCTGATCTCCCGCTTCCGTGGGCCGTCGAGCTCGGCGAAGATGACCGACTGAAACCGTCCGAGCGTCAGCTCGCCGTTGTTCACGCCGACGGCGATGTTGCGGCCGAGCAGGGCCGCCCGAAGGTGCGAGTGCGCGTTGCCGCGCTCGCAATCGGAGACCCGCGGATCGTCGTGGCGATAGCCGTCGCGCTCGGGCACCAGCTTCTCCATCAGGGAGCGAAGGTCGTCGATCAGCGCACTCTGGAACTCGTTGATGAACAGTGCGCACGTCGTGTGCAGCGTGTTGACCAGCGCGATGCCGGTCGTGACGGTGAGCTGCTGGACCGCGTCGCGCACGAGCTTGGTGATGTCCGAGATCTCGGTCCGGTCGTCCGTCGACAGCGTGAACGACGTCGTGTAAACCTTCATCGCCGTGCTTTCTCCGGGGCGCGCCGCTTGGACTGTCCGAATCGCTCCCAGCCGGGCTGCGCCAAGATCAACCGTTACGATACCGACATATTTCCAGAAAAGTCAATCTTCTTGGGCCCCGCGACGCGAAAGTGCCCGACTTCCTGACCCGATTTCGGCCGCGCGCGGTGGCGCTCGGCGTCACGCCGTCTTGGGGTCGAGCAGATCGCGGAGCCCGTCGCCCAGAAGGTTGAGGCCGAGCACCGTGAGGGCGATCGCGCCGCCCGGGAACACGGCGTACCAGGGATTCATCGACAGGAAGCTCTGCGCCTCGCGCAGCATGAGCCCCCACGACGGATGCGGCGGCTGCGTCCCGAGCCCGAGGTACGCGAGACCGGCCTCGGCGAGGATCGCGACGGGAAAGCTGGTGGTGGCCTGCACGATCAGCGGCGCCAGCGTGTTCGGCAGGATGTGGCGTGCGATCAGCCGCCGGTCGCGCGCGCCGAGCGCGCGCGCCGCCACCACGAACTCGCGCGCGCGCAGCTCGAGGAAGCCGGCGCGGGTGAGCCGCGCGAACGCCGGCACGAACGCGATACCGATGGCGACCATGCTGATCACGATCCCGGGCGCGAACACCGCCGCGAACAGGAGCGCCGAGAGAATGGCCGGGAAGCCCTGGATCGCGTCGACCAGCCGCATGAACGCCTCGTCGATCCAGCCGCCGACGTAGCCGCTCGCGATCCCGATCAGGACACCGATGGCGGCGCCGAGGCCGACCGCGATCACGCCGACCGCGATCGAGGTGATGGTGCCGGTCATCACGCGCGAGAGCAGGTCGCGGCCGTACTGGTCGGTGCCGAAGAGGTGCGCACCGGACGGGCCCTGCAACCGCCCGGTGATCGACATCGCGAGCGGATCCTGCGGCGTGTAGACGAGGCTCAGCGCGGCGGTCGCGATGAGCAGCGCGGTGATCGCGGCGCCGAGCGTGAACGTCAGGTGCCGGAGCGGCCGCCGCCGCATCTACGGGATCCAGCGCTGGACGACGTCGGGTCGCACCGGCGTCGTCTCACTCATAGCGGATGCGCGGATCGAGCACGACGTACAGGAGATCGACGGCGAAGTTGATCAGCACGATCGTCGAGGCGACGAAGAGCGTCACGCCCTGCACGACCGGCAGGTCGCGCGCGGTGATCGCGCCGAGCGCCAGCCGCCCGAGCCCCGGCAGCGCGAACACCGACTCCAGGATGATCGCGCCGGCCATGAGCTGGGCGAGCTGCAGACCCGCCACGGTCACGATCGGGATCATGGCGTTGCGCAAGGTGTGCTTGGCGAGCACCGCGAGCTCGCTCACGCCCTTGGCGCGCGCGGTGCGCACGTAGTCCTCGCGCAGCACGTCGAGCACCGACGAGCGCGTGGCCCGGACGAGCACCGCGGTCTGGAACAGCCCGAGCGCGATCGCCGGCAGGAGCAGCGAGCGCACGCCCGGCCAGAGCCCGCTCGACCAGCCGGCGAAGCCGCCCGACTGCACCCAGCCCAGGTGCACGGAGAACAAGAGGATCAGCAGCAGGCCGGCCCAGAATCCGGGGATCGCGATCCCGATCTGCGAGACGACCATCGCCAGGTAGTCGCCGATGCGCCGGTGGCGTCGCGCGGCGTAGAGGCCGAGCGGCAGCGCGGTCACCGCCATGAGCGCCGCGGACATCAGGGTGAGCGGCACCGTCACCGGCAGGCGGCTCAGGATCAGGCGCCCGACCGGCACGTCGTACTGCAGCGACACGCCGAGGTCGCCCCGCACCGCGCGCGAGAGCCACTCCCCGTACTGGACGAGGATCGGCCGGTTCAGCCCGAGCGCCTCGCGCAGCCGCGCCGCCGCCTCGGGACTGCCCTCGGGGCCGATGATCACGAGGGCCGGGTCGCCGGGCAGGACCCGGACGACGACGAACACGAGGACCGAAACGACGAAGAGGGTCGCGACGAACGCTGCGACCCTCCTGGCGATGTACCGCCGCACGCCGGGCTTGGCGTTCCGGCTACTTGGCCCACCCGACCACGGAGAGGTCGAACACCCCGGCGCCGGCCGGCAGATCCTTCCAGAGCCCCTGCAGGCCCTTCTTCGTCACGGCGAGCCGGGGGTGGATGTAGAGCCACACGACGGGCGCGTCCTCCACCAGCTTCTTTTGCATCTTCACGTAGAGCTCGCGGCGCGCCTTGTCGTCCATGGTGACCTCCGACTCCTGGTAGAGCTTCTGGAAGTCGGCGCTGTCGTAGCGGAAGTAGTACTTCGGGTTGGCATAGTTGCCGATGTCCCACGACTCGGCATGACCGATGATCGTCAGATCGTAGTCGGCGTCCTTCCACACGCGCGAGAGCCACTGGCCCCACTCGATCTGCTCGATCTTGATCTTCACGCCGACCTTCTGGAGCTGGTCGGCCAGGACCTCGCCGGTGCGCACGGTGTAGTAGTACTGCGGCGAGACCTTCAGTACCGCGTCGAATCCGTTCGGGTAGCCGGCCTCGGCGAGGAGCTTCTTGGCCTTCGCGGGGTCGTGCGGCATCGCGCCCGACATGTCGACGAAGTACGGATTGAGCGGATCGACGTTGGTCCCGAGCACGCGGCCAAGACCGAACATCGCGCCCTTCACCACCTCCGGCTTGTTGATCCCGTAGGTGACGGCGCGACGCACCCGCACGTCGGTGAACGGTTTCCTCGAGTTGTTCATCGACAGGATGACGTCGTTCGTCGTCTCACCGATGATCACCTGGAAGCGCGGGTCCTTCTGCAGATCAGGCACGTGCTCGGGGCCCAGGCCGAACATCGCCGCGTCGACGTCGCCCGCCTTGAGCGCGGCCAGCGCGGCGTTCGGGTCCGTGATGAACCGGTAGGTCACGCGGTCGAGCTTGGGCAGGCCCTTGACGTGGTAGTCGGGATTTTTCACGAGCACGATGCGGTCGCCGCGCACCCACTCGCCGAGCTTGAACGGCCCGGTGCCGATCGGCTCGCTCTTCATCGTCTCGACCGCCTCGCGCGGATAGATGACCGAGCCCTGTCGCGCCATGTTCAGCAGGAAGTTGGCGGTCGTGGACTTCAGCGTGATCGTGATCGTGTAGTCGTCCTTGACGATGATGTCCTTGATCGACGCGTAGTACCCCGGGTAGGGATGCTTGGTCTCGGGGTTCATCGCCCGATCGATCACGAACTTCACGTCGGCCGCCTTCATCTCCCGACCGTTGTGGAAGCGCACGCCGCGCTTGAGGAAGAACGTGTAGTTCGTGTTGTCCGAGGTGTGCCACTTCTCGGCGAGCCACGGCACGATCTTGCCGTGGCGGTCGACCTGCACGAGCGCCTCCTGCACGTTGTAGAAGACCACGGTCGCCGTCGCCGAGGCCGGCGTCGCGGTGAGGTCGAGGCCGGGCGGCTCGGTGGCCACCTGCACCACGAGGTTTTGCTGCGCGCGTACCACGCTGGGCGTCGCGAGCGAAACGAGCGCGACCGCGACGAGCAGGAGTCTGGCGAGGTGCCGCATCGGGCGATCCTCCTAGCGCTTGGGCGACGACTGCTTGGACGACGACCTGAAGTACTCGACCGTCCGCCGGAACCCTTCGTCGAAGTCGATCAGCGGCGAGTAGCCGAGCAGCCGCTTGGCCTTCGACACGTCGGCGAGCGTGTGCGGGACGTCCCCCGCGCGCGACGGGGTGTGACGGCGCTCGAGCCGGCGGCCCAGGATGGCCTCGAGCCGCGCGATGATCTCCAGCAGGCTCACGCGATTGCCGCAGCCGACGTTGAAGACCTCGCCCGCCGCGCCGGGTGCCTGGGCGGCGAGCAGGTTGGCCTCGACGACGTTGTCGATGTAGGTGAAGTCGCGGGACTGCGAGCCGTCGCCGTGCACCTCGAGCGGCTGGCCGCGCAGGCCCCACTGGATGAAGCGCGCGATCACCGCTGCGTACTGCGATTTCGGATCCTGCCGGGGCCCGAAGACGTTGAAGTAGCGGAGCCCGACCGTCTCCACGTTGTAGAGGCGCGTCCACGCCGCGGCGTACTGCTCGCCGGCCGCCTTGGACACCGCGTAGGGCGACACCGGCGCGGGCGCCTGGTCCTCGCGCTTGGGCAGTTCCGGACGGTCGCCGTACACCGAGGACGACGACGCGTAAACGACCCGCGGCACCTTGCCGCGGCGCGCCGCCTCGAGCACGTGGAGCGTGCCGGTGACGTTGTTCTCGTTCGCGCCGAGCGGGTCCTTGACCGAGCGCGGCACCGAGCGCATCGCCGCCTGGTGGTAGATCACCCGGACGCCGCGCGCCGCCCGGACGAGCACCGAAAGATTGCGGATATCCCCGCGGATCACCTCGAGCCGCCGGCGAAACTTGGGGGCGAAGGAGAGGTTGGTCCGCGCGCCGGTCGAGAAGTTGTCGACGATCCGGACGCGGCCGCCGTCGGCGAGGAGCCGCTCGACGAGATGGGAGCCGATGAAGCCGGCGCCACCCGTCACGAGCACGAGATCGTTCACTCGCCGATTGTATCATCCGCCGCTCGCGCGGCCGCTCGCGCGCGGCGCCGATCGGCGCCGGACGCCACCGGTGCGGTCGGCGGCTTGACATCGCGGAAATCCGCGCGGTACGGTGGGCACGCCTGTCGATGAGCATTCCCGAGCCGGTCGATTCGATGCTCCTCTGCTACTGCACCAACCTGACGATCGGCGAGCTCCGTGACGCGTGTCTCGCCGGGACGTGGCCGCTGGCCGAGAAGGAACGCACCGGCAAGCTGTGTACCGGGTGCCTCGGCGATCCCCTCTACTGCCTCAGGCGCTTCGGGGCTGCCGTCACCCTCCGCCTCACGATCGACGACTAGCCCCGTCGAGACGCCGTCGCGGCCCGGTAGACCTCTGCGGTCTTCGCGACCATCGATTGCAGCGTGAATTCTCGACGTACACGCTCGGCGCCTCTCATCCCCATCTGTCGGCGGCGCGCTGGATCGTCGAGGAGCGACTCGATGGCGACGGCCATCTTCTCGGCGTCGTCCGGAGGCACGAGCAGGCCTGTCTCACCGTTCTCGACGACGTCCCGATGGCCCGCAACGTCGGTGGCGACCACGGCGCGCTCCGATGCCATCGCCTCCAGGGGGGCCAGCGGGAGCCCCTCCTTCGAGGACGAGCTCACGTAGACGTCGCAGCTTCGGTAGAGATTCGTGCTCCAGGCCGTCGCGCCATCAGCGGGAAGCATTCGGACGTTCAGCGCGGCTGCGAGCTGACTGATCCGAGCTTTCTCCGGTCCTTCACCGGCCAGTAAGAGCACGACGTTCGGATGTCGCTCCCTCACGAGCGCCACGGCCTTGACGAGAAGCTCGTGCTTCTTGACTGGATCGAAGCGCGCGATAGACCCAACCACCTGGTTGTCTTCGCTCAACCCGAGATCTTCCTTCTGCGTGACCTTGCGTCTCGACAGCTCGTCCACGTCGATTCCGTTCACCACCACCGCACTCCGGCGGGCGATGCCGAGCCGCCGAGCTTCGTCGTCCTGCGTCTCGGAGACATTGATCACCGTGTGCGTGATCCGCGCCAGCGCTCGCTCGAGCGCCAGATAGAGGCCCTGGCCCGAACGCGAGTAGCCCTCGTAATGAATGCCGTGAAACGTGTGGACCGCGGGCACGCCGGCCCATTTCGCGGCCAGCCGGCCATAGAAGCCGGCGCCCTTGCCGTGGGTGTGAACGATCTCGGCCTCCGTGTCGCGTATGAGGCGCGTGACGCGCCGCAGCGTCATCGGGAAGGCGCGAAGGGAGTCGACCGTCACGCCGGCAAGCTCGACGCCGGTCGCCCGGAGGTCCGTAGCGAAGCGCTCGTCCCACGGGCCCGCGACGGAGACCCGGAACTCGTTCGTGGGCAGATGCCGCACGAGATCGAGGACCTGCCGCGGACCGCCGCCGAGCGCGGTGCCGGTCAAGAGCTGCAGGACGCGAACCACGCTCGCTCCTTTCGCCACCTATACTAACCTTCGCGGTTTCGCGCGCGGCCGATCAATCGCGCGAGGCGGGTGCGCAAAA
>Ga0306926_10004975_pt1 | contig 14063 bp, 10 predicted proteins | sample flu12Cox44000178_FD_203759 | JGI IMG/M metagenome (GOLD analysis project Ga0306926, IMG submission 203759) | Lab enrichment of tropical soil microbial communities from Luquillo Experimental Forest, Puerto Rico - flux8day.12C.oxic.44.000.178 (v2)... | ecosystem: Environmental > Terrestrial >...
GGTTCTCGATCCACATCCGGATTTTGTCGATCAGATCCGCAGATAGCTCCGGATCGTCCAGGAAACTTGCCGGCATGATCATCTCCAGCTCACGTTTTAGGCAGGACTCCTCATCGACAGCTTGCTCCAAGACGGCCCTAAGTAGAATCGATTTTCCATCCTGAGTCAGCGTCGCGGATTGAACGTCAAGAAGCCACAGACCTCCCGACGTGTTGATCTGGCTCAAGTGGATCGGCACATCGTTGGGCTGCATAATGTCCCATATCATAGCGCCTTGTGGAGCGCCTCGCGGCTCTGTTAAATGGCGCGCCGGAGTAGAAACCCACACCTACGCCTTCGCGAAATCGATGAAGCCATTTTGCACATTCGTCCGGACGAGCTTCACGGTCAGTGCGTCGCCGACATCCAATCCTTTCGCGCCCTGCACTAACATCCCTTCGACTAGCGGCTTCAACACGCGCACAAACGTTCCCTTCGAGCTTGCACCAGTAACCACGGCCTGAAATTGTTCGCCGATGTGCGGCTGCATGGCTACCGCCGCGATGCGCTTGTTCATTTCGCGTTCCACTTTGCGGGCTGCATCTTCCTTGACGGTGCAATTATTGGCGATGCCTTCGAGTTCTGCGTCGGAATAAGGCGGCGAAAATTGTTTCCCGCCACCGTTCCCGGGCTGTCCGAGCAACGCTTTCAGGATGCGATGCGTGACCATGTCCGCGAACCGGCGGTTGGGGGCGGTGGAGTGCGTGTAGTCCTGGACGGCAAGGCCGAAGTGGCCTTGCTCCGGGTCGCCGGGGCGCTCGAGGACGTACTGGCCTGGGCCCATCAGCTTGATGACCGCGAGTGAGAGATCGGCGAAGGTGACTGGGTTTTCGTTCTTGCGCTGCATCAGGAATTCATTCAGCGCTTTCGAGTCCGGGTTGGGAGGAAGGCTGCCGCCGTGCTGAGCGGAGAGGGCCACGATGCGGTCCCAGCGCTCGGGGGTTTTCACGATGCGTCGGATGGACGAGACTTGCAGGAGCTTGCGAGCGACCACGCCGTTGGCGGCGATCATGAAGTCTTCAATGAGTTCGCTGGCTCGATTGCGCTCTTGCTTCACGACGTCGATGGACTTGTCGCTCAGGAAGACGGGGCGGACTTCCACGGTATCGATATTGAGCGCGCCGTTTTCGAAACGCAATTTACGCAGCGCTTGCGCGGTGGAGTCCTGCAGCTTGAGCTGCGCTTGCAGGTCAGGGGAGGACGCAACTTTCGCGGGGGCGTCGGCTGTGCCACCGAGCCAGTTTCCAACGCCGCTATAAGTAAGCTGTGCCCTATTGCGAAGGAGGGCGCGGTAGACATCCTCGGATTTCAGCTCGCCGCTTGAAGAAACCACAAACTCGATGACCATCGCGGGGCGGTCTTGTTCTTCGTTCAGCGAGGTCAGGTCAGTGGAGAGCACCTCGGGAATCATCGAAAAGTTGCGCACGCCCGTGTAGACCGTGGTGGTCTCAAGGCTGGCGTGCTGATCGATGGGAGTTCTTTGTGGGACTTTCGCGTCGACGTCAGCGATGCCGATGAGCACGCGCACGTCACCGTTGGAGAGTTGTTCGACGACTTCGATCTGGTCGAGATCTTTAGAGGTATCGTTGTCGATGGACGACCAGAGCAGGTTGCGCAGATCGCGCAGGCCGCCGGGGTCGAGGCTGCCGTTAGCCTTTTTCTGAAGCTCGGCTGCTTGTTCGAGCACGGGCGGCGGGAAATCGGGCTGGAAGCCCCGTTCGATCATGACTTGACGGGCAACGGCCTGCAGATCGGGATGGGAGGGAGGAGGATTGCTCATATGATCGAAATACTCCGAAGACAGAACGCAGAAAGGCTAACACGTAGGGTTCGGCGGCGTCTGGCGGGGGACGCGTTTCGGATGATCGGGGAACATCGAACTCCATCGCAAAGATCGCAGAGAAATTTCCGCGGAGACGCAGAGTAGGCGGGCGCGTTCCAGGCTCAGTATTTTCGTACGACGCCTCCGGCCAAGCCCGCACAGCCAACCGTGGTAAAATTGAATGGAGCAACTGCGTCCCCGCCTTTTGGCAATTTCCCGCAGTCTTTAGAAGACAAGACATGATTTCAGTTAGTAACGTTTCCATGCGCTACGGCGCCAAGATTCTATTCGACGATGTCTCGACGGCATTCACGCCGGGCAAGCGCTACGGACTCACGGGGCCGAACGGTGCAGGCAAGTCGACATTTATGAAGATCCTGACGGGCGAGATGGATCCGCAGAAGGGCACCGTGGTGCGGCCGCGCAAATTCGGGGTACTCAGCCAGGACCAGTTTGCGTTTGATGCCTACCGCGTGATCGACACCGTCATCATGGGCAACAAGCGGCTGTGGGCCGCGATGGAGGAGCGCAACCACATCTACGAGAAGCCTGAGATGACCGACGAAGACGGCATGAAGCTGGGCGAACTCGAAGGCATTGTTGGTGAAGAGGACGGCTACACGGCTGAGACTGATGCAGCAATCTTGCTGCAGGGCCTCGATATTCCGGATGAACTGCATGAACGCAAGATGGGCGAGCTACAAGGCGGGCAGAAGGTGCGCGTGCTGCTGGCGCAGGCCCTCTTCGGACATCCGATGGCCCTGCTCCTTGACGAGCCTACCAACAACCTGGACTTGGATTCGATTCACTGGCTGCAGGAGTTCTTGCATAACTACGACGGCGTGCTGATCGTGATCTCGCACGACCGGCACTTTCTGAACAGCGTATGCACGCACATCGCGGATATCGACTACGAGACGATCATCACCTATACCGGCAGCTACGACGAGATGGTGATGACCAAGACTGGCGTGCGGTCGCAGATCGAGGCCCAGAACGCACAGCGTGAGAAGAAGATTTCGCAGTTGAACGAATTCATCGCGCGGTTCTCAGCAGGCACGCGATCGAGCCAGGTACAGTCGCGGCGTAAGGAAGTGGAGCGGTTGCAGCTTACCGAACTTGCGCGGTCGAATATTCAACGGCCATTCATCAAGTTCGAGCAGAAGCGGCCTTCGGGCAAGCACATCCTAGAGATCGAAGGCGCGGCGAAGTCATACGGCGACAAACAGGTAATTCGTGACTTTACTGCGAGCGTGGTGCGAGGCGAAAAGATTGCTCTCATGGGCCGCAACGGCGCGGGCAAGACTACGCTGGCCAATGCGCTGCTGGCCGACTCGCCGAATATTCCGCATGCGGAGCTACGCGCTGCCACCGGTTACGATGGCGATTTCCGCGATGCGGGCAAAGTGATCTGGGGACATGAGGCGGCGATCGGATATTTCGCGCAGGATCACAAGACACAAATTCAGAATGGCATGACCGTATTCGAGTGGCTGCACCAGTTTGATCCGGCGGCGTCCACGGAAGAAATTCGTGGGCTGCTGGGGCAGATGCTGTTTCAGCGCGAAGACGGAAACAAGAAGACCGACATACTCTCTGGCGGCGAAGCGGCCCGCATTCTGTTCTGCAAACTCATGCTGCAGAAACCGAATGTGCTCGTGCTGGATGAGCCCACGAACCACCTGGATTTGGAAGCGATCAACGCGTTGAACATTGCGCTGCAGCGTTATCAGGGTACGGTTTTGTTAGTTACGCATGATCACGATTTGATCGATGAAGTGGCTACGCGCATCTGGCATTTTGAGACGGATCACAAGATTACGGATTTCAAGGGGCCGTACGAGGAGTACCAGAACGCGCAGGTCAAAAGCATGGTATAGGTGAAGAAACTCAGGAGGCTGAAGCTCCTACCGTCTTCTCGGCCCTGAAGGGCCGGTCTCCCAGCGTGACTTTGCGATCCAAGTCCTACTGAACGCGAGGACTCCGCAGGGGAAGGCTGCGGTTCGCGTCGAGAACTCCGAGACAGCTCGACAGGGCCGTTGTCGTAGCAGACGCTTGTCCACGCGGTTCATTTGTTGCTCGAGTGGAGTCCCGACCCTTACTCAATGGTGAGCGCGTCGGCGCCAGTGTAGACCGCGAATCCCGTTGCCTGCGGCGGAACAATGTCGGGTAGCTATCCTGAGCACGCCGGCGATGACGTCAGGATCGCGATCACGATGGCGACGATGGGCCGATTGATAAAGAACTTCGCCATGGCTAAGCTCCGCCCCGGGCGGCGGCGTCAGCTTGCGTGGCTTTGAATGGGGTCGGCGCCACGGTCATACCGTCGCGCAAACGCTGGAGACCATCCACGATTACTTTATCGCCGGGTTCCAGGCCCGAATCCACGACCCACATATCCGCAAACTGGGGACCTAGCTTTACGACGCGGATCGTTACCGTGTTGTCGGCACCGACGACACCAACCTGATAGATTCCCTGCAGTTCGGCAATGGCGCGTTGCGGAACCACGAGAGCGTTCTTGCGCTGTTCGGTCACGGCGCGGACGCGGCCATACTGGCCGGGCCGCAGTACGTTTCCTGGATTCGGAAACTCGGCACGCACCTGAATCGTGCCGGTGCGCTCGTCGACGGCGCGGTTCACGAGCAGGGCGTGTCCACGATGCGGGAATACCGTCCCATCGCTGAGGATCAACTCCAGGTTGCGCCCGGCATCGCGGCTGGCGTTATTCTTGTCGCGGACAAAGCGCAGATAATCCTGCTCGGTGATGCTGAAATCGATGTAAATCGGGTCTACGTCGGAGACCGTTGCCATGACGGTGTTTGGGGTCATCAGATCGCCGATACCAACCTTCGCGATACCTGCGATTCCGGAGATGGGGGACGCAACCGTGGTCCAACCCTGATTGAGCTTGGCGTTATCGAGGACTGCTTGCGCGCCCGCGACTTCGGCTTCCGATGCGCGCTTCATGCTGTTGGCTTTGTCGAGTTCGGCTTGGCTGATGGCCTTCTGCGCCACCAGGGGTGTGTAGCGATTGACGTCGATCTGGGCCTGAGCGAGGGCGGCCTGGGCCCGGTCCAACTGGCCCTGCGCCTGTTCCACCGAAGCTTGGGACTGCCTTCGATCCAGTTGAAATAGCGGCTCACCCTTCTTGACGAAGGATCCTTCCGTGTACAACCGGTTCAGCAAGAAGCCTTCGACTTTCGGCCTGATATCGGCATCAATGTTTCCGGTCATGTTCCCAACCCATTCCTGATAGATTGGGACGTCCTTCTGGACGACGGGAGTAGTCGTCACTCCGGGTGGAGGGGGAGTGGGCTTCGCTTTTTCGGAAGAACAGGCGCTCGTAAGCACCAATCCCGATAGCAAGAAGAGGGATAACCGGCGAAGGGTATTTTCTTGTGACACGTCCTACCTCCCTAATCGAGAACGGGCAGGGGCCGGATAGCGAGCGACCAGTCGCGCTGGCGCTCAGACTTGCGAATCAATCGCCTGTGAGAAAGAAGAAAAGACGCTAATCAACATGGCTCATGGCCGGGCGCGAGACCGATCTCTGCTTGGGTGGGTCTGCCAAGCGCCAACACCTTATACCAGTCGGCTGCTAAAATCCACGGGCTAGTTAACGAACTCGAGGGTTGTCGACGCGCAGTGCGTGTCTCCCGTCAGACGGAATCATGCGGCCGGCGCATGGACAATCAGATCCAGGTATTCCTTCTTCCCCAGCCCTCTGCGTATCTCCATGAAACCGAAGAAGGGAATAAATACGCAAAACACCATGACTGCGCACCACTTGGACCAGCCAACCCTCTTCCATCATGTCCGCGAGGATGGGCGGCAAGATTGTGCCCTCGGAGAGCTCCTCGTATCCCTTCTTCCAGGATGTGCACGATCGCTACCAGCACGGCGAACACAAGAGCCTTGTCCCATCGCAGGGACCAGCACAGATCGGTTCTCATGTTTCCTGGCTACTCCGAAATACTCGCCGATGAGGATCACTTTGGAAAGAACCAGCGCATTGAGCACCGCCGTGCCGTACGCAAAACAAGCTGCGTGCAGCTGATTCAGGATGACCAACTTGTAGCTTGCGAACACGCAGAAGAAGAACGCCAGGTAGAGGAGGATCCAGAGCCACTCAACCATTTCGCGGGAAAGCTTCTGCTTTAGGGTGGGGTATTTGGAACTCTCAATGCTCATTAGAAGTGCCTCCTGACGGCAGGCTCCTAAACCGACAATTCTTCCAGCTGTAACGGTGCGCATGGTAGCTCATTCTGGTGGGTTCGGCTGCGTTGAGAATTGGAGAAGCTTGCTGGCGGGACTCACGCCGACGGCTGAAACACCACGATTCGCTATTGGGCGACCGTTCGGCCAGGTTTGCGTCTCCGCAGTGACCGCGTACAATCAGCAAGCCCGCGGCTGACCGTGCCGCGAGAGTTATTCGGGGGAGACTGCGGTTCATGACCCAACGTTTACGCACCGAAAATCCATGGGATCTCGAGAACCACAATGGAGGCAAGCTCTCCGATGCCTTCGTCTTTTTCGGCGCGACTGGAGATCTTGCATACAAGAAGATTTTCCCCGCGCTTCATAATATGGTGAAGCGTGGCACGTTGAAATGTCCGGTGATCGGAGTTGCAAAGTCCGGCTGGACAGTCGACCAGTTGCGCGATCGCGCGAAGGAGAGCATCGAGGCCAACGGTGGCGGCGTGGATGACGCGGCTTTTTCGCAGCTCGCCAAACTGCTGCATTACATTGACGGTGATTACGGCGACGCGAATACGTTTGTGAAGCTGCGCCAGGAACTGGGGAAAGCCGCTTGCCCCATTCATTACCTCGCGATTCCCCCTAGCATGTTTGAAACTGTCGCTCAGCAACTCAGTAAGTCGGGCTGCGCGGCGAGTGCGCGAATCATTGTGGAGAAGCCCTTCGGCCGTGATCTGGATTCCGCCAAAGACCTGAATGGCATTCTGCACTCAGTCTTCAACGAACCGCAGATCTTTCGCATTGACCATTACCTGGGCAAAGAGGCGGTCGAGAATATCCTGTTCTTTCGCTTTGCCAATACCTATTTCGAGCCGATCTGGAACCGGAATTACATCGAGAGCGTGCAGATCACGATGGCGGAGAATTTCGGCGTGGCAGGACGGGGGAAATTCTACGAAGAGGCTGGCGCGATTCGCGACGTGATTCAAAATCACATGCTCCAGGTGGTCGCGCTCATCGCTATGGAGCCTCCTACGTCGATGTATCCGGAATCGATTCGCGACGAGCAGGTAAAGGTCTTTCGCAACATTCCTCCGATTCCACCCGACAAAATGGTGCGCGGGCAGTTCGTGGGCTACCGCAACGAACCCGGCGTCGCCAAAGACTCGCAGGTAGAAACGTACGCAGCGATCCGGTTTGAGGTCGATTCGTGGCGTTGGGCTGGGGTTCCCTTCCTCATCCGTGCGGGCAAGTGCATGAAGGTCACCGCCACTGAGGTCATTGTCCGTTTCAAGCGACCCCCGTTGGGCCGCGCTCCTTTGAGTGAGCAGAATTATTTCCGGTTCCGGCTTGGTCCGGATATCTCGATTGCAGCGGGCGTCCGTGTAAAGGAGCCGGGGCCGGCGATGAAGGCTGTACTTACTGAGCTCTCTGCCGTAAAGAACTCTCCGGGCGACGAGGTTGACGCCTACGAGCGGCTGCTCACCGATGCGATGAAAGGCGACGCGTTCCTGTTTGTCCGCGAGGATGCAGTTGAAGTTTCCTGGGCCGTGGTGGATCACATTCTCGGCAGCGCTTCGCCTCTGCATTTCTACGAACCGGGCTCGTGGGGACCGCTGGAAGCGAATCATCTGGCGAAAGACGTCGGCGGCTGGCACGACCCTGAGTAATCGGCCGGGTGTATCATTCGCAGCGAACTTTACAGCCTGATTCCCCTTCATTGGGGCTGGGAGAATCTATGAAGAACATCCTCCGCTCGTTTACAGGAGCATTCCTGGTCTGCGTGTTCTGCATGACCCTGCAGGTCCGGTCGCAGGCGCAATCCGCCGCCAACCCACCTGCCGTATCGCCGCAGGATTTCCAGGTTCCGTCGGACCAGGAAATCGACTTGCTTCGAAAGGATCTCCGCTCGAAGAAGAAACAGTTGATCGCCGCGAACATGAAGCTGTCGGATGCCGAGGCTGAAAAGTTCTGGCCGGTCTACGACCAGTACACTGCGGACCTGGTCAAAATCAATGACACCAAGTACGGACTGATCAAACAATACCTGCAAACCTACACCACGATGACCGATGCGGAAGCTGACGCCTACATGAAGAACTGGACCAGTATGGACGAGTCGGTGGTGCAGCTCAGGCAGAAATACGTGCCGACGTTCCGAAAGGTTTTGTCCGCAAAGAACACGCTTCTTTTCTTTCAGCTCGATCGGCGGGTGGGTTTGATGATTGATCTGCAACTCGCGTCGCAGATTCCGTTGATTGAACCGTAAGTCTGGACCCGGGGAGAAGCCGCTGCAGGGCTCCTCCCCTATTGCGATACATCCACAGAACGAGTTTTAGCCTTTCGCGTACCTTCGTCGGACAGTTGATGTTTTTGTCCTAGACAACCCGCAAGCCCTCCCCTACACTGCGCCTCAGTGGATCGTCGCCAGCAGCCGTTTCAGAGGGAAATCCGATGAGCAAGCTGCGCTTGGTTGTGTCCCTCCCGAACCAAAATCACTATCAGAAAGAACAGGCCAAGGCCGCGCAAATGCAAGCTGAGGGTTTGGGCGCGGAAGTCAAGATCCTCGACGCTAACAACGATTCAGTCAGTCAGAGCCAGCAGCTTCTCGAAGTGCTTCAATCAAAATCCGCTCCCCGGCCCGACGCTATTCTGGTGGAACCGCTCACTTCGACCGGACTCATCAGAGTCGCGGAGGCTGCCGTCGCGGCCGGCGTTTCCTGGGTTCTTCTCAACAGCCATGTCGACTACATTGACCGGCTGCGCTCTCAATCGAAAGCTTGCGTGTTTGCGGTCACTCGCGACCACGTCGAGATCGGACGGATCCAGGGACGTCAATTTGCAGCGCTGCTACCGAACGGTGGAACCGTTTTATACGTTCAGGGGCCCAACACCAGCGCCGCGGCTGTGCAGAGGACAACTGGCATGGAGAGCGTCAAGCCTGCCAACATTAACGTCCGTGCACTGCGTAGCCAGTGGACCGAGCAAAGTGCCCACGAAGCGGTCGCAGCATGGTTGCGCCTGTCCACCTCAAAGCCGGAAGCCATCGACCTGGTGGGTTGTCAGTACGATGGCATTGCGCGCGGAGCGCGGAAAGCGTTTCAAGAGGTTCTACGGGGAGAAGATCGCGACCGCTGGCTAGCGTTGCCGTTCACCGGTGTGGATGGTCTGCCCGACGAAGGACAGGTTTGGGTGAACCGCGGCGAGTTGGTCGCAACGGTGGTCGCACCGGTCACGACGCTGGTCGCCACCGATCTGCTGGTCAACGCGCTCCGAACAGGTACGCAACCCTCCCGGCTTACACTGCTCGAACTAAAATCGTATCCGCCCCTGGAAGCGCTTTCCGCGCTCGGAGCCAAGCGCGCCGCGCAGAAACCTACTGGAGCTTGAGTCGCAGACTGCCGACGGCAAGGGTTGTATGCTTTCGGCGTGGATGCGCTCCGTGCTGCCCAATGCGGAATTGTGTTGGCGGCGCGGTTGCTGGCATCTCATCTTGGGCACGGCGCGGATTTGCCCAACGTTTTTTCGGGAGCGCCGCGCTCTACGGTCCCAATCCTCTGTACCGACAACTATCTCGCGGGACGAACCCATGCTCGAGGAACAGGAGTCATCGTCGACGCCCGGGGAACTCTGCTCACGGCCGCACATGTCGTAGCGGAACATCAACTCTATTGTGACCTCAGCGTGCTGGTGCCCGATGACGACTGGAGCCGCATGCGAAATTTTCGTGCTTACTCCGTGCGGAATTGCTCGCAGAGCATCGAACTGGATCTCGCGGTCTGCCATATCCTCCCGATTGGCCGCGGCGCAACTGGATTGCAGGCGGCGGTGCTGCGACAGAGCTTTCCGCGCGTTTCAGTCTCGGTCACGGTCACCGGATTCACGGGCTGGGGGTTATCGCCCACCTCGCGCACCGGGCTGCTGCGCGGCGGCAACTTTTTTCGCAAACAGGAAGACTGCTACTGCGATTTTTCGATGAACCTCACCGCCTTCGAGGGTATGAGCGGCGGACCGGTTACGACCGTTGACGGCCAGGTGATCGGGATCTTCACCGCGCTGGGCACAGGCAAGTTCCGCGGTCTGGCGTTCGGAATCAGTATTGAGCGCGCGCTTAGTTTTCTACACCATCGCGGCGTCCCCCTGGATGACCGCGGAACCACTCCGCCGTGAGCAACGCAGAATCAGATTCGAAGACGTTACGCGCTTTGCTCTAGGCTGTTCTCGTAGATTTTTGCGCATCTTGACACCTTCTGTTGCCACGGGCAATCTCACTGAACGCTGTCATTCATCTTTTGAGACGACTTTATGGCTGAGGCACTGCCCTCCATCTATCTTGCCCGCCACGGCGAAACTGCCTGGAGCCTCACCGGTCAACATACCGGGGTAACCGATCTTCCGCTTACCGAGCGCGGTGAGCAGAATGCCCAGAGCCTAGCGGGGCGCCTTAGGGGAATAACGTTCGTACAGGTGTTCACCAGCCCATTGCGGCGCGCACGCCGAACCTGCGAACTGGCTGGCTTTGGCGCGGTGGCTGAACTCGATCCGGATCTGGTGGAGTGGAACTATGGCGAATATGAAGGCGTGCGGACCGCCGACATTCTGGCCAAACGGCCGAAATGGCAACTTTTTCGCGATGGCTGCCCGGGAGGGGAATCCCCGGCGCAAATTGGATCGAGAGCCGATCGGGTGGTCGCGCGTCTTCGCCCCATTGCCGGGAATGTGCTGCTATTTTCCAGCGGACATTTCCTGCGCGTCCTGACTGCGCGCTGGTTGGGGGTCGAACCTGGTGCCGGCCGTTACTTTGTCCTAAGCACCGCCAGCCTGAGCGCACTCGGCTACGAACATGACGCCACGGAATCCGTGATTCGACTTTGGAATGATACGCAGCACGTTTCGCCCTGACTGAGCTCTCGTGGGGCGGGAGAGCCTCAGCTCGCCGAACGCGGCCTTAATGCGAACTAAAGACTGTATGGGTAAAACTAAGGCGATATTCTCTTCGTGAGTCTCTTGCTTTGCTGCGCTCGATCCTGTTCGCGATTCTCTTAACCGTAAGTGTCTTCGCACAGACGGATCGCCGGTTCACGTCTCGTTCCATCGCGGGCACCGTACACGATCCATCCGGCGCTGCTATCGTCGGCGCCCAAGTCTCCCTGCTCGATCCCGCGGGCCAGCAGATTGCGCAAACCATGACGGATCGCTCCGGAAATTTCCGTTTTAACCAAGTGGTTCCCGGCGCTTATCAGGTCCAGGTGGATCAAGCGAGTTTCAGGACTACTCAAGTTTCCATCGCCATTGGATCAAGCGATCCCGCATCGATCCGCATTGTCCTTCCCATCGCCGTGGACGAACAACGAATTACAGTGCAGGCGGAGTCAGGCGTTCCTATCGTCAATACGGAAGCGTCCGGCAACCAGGACGCGAACATCATCGATCGCGCCGCCCTCGACCGCGTTCCGGTATTCGACCATGATTACGTTACCACGCTCTCGCGGTTTCTCAACGACAGCTCCATCGGCACCAACGGCGTTACACTTGTCGTCAACGGCATCGAAGCGAACGGTCCCGGCGTGACTCCCTCAGCCGTGAAAGAAGTCAAGATCAATCAGGACCCGTACTCGACTCTCTATGCGCGCCCCGGCCGTGCTCGCATCGAGATCACCACCAAGGGCGGCACGCCACAGTTTCACGGCACTGCGAATTTTATGTTGCGCGACTCCGCCTTCGACTCCACACCGTTCTATGCAACTTCCAAACCCTCGGAGCATCGCCGCTTCTTTGAAGGCTCAGTGACCGGTCCTCTGAGCCGCAATAAGAAAACAACGTTCCTGCTATCCGCTGAGTTCGATCAGGACGATCAGCAGGCTGTAGTGTTCGCTGAGGATCTGAACGGTCCGGTCAACGAAACCGTTCCTCTGCCGATGCAGCATTACTTCATTTCGGGCCGCGTTTTTCACGATTTAAAGAGCGGAAACCAGATTTGGGCGGGGTACTCCTTCGAACACCAGATTACGAAGAACATGGGGGTCGGCGGCACCGTGCTCCCTGAAGCGGGCACAGACGTTCGTTTCCTGGAGCACGAAGTCAACGTTGGCTACACGCGCACGATCTCGCCACGATGGCTCAACCAGCTTCGCTTTTTGGTCGGTCATTTCGATGCGCCCGTCACCAGCGTCAACGAGGCTCCGCAAGTCGTAGTCTCCGGTGCTTTCACCGGCGGCGGTGCGCAAGCCGATTCGCGCCGTACTGAATACCATTTCGACGGCGCGGACATCGTCTCGTACGTCGGCGGACGTCACCAGCTTAAGTTCGGCATCGACGTGCCTGACATCAGCCGCCGCGGCGCCGACGACTTCACCAACCAGGCTGGGACCTACACCTTCGACAGTCTTGCCGCCTACCAGAATGCGGATCCTTCGACTTACCTGGTACAACGCGGACAAGGCCACGTGGTATTTCTCGAACGAACGGTTGCTGGCTTCATCGAAGACAATCTCCGTGTGAAGCCGAACTTCTCGCTCACTCTCGGCGTTCGCTACTATTTTCAAAACTACTTTCACGACGACGTAAACAACTTCGGCCCACGCATCGCCTTTGCTTATGCACCCTCCACGAATAGCAAGACCGTGATCCGCGGAGGCAGCGGTGTGTTCTTCGATCGGACCGGGCCTCGACCGATCGCGGATCTGCTGCACTTCGACGGCGTTCATTTGCAGCGCTTCATCGTCAGCAATGCGTCGTATCCCGTTAAGCCCGCGCAACTCGCCGGTGTCCCCACCAGCGTGGTGGTGCTCGATCCCCGGGCCAACATTCCCTACACGGTGCAGTACAGCATTGGGGTCGAGCGGCAGGTCACCGCAAAGAGTACGCTCAGCGCCAGCTACGTAGGCTTTCGTGGCATCGGAAGCTTTCGTTCGATTGATGCCAATGCGCCTACGCCACCCAACTACGCCGCGCGGCCCAACCCCAGCCTGGGCCAGGAGCGCATGATTCAATCCGAGGGCTACCAGAAAAGCAACGGCCTCGAAGTCACCTTCCGGGGGAAGCCCAGCAAATACTTCAGCGGCCAAATCCAGTACACGCTGAGCGAGACGTACAACAACACCAGCGGCGTCACTTATTTCCCGGGCAATAGTTACGACCCCAATGCCGATTGGGCACGCGCCGACACGGACCGACGGCACAAGTTCGACCTGCTGGCCTCGTCACAGCCGCTGAAGGCGCTTACTCTTGGCATGGCGCTCTCGCTGTATTCGGGAAAGCCCGTTAACGAGACCACTGGGAACGACGACAACCACGACGGTGTGGTCAACGACCGCCCACCAGGTGTTCCGCGGAACAGCCTTTATGGCCCCAGTTTCATCAACTTGGATCTCAACGCTGCCCATGATTTCGTTTTCGCGAAATCGCGCAAGGAGCCGATGACGCTGACAGTAGCGCTGAACTCCTTCAACGTGCTCAACCATAAGAACGACATCACCTACGTCGGTGTGATCACCTCTCCATTTTTCGGGCGCGGCGTTCAGGCCCAGCCCGCCCGCCGGATGCAGTTAAATCTGGAATTCAAGTTCTAGAGCACTCGATCACCCGCGGGCGGATGGGTTGCCCCAGTGCAAATCTCTGCAAGCTCTTTGCGCCGATAAAACCCTGCATTGCGCAGGCTCCTACTTGTGCTACAGTGGATGTCTTCCCTCCTACTTCTTTCTAGGAGATCTCCATGAAAATGTTCGCTCGAACCATCTCGACGTTCGTCACTTGCTTGCTTCTTGCTTTGCCGCTGCTTGCTGCCATTCCGACTCGGCGGTCATCGGACAACGGAGTGGATAGCTCTGCTCAGTTTTGGGCGATGTTTGGACCCACGGAAGTGCGCACGCTGACCAAGGGCACGACTATGGTCAACTACAAACAACAGGTGGTATGTCTCAACCAGCAAGTAACGAATGCGACGAATCCTTCGGATTCGATCCACAATGGCGCGTGTGAAGATGGGGCGTATTTGTTCATT